>Ga0105046_10001330_pt1 | contig 37747 bp, 29 predicted proteins | sample MAT03_FD_78385 | JGI IMG/M metagenome (GOLD analysis project Ga0105046, IMG submission 78385) | Freshwater microbial communities from Lake Fryxell liftoff mats and glacier meltwater in Antarctica - MAT-03 (megahit assembly) | ecosystem: Environmental > Aquatic > Freshwater > Ice > Liftoff... | reverse complement strand
CTCACTTTCCATTCTTCATAACTTTTTGCAAAAAACTGCGTTTGGAGTTCAGAAATCCAGTAATTTCATCTTCAAAAAAAACCAAATATGATCGCTATACTCCGGATTGCCATTGCACTCACCATTTTGTTCTCATTTATTATTCCAACGGCCTTTGCACAAAGCTTTGAGAAGGGGAATAAGGTTTTTGATGCCGGTATTAAGGTTTCGATTTATAAAATTACTGCACCCGATGATGATGATGGTAATGATGACAGCGACGGAGCAGCAAGTTATACGATTCCGATTGGATTTGAATATGCATTGACGAACCGAATAGGGCTGGGTGCCGAAATTGGTATCTGCAATTATTTTACCGGTGAAGACACCATTACAGGAGCTATTGCAGAAGCAAATAGTTTTGATATGTTACTGAAAGGAAATTTTCACTGGGTACGAGGTGGGAGAGTGGATCTTTATAGTGGATTAGGAATCGGTTTTTCTTCCTTCAAATATCAAAGTAACGATTCAAAAGACAGTAAATTCAATGCTGTTGGTCCATATTTGCATCTTAACTTGTTTAATGCCCGGTTTTATGTTTCAAAAGCATTTGCATTGAACCTGCATTTTGGTGTTCCTTACATGAATTTTAGTAATGGAAGAATAGAAGATAACCTCGGCTCCGATTATTCTTATGAATTAAAATTTGTAGGAGTAGATATCGGAACCGGTTTAACTTTTCGATTCTGATCTGCCTCAACCAAGGCACTATCAAAATGAGTAGAATCACCAATTTCCAACCAGTCCACAGTTTCGCTTCAACCGGACAAACTGCCAACTGCTTACTCTATGTATTGCAATCCGCCTGTATGTATTGCCAAAATTTTAGTTCCTTTTTTAAAATACCCTGAATGAATGAGTGTGAGCAATCCGAAAAACATTTTTGCTGTGTATACCGGTTCAATTTGTATTTTATATTTAGCACCAAATTCTTCGATGAATGAAAGTAACTCTGTAGTTTTTTTTGCATATCCACCAAAATGAAAATCATGTTCAAGGTGCCATTCTGCAACGATATTATTTCCAACCAACCGAAGTATATTTTCTTCAATCGATCCCCGATCTTTCAGCACACTAAAACCAATTAGTTGTTGATGTGGTTGAAGCGAAGTGAGAATTCCGGCTGCAGTTGTTCCGGTTCCACAGCTCACGGTCACTACATCAAAAATAGGATCTGCTTGAGAAATGATCTCCGCACATCCTAACATGCCTTCATAATTTGAACCCCCTTCAGGAATTATATAATATTCGTTATGATTTGGGAGAAATTCTGATAAAAAACCCGATTCGTTTTTGCGTCGGTAGCGTTCCCGGTCACAAAAAACCAACTTCATCCCGTCAAGGGCTGCAGTTTTAAGAGTTTTGTTATTGATGGATGTATTTTCTCCCCGAATAATGCCAACAGTTTCAAACCCGCTCATTTTTCCGGCCCTAGCCAGAGCCGCAATATGGTTGGAATAAGCTCCACCGAATGAAATTAATTTTGTAAATCCTTTTTGTTTGGCTTTCAGTAAGTTATACTTTAGTTTGAACCATTTATTTCCTCCATAAACGGGATCAATTAAATCGAGTCGGCGTATATAAAGTTGCACCTCATGATCAGGAAATGAAAAAGGTCCATCATCAACTACATTAATCGAGTCAAAAGTGCTAAACATAATGCCAATGTCAACTGTTAAAACCCGAAATTACATTAATTTTGCAAAATGGCCTTTACGGATAAATTCGACAAAGAAGATTTTTATTTTTCTGAAGAGGGATTTATTATTTTTACTGAAGCCTATCATCGCAAAAGAGGTTATTGCTGTAATAACAATTGCAAACATTGTCCCTGGAAATCAAATAAGCCCGCTGATGCAAACGCATCTGACAAAAAAATATAAGTCCCCAAAATTCCCCTTAAATGAGCACACTCACCGGAAAACTTGATCTTTCAAAAGTAAAAACTCCAACAGGCACTAAACTCAATTGTAAAGGCTGGGTTCAGGAAGCTGCTTTGAGAATGCTTCACAATAATCTCGATCCTGATGTAGCAGAGCGCCCCGAAGACTTAATTGTGTACGGAGGAACCGGCAAAGCAGCAAGGAATGTAGAGTCGTTTGAGTTGATTGTAAAAGCGCTGAAAGATCTTGAAGAAAACGAAACGCTTCTGATTCAATCCGGAAAACCGGTTGGAATTTTACCAACTCATAAAGATGCACCCAGAGTACTTATCAGTAATTCTATGCTGGTTCCTCATTGGGCTACCTGGGAAAATTTTAGAGCACTGGAAGCAAAAGGTCTGACTATGTACGGCCAAATGACTGCAGGATCGTGGATTTACATCGGATCTCAGGGAATAGTTCAAGGTACTTATGAAACATTTGGAGAGGTGGCACGTCAACATTTTGGCGGATCATTAAGGAATACATTGTCAGTTACCGGTGGGTTGGGTGGAATGGGTGGAGCTCAGCCCTTAGCCATTACCATGAATGAGGGTGTTTGCCTTGCGGCAGATGTAGAAGCATGGAGAATTCAAAAACGGTTGGATACCCGGTACATCGATGTTATGACTCATAATATTGATGAGGGAATCGATAAAGCTATTGATGCAAAAAATAAGGGTGAAGCAATTTCTATAGGAGTGGTTTGCAATATTATTGATTTACTGGAGCGGATGCTTGAACGAGGTGTGATTCCTGATACCCTCACCGATCAAACCTCTGCTCACGATGCATTAGTTGGCTATTTCCCGCAAGGGCTTTCTGTAGATCAAGCTAGAGTGCTAAGAGATGCTGATCCTGAAAAATATATTCAATTGAGTAAAGAAAGTATGGTGAAGCATACACAGCTCATGTTGGAAATGCAGAAAAAAGGAGCCATTACTTTTGATTACGGAAATAATTTAAGAGGCCAGGCTTTTGCGATGGGTTTAAAGAACGCATTCGATTTTCCGGGTTTTGTGCCGGCATATATTCGTCCGTTGTTTTGCGAAGGAAAAGGACCGTTTAGGTGGGTTGCCTTATCGGGTGATCCAAATGATATTTTAGAGACGGATAAACTTATTTTGGAACTATTTCCCGAAAACAAAGGACTTGCGCGTTGGATCAAAATGGCTCAGGAACGTATTGCTTTTCAAGGACTTCCGGCTAGAATTTGTTGGTTGGGACAAGGAGAACGTGAAAAAGCGGGATTGGCATTTAATGAATTAGTGGCGTCGGGTAAAGTGAAAGCACCTATTGTAATTGGTCGCGATCATTTGGATACCGGATCAGTTGCTTCACCAAATCGTGAAACGGAGGCTATGAAAGATGGGTCAGATGCGATAGCTGATTGGCCTGTTCTCAATGCTTTAATTAATACTGCCGGCGGTGCCAGTTGGGTATCGTTGCATCATGGCGGTGGAGTGGGAATTGGATATTCCATTCATGCAGGGATGGTAATTGTGGCCGATGGAACTGCGGACGCCGCCATTAGAATCAAACGAGTGTTGCACAATGATCCTGCTATGGGAGTGATCAGACATATGGATGCCGGGTACGACATTGCACTCGATACCGCACGTAAACACAAATTGGATATAAGAGAGCGATTGAAATAAATAAGGCCACTAATTATTTTATGGAACAGTATTTGACTAATAGATGTTATCAGTTCAAAAAATATGAAAAAGTTCAAGAGTCTGTTTGTAGTATTGGCACTGGTTTCATTTCTTGCTTCCTGTGTGGATGATGATGGTGCCGATCCTAATGTTCCCGGCAGTGACCGTGATAAATTTGTAGGAAACTGGTTGTGTAAAGAAACAGTTGCAGGTAGTACTCCTAATACTTTTACCATTACCATTCAAAAGTTTGGTGATGACGATACTTTAAGGGTGTACAATTTTAATAACCTGGGAGCACAGGAATATGTTGTTTGGCTAGTTGCCGGAAATAGTGTTACCATACCGGCTCAAACCATCACCCAAATTGATATCGGGGGTTCTGGTTTTTACAGCAATGATAAAATTAACTTGAATTATTCTTCAGATGGTGAGCAAATTTCAGCCACCTGTTCACAGTAACCTCAAAATAGTACACAGTACATTTTTTATCGGTTCACCCATTTTATAAGGCTTTCTGCGGAAAAAGTTCCCGCACTACCATCTTTTGTGACTAACGTTGTGTAAACATCCTTACATAGGAAACGATATAACCAACGAAAACTTAAAATTATGAAAAAATTATTACTAGCACTTCTTGTTGTTGCAGGCCTGCATGCAAATGCGCAGGTTACCATCACACAAAACGAAATGCCCCACTCGGGAGATGAGCTTTACCGAACGCGAGCAAATATTAATCCGTTCCTTAATTATGGGGCTACAGGAACCAACTATGTGTGGAATTTCACCAATTTGGTACCAACAACACAGGATTCAGCCATCTACCAGACAGTATCATCCACCAACTTCGTATATGCGTTAACGTATGCGGATATTTTCTTTAATCCCAACAGGGCCAATCATGCAAGAGCCGGTGTGGATATTCCGTTTAACAATTTGTTACCCATCGATGACCCCTATACGTTTTTCTACAGAAGTGGTTCTGTTTATAAAAAGATCGGCTATGGTGTAGAACTTGTTGGTATTCCAATTCCAATTATTTATACCGATCATGATGTTGTTTATAATCTTCCACTCAATTATGGAGATATTGATACATCTTTTTCGGCTTATAATTTAAGCATCCCTACGTTGGCCTATTATGGGTATAATCAAGACCGTTATAACGAAGTTGATGGATGGGGTGTTATCAATACGCCTTCCGGAAGTTTCGATGCGTTAAGGGTTAAAACAGAATTGTACGGAAAAGACACTATCGCAATAGACTCACTAAGTCTTGGTTTTGTAATTGATCGTCCGTTGGTAACTGAATACAAATGGCTTTCACCAAACATTCGTGTTCCGGTACTGCAAATTAATACTACCGAAATTTTCGGAATAGAAATCATCACTGATATCTTCTTCTATGATGTACCAAGAACACTTAATGTTGCTCCTCCGTTAACAAATGTAATTTGTCCGGGTTCAACAATTACCGTTCCTTACACTGCAACAGGAGCTTTCAATCAGGGCAGTTTATTTAATCCGGCAAACATATTCCGTGCACAGCTATCGAATGCAACAGGAAGTTTTGCTGCACCGGTAAACATCGGTTCTGTTACAAGTACTGTATCAGGTGTAATTACTGCTACAATTCCTGCTAACACTCCTTTTGGCACCGCTTATCGCATAAGAGTGATTTCTACAAATCCTTCTTTGGTAGGAAATGATAACGGATTTGATATTAGTGTTGGAACGGGACCTTCGGCGACTGCTACTGCTGCCGGAGTAACGGAATTTTGCGAGGGTGGATCGGTACTTATAAGTGCAACTACAGATCCTGCATACACTTATCAATGGCAATTAGATGGTGTAGATATTACAGGTGAAATTTCTTCTGATCTCACCGCATCTCTTGCAGGAAACTATACGGTTGTTGTTACCAATGTATGCGGAAGCTCCACTTCACAATCTGTTGCAGTGGTTGTAAATGCATTACCTGAACACACTTTTGCACAATCAACTTATTTGGTTTGCGATGGGTCAACAACCAATATTGTATCTACTAATGTAACCGGACAATCTAATTTAACCTATCAGTGGTATTTGGATGGAACAATTATTACCGGAGCTACCGGATCAGATATTCAGACATTGGTTGCCGGAAACTATACACTGGAAGTACTCAATACTGTAACGGGTTGCGCCTATACGACATCAGCTGTTTCACTTACAATTGATATCGTTGCTGAACCAATTATTATTGCCTCAGGTGCTACATCATTCTGCGACGGTGGATCAGTTGTACTGGATGTTCCTGTTGCTGCAGGTGTTACTTATCAATGGTATATTGATGGAACTGCTGTTACAGGAGCCACAACAAATTCATTAACTGCAATTACCGGTGGAACCTATACCGTGTTGGCTACTTCAACCAATGGTTGTACTTCAGTTTCAACTACAGGAGTTGCTGTTACTGTAAATGCACTACCAACTGCTCCGGTATTGACTTCATCAAGTGCTACCACTTTTTGCCTGGGAGGATCAACTTCATTAACCTTTACTACCGAGCCAAACGTAACTTACCAATGGCAATTGAATGGAGTTGATATCGCCGGTGCAACCGGTGCAACAATACCTGTTGCTGATGGTGGTATTTACACAGTTATTGCTACCAGTGCTGCAGGTTGCACCAGTGCAAGTTTACCGGGTTTAGAGGTGATTGTAAATTTACCTCCTGTTTCCCCTGTAATCACAGCAAATGGAAGCACTGTATTTTGTGAAGGTGGTGCCGTAACTCTGGAAGTGCCTTTAGTAACGGGTCAGACATACCAGTGGACTCTTGCGAACGTTGATATCACAGGTGCTATAACCAATCAATATGTTGTAACAGCCAATTCAGGATTTTATTCTGTAAATGTAACCGATCAGAATGGCTGCAGCAGTCCCGCAACTATTTCTTATCAGGTAACTGTAAATCTATTACCGGCGGTTCCAGTGATAACGCAATCATACGACACCTTATCAGTAACCGGCTCCGGCCAGTTTCAGTGGTACCTTAATGGAGTTGCAATTACAGGAGCAACCGGACCTTTCCACATTGTAACAGTAAACGGCAACTATACAGTAACCGTTAGTGATTCAAACAGCTGTGAAAACGTGTCGGTTGTATTTCCTTTCAACAGTGTTGGTGTTACTGAAATCGGTTCACTGCAACTATCAGTTTATCCGAATCCAACCGAAGGATTGTTCACCATTCAAAATGGAACGGGACTGGCACAACTAAACTATAGTGTTGCTGACATGACCGGCAAGAGCATCCGTAAAGGAACTATTGCAGGCGACAAACTGGTGATGGATATTTCAGAATTACCTGCCGGAATTTACCTGCTAAATCTTGAAAACAATAAAATGGTTCAAACAGTTAAATTGGTAAAAAACTAAAAGAAGAAATAAAATAAAAAGGAGCGTTCTGTAAATTACGGAACGCTCCTTTTTATATTGTATTAATTTTTTCTAAGGCAACTCTGCAATCACATCAATACCGCCGGTAACTTTTTGGTTAAGGTGAACATTTACCATTGCAGTAAGTGGGAGATAAAGATCGACACGGGAACCAAACTTAATAAACCCTAGCTCGGCACCTTGGCGAATCATATCACCTTCGTGAGGATAACAAATAATACGATTGGCTAATGCACCTGCAATTTGACGAACCAAAATTTGAGTTTTATTATCTTTTTCGATCACTATGGTAGTTCGTTCATTTTCGGTTGATGACTTAGGATGCCAAGCAACTAATTTTTTTCCTTTGTGATACTTTAAAAATTTAATGCTACCACTTATAGGATACCAGTTTGCATGCACATTAATAGGCGACATAAAAATAGAAACTTGAATACGCTGATCTTTGAAAAATTCTCCTTCAACAGTTTTTTCAATTGCCACAACTTTACCATCCGCCGGGCAAATAATATAATTATCGTTGCGTGAAATTTCTCTTTTAGGATATCTGAAGAATTGCAAAATCATTAAAAAAATAATGAGTGAAATTACAATACTAGTAATAAGTAATTCAGCTTTTCCCGGAAGTAGCAAAAGTAATAAAATATTAATGAGCCCAAGCAGTGCAATGGTGCCGGTGATGATGGTAAATCCTTCCCTGTGAATTTTCATTTTTCCTGGTTAGTGGGATTAAAAATAATAAAGAAGCCAGTGAAAACAGTCACCGGCTTCCTGTAGATTAATAATTTCCTCGTGCTTTAATAGCTTTTTCTACTTTCTGCAAAGCATAAATATAGGCAGCTATTCTCAACGAAACATTATAGTGCTGAGCAGTGGTCCAAACATGATCGAATGCTTTTTTCATCCAGGTATCGGCACGTTTATTAATTTCTTCTTCACGATAATAATAACCGGTACGATTCTGAACCCATTCAAAATAGGAAACAGTAACACCGCCACCGTTGGCAAGAATGTCAGGAACAACAATAATACCTTTTTCCTGCAAGATTTGATCGGCTTTGGCTGTTGTTGGTCCGTTAGCTCCTTCAACAATCAATTTAGCTTTAATTTTTGAAGCATTTGTTGCAGCCCGGATTTGATTTTCCATTGCACATGGAGCAAGAACATCCGTCTTCAAAGTGAGTAACTCTTCATTGCTGATAAGTTCACCACCTTTGAAACCTTTCAACATCCCTTTATGCTTATCACGGAAAGCGATAGCTTTTGCAATATCAATTCCTTTCGCATTATAAAAAGCCCCTGTATGATCAGAAATACCTATAATTTTCAATCCTGCAGTTATAAAGTGTTCAGCAGTTATGGAACCAACATTACCAAATCCCTGAACAACAGCGGTGCATTTGGTTGGATCCATTTTCAGTTTCTCCATAGCTTCCAGAGCAGAAACCACAACACCGCGGCCGGTAGCTTCCACGCGACCAAGTGAACCACCCAGGAACAAAGGTTTTCCGGTAACGACACCCGGTGTAAACCCACCCGAAATTTTTGAATATTCATCAACGATCCATGCCATCTCCTGTGGGCCGGTGTTCATATCTGGAGCGGGGATATCTTTATCCACCCCAAAAACATCAGACATTGCTGAAGTGTAGGCTCGTGTGAGTCGCTCAAGTTCACCTTTTGACATAGAGCGTGGGTCGCAGGTAATACCACCCTTTGCCCCACCGTATGGAATACCGGCAACAGCGCACTTGAAAGTCATCCATGCGGCGAGAGCTTTTATTTCTTCCGGATTCACATCCATTGAATAGCGGATGCCGCCTTTTGATGGCCCTAAAGCAGTACTATGAATAATACGATACCCTTCATAAACATGTATAGAGCCATCATCCATTCTTATGGGAAGACTCACGAGAATCTGCTTGGCAGGAATTTTCATGATTTGATATACATCTTCATCTAACTTAATGATTTTTGCAGCCTCATTAAATCGCTCAATCATTGCCTCATACGGGTTGGTACTATCCGTGGCAACATTTCCTTTTTTTGTAATTTTTACTACAGACATTATTTAGATGAATTTAAAATAGGCTGCGAAATTAGGGTTTTTTGGCGTGTCACCGAAATGGGTACTTTATTTTATTAGGCTTGTAAACCAATGCGTTAGGGGATTTGCCATTTAAATTCCAACACAACTTCTTCGGTAAAGAGGCTGATAAACAACTACTTGATGATGTGATGGGGTTTTTGTTTGAGAAAATGTTAATTTTAGAACTTCTTAAAACCGGCTAACCCATACTACCATGCGAATCGTCTTTATTGTACTACTTCTCTTTCCATTTCCAGGAAAATCTCAGGAACTGATAAATTATTGTCAGGAGAAACATGCAGGTAAGCATCAAAGGTCAGCAGCCATTAGTGCGTCAGTACTCGATTACAATGTTAGTCACACCGCCTTGTATATTGATACCATCAGTTTTGTTCCGCAATTGCTGAAGGCGCACGCAGCACTGACTTTAGTTGCCGTACAGGGTCCAATGAGTACTGTACAGATTGATTTATTGGGTTTTGATATTGATTCTATTATTTCATCTGGATCTGCAATTAGTCATACCTACAACGATACAGTTATTGATATTCAAATTTCACCTGCAATCAGTCAAGGTGATTCTATAATACTCACAATTTATTATAGGGGTACACCGGCTCAGGATGCATCGGGTTGGGGAGGTTTTTATTTTACCGCAGGCCATGCTTTTAATTTAGGGGTAGGTTTTCAAGCCAATCCTCACAATTTCGGAAGAGCCTGGTACCCTTGCCTTGATAACTTTACATCACGAAGTCGGTATGATTTTTATATCACCACCGCAGCAAGCTCAAAAGCATTTTGTAACGGCACTTTGCAAGGGTCAACCACCAATCCGAACGGAACGATCACCTGGCATTGGAAATTGAATCAATCAATTCCCTCTTACCTGGCGAGTATGGCGGTAGCTCCTTACATTACCCAACAAAAAACATCAAACGGTATTCCGGTTGAGTTTGCTGCTTTTGCCTCCGATACCGTGAATATTAACAACACATTTTTAAATTTAGATACTGCACTTTATACCTATATCAATTCTTATGGCGCATACCCCTTCGACAAAGTTGGCTACTGTTTAGTTCCGTTCAATTCGGGTGCCATGGAACATGCTTCGAGTATTCACATTGGAAGAGGTTTTATTAATGGATCACAGACGTATGCAACTCTGTGGGCGCATGAACTTTCACATATGTGGTGGGGTGATAAAGTTACCTGTGAAACTGCTGAAGACATGTGGTTGAACGAAGGATTTGCTTCTTTTAATGAAGCACTTTATACGCAGGTAGTAGCCGGTGAAGTTGCTTACAAAGATTGGATAAGAACGAACCATCGTAAAGTTTTACAATTTGCTCATACGCCTGCTCAAGATGGAAGTTATTTGACGATGAACAATATTCCTCATGATTACACCTATGGGATGCATGTATATCAAAAAGGTGCCGATTTGGTTCATACGTTGAGATATTATATGGGTGACAGTGCATTTTTTGCAGGGTGTCAGACTTATATGAACAACAAAGCATATAGTCACGCTAACAGTAATGATTTGCGTGATCAGCTTACAGCAGGTTCGGGGATTACTATGAATCGTTTTTTTGATGACTGGGTTTTCACACCCGGTTTTCCGCATTTTTCAATCGATTCGGTGATTCATATTCCGGGAGGATTGGATCATATGTTTGTTTATACCCGTCAGAGAAGCAAAGGAACTGCTCATTTGTATGAGATGCCGATAGAATTACATTTCAGTGATGGTGTTACCGATACAAGTGTTACAGTAGTTATTGATTCGGTAACGAACATGTTTCACATCCCACTTTATTTTATGCCTCTGTGGACTTCGTTAGATCGTCACGAAAAAGTGAGCGATGCAATTGCTTCCAATGAAAGAACCATCATCACAACAGGAGTACAAACATTCCCTGAAACAAATGTGACGATAAATGTTCAATCAGCAGGAATTACACCATCAATAATCAGAATTGAACATAATTTTGTTGCACCTGATCCATTCACACAATCTAATCCTGGTATAGTAATTTCCGATTATCATTACTGGACAATAAACGGAATTTTTACCTCAGGACTGGTTACAAAGGCAACTTTTCTTTACAATGGATCAACGAGTGCTACAGCAGGTTATTTGGACAATACACTCATCACAGGAACCGAAGACAGTTTGATGATTTTGTATCGTGAAGGTGCTGGATTCAATTGGCAAATAGTTTCAAGTTATACTCACAACACCGGAGCTTCTGTACTTGATAAAGCCGGTAGTTTTATAGTAGATACTTTATTAATTGGGGAATATGCAATTGGCAGATATGATTATACCGTAAGTTTAAATGAAAATGATGGTGAATTAAAATCAATATTGAATATTTCTCCAAATCCCTCCAACGATAATTTTAAAATAACATTCACCAATACCTCGAAAAATAATCGTGATTTGGTAGTATTTGATATGGGAGGTCGCGAGGTATTCAAATCGACTATTCAAAAATCACAAAGTGAACTTATTTGGAAGGCCGAAAATTGCAGGTCGGGAATTTATAATGTTGTTTTATTCGAAAATGGATTACGTGTAGCTGGTGTGAGGGCTGTGTTAAATCGCCAATGATGAATAGGGTAGAAGGTGTCAGATAAGTGAAAGTTTATCAAATTCACTCCCTAAAATTTTCACATCATCAGCTTTCATCCATTGTTTAAGCACAGTAGCATAAACGCTCCTGAAATCAGTTTGGTATTTTAAATTTCCTTGCGAAAGTTTTTCGAGATCGGGAGGTGAATTATAAAAACCTTTCTTTTTCAATGCTCCTCCTGTAAGTATTAAATTATTTGCTTCTCCATGGTCGGTGCCATAACTTCCATTTTGCTGAACACGCCGTCCGAATTCAGAAAATGTGAGTATCAAAGTATCATCGAATTTATTATTTTTTTTCAAGTCATTGGTTAACGCTTTCATTCCATCAGAAACAACCGTGAGTAATTTTTCCTGCAAAAGTTTTTGCCTTGCATGAGTATCGAATCCTGAAAGGGAAACATAATAAATTTTAGTCTCACTTCCCGAGCAAATTAATTCTGCAATCAGCTTTAGATTTTTCCCAAAGGCCGTATCCGGATAAATCTCTGTTGTTTTATAAATTTTGGTTTTATCATAAATATAAGAAACCGAAGATGATGTTTCAACAAGGGTTTTGTACAAATAGTCGGCATTGCTGTTTGCATTTTTATCATTTCCTTTTAAGGCCATCATATCTTTGAAAAATGGGTCTTTAGTAGCTCTGAATAACCTTTCCGGATTATTTATTGCCAAGCCTTTGATCATTTTTCCTTTCATGGCTTTGCCAAGTGTTTCATCCACTTCTATGGCCACATGAGCGTTATTGCAGCCTGCACAGCTAGTGTCGAGATATCTGCCCAGCCACCCTGAATCCAAATACTTATCGCTGCCACTTGCAGTAGTCCAAATGTCCATAGAGCGAAAATGTGAATGATCGGGATTAGGATATCCAACGTTGTTGATAATACACAAATCACCAGCTTCATATAATTCCTTCAATCCACTCATTGCAGGATGGAATCCCATTTCAGCATTTACCTTAAGTACGGAAGATTCGGGAATGGCAAGCTGTGGGCGAAGTTTATAATACAAATCATTTTTGTAAGGTATGAACGTATTAAGACCGTCGTTCCCACCAGAGAGTTGAATAACAATTAGAGTTTTTCCATCAAAATCGCTACTTAAACTTCCGTTCAGATTTAGACCATTTAAAAATTTAGGAATGAAAACAGATCCTGATGCCAAAGCAGAAAGTTGAAGAAATTTTTTACGATTCATTTTACTCATGGTATTCTTCAGTTAACACAATTGGTATTCAGGTAAACTCATCAGGTAAATAGCAGTTTTAATTATACGGGTATTTTTGTCGGTTCCGGCGGTATATGAATCAATAAGCTTATATCTGTTTTCACCGGCTTTCGTAAGCAATAAACAGGAGCTAATACTTTTGGTTATTTCTTCGTCGCTCGTTTGAAAAAATTTTTGAGTAAGTGCAGATGTGTGATAGGTTGTTTTTACTTTTTTCCCTTTAACTGCTGTTTCACCGGCCATGCGCATTGTTTCCTGTGCATCAAAATCTTCTTTGGGCACAACAAGCGATTCGGCATCCTGCAAAAGCACTTCAGGCAAACGAATACGATACATAAGAGTGGAGCTGTCAATCCAACTTAATCCCTCCGGCCACCCTGCTACATTGGGAGGATCGAATAGGGTTTGCCCCAACACTTTTTGAATAGGCATCCTTGCTATAGGATTTACAAATGTGATGTTAAAAACTTTTACCATTCCTGTGATGAGTTCAATAGGTGTTTTTATTCTGCAACCAATATTCTCAGCATCATAAAACCATTCAGACGTAAAAATATTTTTTAATAACAATTCAATATTATAACCCGATTTAAAAAACTGATCACTGAGTTTATTTATGTGATCACTGTTTGGCTGATGATTTACAAAATACCTGTAAATTTTTGTAACTATAAACGTAGAACATTCTTTTTTTGCTAAGATTATTCTGATGATATCATCACCATCAAAATTCCCTGTCTGACCATGAAAAGTTTTATCACCTGTATCATGATATTCTTGTCGGATAACAAAATCGCCATCAGGTTTAAAACCCCATCCGGTAAGTGATCGTGCCGCTTCTTTTACATCCTTTTCGGAATAGTTACCAATTCCCAGAGTGAACAACTCCATAAGTTCACGTGCAAAATTTTCGTTGGTTCGTCCTTTCCTGTTGATGTTATTGTTGAGGTAACCAAGCAGTGCTGCATTGCGGATCATATTTTTTAAAAGTTCACTAAATGTTCCAAGGGCATTTTGTGAAATAGTATTGTAATATTTTAACATCCAAATTGGATTGCCAACACGACATGCAAAATGACCCATCCAGAACAGAGTAAGTTTTTCTCTAAGAAAGAAGGACGCATTCGCCTGACGGTTGAAAATTTGTGTAGTTATTTCCATTCTTCCTTCTCTCTCTGTCTTCCGATAAGCTGACTTTTCAGCATCGGTAAAAGACCTGGCCTCTTTGGGCGTCACGGGATTCCAGCCGGTGAGTATTATAGGTATATGATTTTTTGAATTTTCAAATACCTTTTTAATTTCATCGTCAATTTTACCTGATTTCATAGAATCAAGACCCGGGCCAAAACCCGCCCTCCAATAGAGATGTTGAAAATTTTGTTGTGATGACTCCATATTACTATGACCGATGCAGATTCTTTAAGTTTACTGATGGTAAAAATAAAAATCCCGTTTAATAGTTTTAAACGGGATGTCATTCATATTATTGATAATTGTTCAATGTTTAACCAGGGAGGGCTCTTTAAGAAAGGTTCTGTTAACCAGATCATAACAATTGCCTTTTGTTAAAATATGGACTTTAAGATTTTCAATTGATATGGGGGAGCCATCCTGCAAATCTGCAATATTGGAATGTTGAATTTCATGACCATCCACTATTGTGACAAGAGTGGAACCGATAATTTCCAGAAACCGACCTTCAGTAATTAAAACCCCGGTATCCTCACCTAAACCTATACCTATACAGCTGGGATTGGCGGCAACTGCCTGAGCAACTCTTCCGAAGCGGCCTCTTTTATCGAAATGCGAATCAATAATCACATTTTTTATGAAGGCCAATCCTGTAGTTATTTTTACTTCTCCTTTAAGCAAAGCACCTGAACTGCTACCCTGATAGATCATGGTATTAGGCATTGCCATAGCGCCGGCACTCGTACCTGCTATCAAAAAGTCTTCCATAAAGTATCGTTTGTGCAAAATGTTTAGAATTTCAGTGCCACCAAAAATGGTACTTAATCTCATCTGGTTTCCTCCTGTGAACATTACTCCATCACATTTTGCTATGCGATCAATGTATTCAGGATTTTTTGCATCTTCTCTGTTTTTAATGTGCATGAGTTGAACATGCTCGTTGCCTAATTTCTTGAAGGCTACAATATATGCTTCACCTACTTCTTCAGGAATAGACGATGCAGTAGTAATTACCTCAACAGTAGAATCTTTGTGACCTCTGATTTCATGAAGTATTCTGCTTAGAATTTGAAGCTCAAAAAAATTGATATTGTTTTTTTGTTCTGAATTTGGCTCATGTTCTGAACCCTTATCTTCATTCCCCCCGATAGCGATTAACTTGCCTTGTGGTTGTTCCATGTTTTATTTGATAAGGTGGCAAATTTAACCCAATATAACTCACATACCGGATAAATTTGAAAAGCTTATCAAGACCTAATTGTTATTACTTTATGTTAAGATGTTTAAAATGAATAGTATACAATGTTAATTGTATATCATAAAAGTCATCCCGTGAAAGGCCATTCAACTCAGCATAGTTGAAAAATTGGCACAAAATGAAGGATAATCAATGGTCAGAATTGTAAAATCCCGGTTTAATCTTGAGTTATGAATGTAGAAAGTATGGAACCGTAAACTCCTTGAAATGGCGCAAATTCTGTTCACATTTGAGGTATTTTATTATTCCAATAATTGGTATACCTGTTATCGGGATCGTGTTCTCGTGCTTGTTTTTGACTATTAAAATAACGATCCTCTCTGGGATCATTTCCGACTCCGGCAATATATGCCCAATTGCCCCAATTGCTGGAAGGAGAATAGTCAATCAGCATTTCTTCAAAATGGTATGCACCCCATGTCCAGTTTACATGAAGGTCTTTTATAAGATAAGAAGCCACCACTTGTCTTCCCCGGTTACTTAAATAACCTGTTGAATTCAATTCTTTCATACAAGCATCAATAAAAGGATTGCCGGTTTCCCCATTTTTCCAGAGAATAAATTTTTCAGTTTGATCTGGTGCGAATGAAAATATTTTATTCTTAAAGCCTTCCACATTAAAATAACGATTGTTATGTTTTTTAAACATGAATCTGAAATAATCTCTCCAAAGCAGCTCAAAAATCAGCCAATAGGTAGATTCATTTTCACCACGAGCGGATTCATATTTTTTTACTTCGTGATAAATTCTGCGTGGAGAAATACAACCCAATGAAAGATAAGGTGAGAGTTTTGTGGAATAATCCATCCCCATCAAATCGTTTCTGCTATTCTTGTAATTTTTTAAGAGATCGGTGTCCCACAGATAGTGTTTAAGTCTTAAAAGAGCAGTTTGTTCACCACCTTTAAATTTAATTCCTTCCTCAGGAATGTCAGACAAACTATTTGCTGAATACAGATTGGAGTCTGGAATTGCATGTAGATTTTCAAATCCGGGAGAATTGAGTTTTAGCGGAACCGGGTACTCAATTCGCACACTTGTTTCTTTCTCTATTTTTTTACGGAAGTTGGTGAAAGTATCAGGGATATTGCGGATGGGGAAAGGGAGATCCTGTTTATGGTACAAGGTGTGTCCAATGAAAGAGGTCAACGGAATTTTAACTTTCCAGAGTGCCTTTTCAACATCATCCATTTCTCTGTTTTCTTCATAAGCTACTTCCTGATGAACATAAACATCATCCACTTTAAGTTCGGTTGCTATCTTAAAAATTTCTTCTTCCGGTTTTCCGTGGAGAATTATTAAGTCACTTCCAATATTCTGGAGACTTTCACGAAAGGAATACACACTTTCTTGAATGAATCTGGTCCTGAATACACCGGTTTTTAAGGTGCCAATTGGAGTTGTTTGATAGAAAAACGGATTAAAGCAATAAACAGGAACCACAAGTGCATTTTTTCGAATGGCTTCATGAATGATTACATTGTCGTGAAGTCTTAAGTCGTTCCTGAACCAAAGCAGAATGGTATTTTGTTTCATGCAATTAGGAACAAACATCTGAGTCTAAAGTTAGATGCCTACAGGTGAATATTTAGCCATTATTGCTAGACAACTATTTCTGATAAAGTTTTGTTTTTCATTTTCTTGATCAATATTTAAACCTCACTTTAGCTGCCAAACTCAACTTATTTTTGCGTAATTCAGAAACAATACCTATTTTCAGCGAACTTTTCAAAAACATTCAACATCACTTTATGAAAATTATCGATATCCGTGCCATGCGGGGTCCCAATTACTGGTCGATCCGCCGTCATAAATTAATAGTTATGAAACTCGACCTTCAGGAGTTGGAGGAAAAGCCGACTAATCATATTCCCGGGTTTCTGGAACGGCTAAAAGCCATGTTTCCAACCATGTACGAACACCGTTGTTCCGAAGATCATGAGGGTGGTTTTTTCGATAGGGTTCAGGAAGGAACCTGGATGGGACATGTTATTGAACACATTGCCCTTGAAATTCAAACACTGGCCGGAATGGATTGTGGATTTGGCAGAACCAGAGGAACAGGTGAACAGGGGGTTTATAGCGTGGTTTTTTCCTATATGGAAGAAAAGGTGGGTATTTTTTCTGCAAAATCGGCAGTTAGGATTGCTCAGGCATTGATTGATGGTACCGATTACGATTTGGCTGCTGATATACAAACCATGAGGGAGCTTCGTGAGGAAGAGCGACTTGGGCCATCCACAGGTTCAATAGTTGAAGAGGCTCAAAGCAGAGGAATTCCCTGGATCCGCCTCAACAGGCATTCTTTGGTGATGTTAGGTTATGGCGTAAATCAGAAACGTATCCAGGCCACTGTCACCAGCCAAACCAGCAGCATTGCCGTTGAAATTGCCTGTGATAAAGAAGATACTAAAAACTTGCTGGAGGCTTCCAATATTCCTGTTCCCCGTGGACGGATTATTTATGATGAGGAAGATTTGAAACTCGCACTTGATTCCATCGGATATCCCGTTGTACTGAAGCCGATTAACGGAAATCATGGGCGCGGCGCCACAATAAATGTGAAAGAATGGGCAGGAGCGGTGGAAGCATTAGAGCTTGCAAAACGTGTATCCAGAGCCGTTATAGTTGAAAAATATATTACGGGATTTGATCATAGGGTACTTTTGGTAAATTTCAAGTTCATTGCCGCGGCCAGGCGAACTCCTGCTTTGGTTACCGGTGATGGGAAATCATCAATTCAGCAATTAATAGATGTGGTGAACAGTGATCCAAGAAGAGGATATGGTCATGAAAAAGTTCTTACTGCAATTAAAGTGGATGAAACCACCTTAAATATTCTCAAAGAAAAGGAACTTTCGCTTGAATCCATTCTTCCCAAAGGAAAAGAACTGCACCTGAAAGCTACTGCCAATCTGAGTACGGGAGGAACGTCTACCGATGTAACCGATCTGGTTCATCCTTTCAATGTATTTATGTGTGAAAGAATAGCACGAATTATTGGTCTTGATATTTGCGGAATCGACATTATGACCAACGACATTAGTAGACCTCTTGACGAGGATGGAGGTGCTGTTTTAGAAGTCAATGCCGCCCCCGGTTTCAGAATGCACATTGCACCTACACAAGGTTTGCCACGGAATGTTGCGGAACCGGTTATTGATATGTTGTATCCTCAGGGAAGTAGTATGAGAATACCTATTGTTGCTGTTTCGGGAACAAATGGAAAAACCACTACCACCCGTTTGATTGCTCACATGGCAAAAACGGCTGGCCATAAAGTTGGTTTTACTACCACTGATGGAATTTATATTCAGAATCAGATGGTACAAAAAGGAGATTGTACCGGACCCATCAGTTCGGAGTTTGTATTGAAGGATCCTACTGTTGATTTTGCGGTTTTGGAATGTGCCCGTGGTGGAATTTTAAGAGCCGGTTTGGGTTTTCATAATTGTGATATTGGAATTGTAACCAACGTAGCCGCCGATCATTTAGGTTTACGTGATATTAATACCCTCGAAGATATGGCACGGGTAAAAGGTGTTATTCCCGAAAGTGTTTTCCCCGGTGGTTATGCAATTTTGAATGCCGATGATGATCTGGTAGTACAAATGTCAAAAAAACTTAATTGCAAAGTGGCTTTTTTTAGTTTGAATGAAAATAATCCAATCATTAAGAAGCACTGCGAGGCAGGTGGTTTAGCAGCTATAGCCGAAAACGGATATGTAACTATTTCAAAAGGAAACTGGAAAATCAGAGTAGATAAAATTGTAAGTATTCCACTCACCTTTTCAGGGAAGGCGATTTTCATGATCCAGAATATTCTTCCTGCTGTGCTAACTGGTTTCATCCGGAATTTCAAAATGGAAGACATTCGGTTGGCTCTTGAAACATTTATTCCTTCACCGGTACAAACTCCCGGAAGGATGAATTTATTCCAGTTTAAGAAATACCAGGTGATGGTTGATTATGCTCATAACCCTGCAGGTTTCCAGGCAATCGCTAAATTTTTGGAAAAAATTGATGCCAAACCTAAAGTGGGTGTGATTGCAGGTGTTGGTGATCGTCGTGATGCAGATATTATTCTGCTGGGTACACTGGCAGGGCAAATGTTCGATGAGATTGTAGTCAGGCAGGATAGAAACTTAAGAGGACGTTCCGAACAGGAAATAATTGATTTGATGTTAGTAGGTATCCATCAGGTAAATCCTAACAAAATAGTGAAAGTAATTCCTACCGAAAAAGAAGCTATTGATTATGTAATGAAGCAATCAAAAAAAGGATCTTTCATAACCATTTGCAGTGATGTTGTTCCCGATGCACTCGAGCAAATTATAAAGTACAAAGAAGATGAGGATCAGTTTGAAATTCTTGCTGAAGATATTCCAAATCAACATTAATCTTCGAGATAAAAAACAGAGTAATCGTAAAATTATTCTGAACATCTGATTGCCCTAAAAACTAAAGTTGAGCACCGGATCGGCATGGTTCGAGGACCTTTACCACAGCCCTATTATTTTTTTTGCAACTATTTGGTTACAATGTCTTTAAACTGATGCTGATATTTATCATATTCTAGTTGGCTTTCTTGTGCTAATATTGTCCGAATTCAAAATGATGCGCATTAAGCATTCAATTTCGAAGTCGGTTAAAGATTACATAATGAAAAGAAATTTAGTATTTATTCTTCTTTTCTCACTTATTTCGGTGTCTACCTCCTTTGGAGAAGTAATGAAATTGCCTTTTTTACTCAGTCATTACATTGATCATAAGAATGTGTCCGGTGAAATGACATTCATTGATTTTTTATTTCAACATTATCAGGAGGAAACAATGGAAGATACACATGATCCTGATTTTGCTGCAGATTCAAAGCTCCCGTTTAAAGCGGATGAAGGAATTCACAATCATATCGCTCCCTTCATTTTAAATTCCGGAAAAAAAAGTATTGTTCTGATTCCGGAAAGTGTAATTTTTATTGAAGTTAAATACGTGCCTGTTTTTACATTTTTGCCACAAATTTGGCAACCACCCCGTAATATTTAATTTTTTAGTGTTTGTGCTTTACCAATTTCAGGATGCACCTTTATTTAATCAATTATAAATTAACAATACAAAAAAAAATCGTTATGGATTTCACCCATTTGCATTTATTATTAAATCACTTTCCGATGATCGGAACATTAATAGCTATTCTGTTTCTTGCTTACGGTGTTTACTCCGGAAGCAAAAGCACCACTAAAATGGCATTGTTTACTATTGTATTGATGGCCATTCTTGCCATTCCGGTCTTTCTCACAGGAGAACCTGCTGAAGAGGCAGTAGAAAATCTTCCGGGAGTAACAGAGGCAATCATTGAAGAGCATGAAGAAGCTGCAAAACTGGCCATTTGGATCATGGCATTTTTGGGTGCTCTTTCGGCAGTATCGCTGGTCAGTTTAATTACTTCCAATCAAATGAATAAGGCTTTGATGGGCACAACACTTTTGCTTGGACTAATCACCTTTGGCGCCATGGCAAGAACCGGTTACCTGGGCGGGCAGATTCGTCATACTGAAATCAGAAGTGGTGGAACAACAGCTGCAAATGCAGGAACTCCGGAAGGAAACAGCCAAGAGAAAGATCAGGATGATGATTGAGGTTTTAAAAGTAAATTTGCTAAAAGGGTCTGAAGTTTTTCAGATCCTTTTTTTGTTATCTGGAGATGGAACTACCCTTGAATGATAAATTTATTCAATTTTTAAATGAAGTATCTTTGCCTTCCAATTCCTTAACAAAATGGATCCAAGCACTCCACCGAACAGCCTCATCAATTCCACAAGTCCATATTTACTTCAGCATGCATATAATCCAGTACATTGGTTTCCATGGGGTGAAGAGGCACTTGGTAAAGCAATAGCAGAGGATAAGATGATCCTGGTGAGCATTGGTTATAGTGCTTGTCACTGGTGTCACGTGATGGAACATGAGTCTTTTGAAGATTTCGAAGTTGCTGAAATCATGAATCAGTTTTTTGTTTGCATAAAAGTCGATCGTGAGGAGCGGCCCGACATAGATCAGGTTTATATGGCTGCGGTACAACTAATGACCAGCAGAGGTGGCTGGCCGTTGAATTGCTTTACACTACCCGATGGCAGACCAGTGTATGGCGGCACCTATTTCCCGAAACAACAGTGGAAAAATATATTACTTAATTTGGCAGATACCTACAAAAAGGACAGAACCCGTTTCGAAGAATACGCTGAAAAGCTTACTGATGGAATAAAAAAATTTGAAAATGTAATTCCTGAAGATTTAATTTCAAATTTCGAAATGGAACATATCAAAAGCGCTGTTCAAAATTGGTCCGAATTTTTTGATACTGTTGAAGGAGGTCCCAACCGTGCGCCTAAATTTCCTTTGCCTAATAATTATTTATTTTTATTGAGTTATTATTTTGTGTCGAAGGATGAAACACTCAGGAGTCATATTTTACTCACTTTGAAGAAAATGGCATATGGAGGGATTTATGATCAGGTAGGAGGTGGGTTTGCCCGGTATTCGGTAGATGCCGTTTGGAAAGTGCCACATTTTGAGAAAATGCTTTACGACAATGCTCAACTTATTTCACTTTATAGCGAAGCATATAAACTTTTTAGGGATCCACTTTATAAAGAAGTTGTTTATCAGACATTGGACTTTATTAAAAGAGAACTCACAGGATCTGAAGGTAATTTCTTTTCTGCTCTTGATGCAGATTCCGAAGGTGTTGAAGGAAAATTTTATACCTGGACCCGCGAAGAATTGGTGGAACTTTCAGGAAGCGATCAAGCTGTGATCAGCGATTATTTTAATGTTAATGAAAGGGGATATTGGGAAGATGGGCAATACATCTTACTTAGAAATGACGATGATTACCTCATAGCAGGCCGACATAAAATTTCAGAAGATCAGTTGCAATCAATAATTACAAATTTTAAAAACAAACTACTTGATGTTCGTACTACAAGGGTGCGACCGGGATTAGATGATAAAACCCTCACATCGTGGAATGCGCTGATGATTTGTGGGTATCTGGATGCATTTGATGCCTTCAAAGAAGAATCTTTTTACAATGCAGCCATTACCAACGCTAAATTTATTTTGTCACAGATGGATAATCGGGATGGAGGGTTGAATCATAACTATAAAAATGGAAAAAGTAATATCAATGGTTATCTTGAAGATTATGCATTTTTTATTCAAGCGCTGATTCGATTATATCAATGCACTTTTGATGTTGAATGGCTGGATAAAGCAAAAGAGTTGACTGAATATGCCATCAAGAATTTTGGAGATGATGCAACAGGATTATTTTATTTTACATCGGTGAACGATGCTCCATTAATTGCCAGAAAAATGGAATTGCAGGATAATGTAATTCCGGCATCCAATTCGCAAATGGCCATCAACCTTTACAAACTTGGAATTTATTTTGAAATTAATGAATGGCAGGATAGAAGTAGAAAGATGGTTTCTTCCATGAAAAAATTATCGGAAAGTTACGGTTCTGCATATGGAAATTGGTTGCAATTAGGCTTACAGTTATCTCTGCCTTCTCGGGAAGTTGTTATCTGTGGCGAAAATGCACTACCACTCCGATCACACATTTCAGATCAGTATTTTTTTCCGGGAACGCTGCTTGCCGGATGCACTCAACAGGAAAATATTCCTCTCACAAAATCCAGATTAGTTAAAGGAAAATCATTAATTTATGTGTGCATTGATAACACCTGCCAACTACCTGTAACAACCGCTGATGGAGCTTTGGAACTCCTTTTTAGGTAAGTCTGTGTGATTTGCAAATCATTGATTATTAGCCCCTTTTCGTTATCATCGTAAATCATGACTTCCATCATTTTGAATGTTGGAAATTATTACTTACTTTCATTTTTAATATATCTGCATTTTTTGCGGAATGTAAGTGTTCTAACAGTTTAATATTTATTGATATGAAAACCTACGATGAAAAACACATTAAAAACATTGCTCTGGTGGGCGGGGCGAAATCCGGCAAAACAACACTTGCTGAAACTATGTTGTTTGAAGCCGGATTAATTAATCGAAGAGGAGCTGTTGAAGATAAAAATACCATCTCCGATTTTCATGAGATTGAACACGAAAGAGGAAATTCAGTATACGCTACTTCACTTCACACCGAATGGAGAGATTACAAAATTAATATTATTGACACTCCCGGTCTCGATGATTTTATTGGAGAAGTTCTATCTGCCGTAAGGGTTTGTGATACTGCAGTGATGTTGCTGAATGCTCAACACGGAGTTGAAGTTGGTTCGGAGCTGATTTGGAATTATGTTGATGAATACAAGAAGCCAACAATTTTTGCCATCAATCAACTCGATCATGAGTATGCGAATTTTAATTCTACCGTTGATCAAGCTCGAGCACGATTCGGTAAACAAGTAACTATCATGCAATATCCGGTGAACGCGGGAACAGGATTTAATGCAATCATTGATTTATTAAAGATGACCATGTATCGCTTCCCGGAAAACGGTGGCAAACCCGAAAAGCTGACGATACCACCTGAAGAAATGGAGAGAGCAAATCAACTACATAATGAGTTAGTTGAAAAAGCTGCCGAGAATGATGAGAAATTGATGGAGTTATATTTTCAAAAAGGAAATCTTGATGAAGATGAAATGCGGATAGGAATCAAAAAAGGAATGATGAATCATGATATCTTTCCTGTTTTTTGTTTGTCTGCTAAAAAAAATATGGGAAGTGGCCGACTGATGGGATTTATTGATAATGTTGCGCCATCAGCAATAGAAATGCCCGCTGAAAAGACTGTGGATAATTCAGCTATTGCCTGCGATCCTTCCGGACCTCCGGTATTGTTTGTTTTTAAAACCTTAGTTGAACCACATCTTGGAAAGTTAACATTTTTTAAAGTGCTTTCAGGCGAAGTTTCTGTGGGAATGGAATTGCAGAATACCATAACAGATAGTACTGAAAGAATCGGACAGCTTTTTATCATGGATGGGAAAAGCAGAAATCCTATTGAACGTTTGAAAGCCGGTGACATTGGATCAACACTGAAATTAAAAAATACACAAACCAATCACACATTAACTGCCAAAGGGAAATCGATTCAAATAAAACCAATTGAATTTCCACTACCGAGAATTCGCACAGCAATTATATCAAAAAATAAAGCTGATGATGAAAAGTTAAGTGAAGTGTTGGGTGAAATACACATGGAAGATCCTACGCTGATTATTAAGTATGAAAGAGAAACAAAACAAATACTTTTGCTAGGACAGGGTGAGTTGCATTTGGCAGTTACTAAATGGAGATTGTCGCATATTTACAAAATGGAAATTGAGTTTGAAAAGCCAAGAATTCCTTATCGTGAAACTATTCTTAAATCAGCGAATGCCTCTTACCGTCATAAAAAACAATCAGGTGGAGCCGGACAATTTGGAGAGGTGTATATAAAAATTGAACCTATCAGCAATGGTAATTCTGCGAAGCCGGAATTTCAGGTTCGTGACAAAGAAGAGGTTCAACTTCCCTGGGGCGGAAAATTGATTTTTAACAACTGTATTACCGGAGGTGTAATTGATTCCAGATTTATTCCATCGATACTAAAAGGTGTGATGGATAAAATGAATGAGGGGCCACTCACAGGTTCTTATGTTCGTGATATAGCTGTGAGTGTTTACGATGGCAAAATGCACCCGGTAGATTCAAATGATATCTCATTTAAAATTGCCGGAATGATGGCTTTCAAAGATGCCTTTCATCAAGCCGAACCTCAATTACTTGAACCCATTTATGATATAGAAATTGAAATGCCTGAAGAATTGATGGGAGATGTGATGAGTGAACTGCAATCGAGAAGGTCGGTCATAACCGGTATGGATGCCAGAGGAGGGTATCAGATCATCAAAGCTAAAACACCTCTCGCTGAGCTTGATAAATCGTCAGTTTCACTCAGATCGATCACTCAGGGAAGAGCTCGCATAAAAAGTGTTTTTTCAGATTATCAGCCTGTTCCACCCGAACTTCAAAAGAAATTGACTGAAGAGTATAATAAGAATCACCATCATGAAGCTTGATTATCAATAAAATACATAATTTGGGGATTGTGTAACTCTCTGTCAGGGTTTTCGTTAAACCATTAATGAGAAAAACCGATTCATTATTCCAACCCTTAATTTCGTTCTATTTAATAGTTTTAATATTAAGTGTTTTCTCTTTCTCATCCTGCATGACGGATGAATCGAGTTGTATAGCCAAAAAATCAAACGGAGGCATCAATGTAAATGTTTTTCCTGTGTATAATGGAAAGCCAGTTGTTTCAAGGAAGGCTTACAGAGATACTGTTTATATTAAATATGGCGCAAGTTCTTTTCCCGGAGCTTCGCTAAGTAAATACGAGATTAAATTGGTAGCACCTGTAGGGAATAATTTTGTGAATATTTCAAAATTGAATTGCGGCAATTATTATTTTTATATTGCTTGTCAGGATAGCGCATCAGGTCAGCGATTGACCGGTGGGGCCAGCTTGATCACCGATAAAATTGTTGGTAATTTTGATATCGTCATTCCGGTAAACGGGCAATAGCATTTCTTTTTTTTGAAATATTTTTGTGAGTGACTTCCGAATTTGTTTTCTTTGTTAAAAATTAGTTGTTATGTCAGAACAGGATTTAGGTATAGGTTCAAGAGTTCGTCATCCCGAATTTGGAGAAGGTGTTGTGATCAATGTAAAGCCAAGGACTTACCTGGTGGTTTTTATGCAACGAGGGAAAATTGAAGTTGCTAAGTCATATACTAATCTGGAAGTAATTGATCAGGTTGAAGCGGAATCAGATCTGATAAGTTTGTCGGATGTGGAAAGGATTGTTACCAACATCATTAAAAAGTATAGTGATGTTCAGGAGACGGTTCCTATGGGTGCGAAATGGACCGGTGGAAAAATGATTCTTCAACCGGGAAACCTCAATCTCAAACCCAAAGAAGTACCGGTGGATAATTTTTTCAATAAAATAGTAATGCTTCGTGATCGTTTGAGGGTTTTGGAACAGCGCATCAACTCACATGATAAATTGTCGGAAGAAGATAAAGTCAATCTTCAGCAATACATCACCAGAATTTATGGCAGCCTTACTACGTTCAATGTTTTTTTCAGAGACGATAAAGATCATTTCGTAGGAGAAAAAGGCAGTAAGGAATAAATCAATAATTATCTAATTTTTTCAAGACACTTTAAAATATTCTGTTCCACTCGTTCTAATATTTTTAAAGTGTCGGCTTTTATAAATTTTTGGCCACGTACTTTTTCATACAATTCGATATACCTTTCAGAAACCCTTTCTACAATGTCACTATTCATTTCAGGAACCACCTGTCCGTCTAAACCCTGAAAATTATTTTCAATAAGCCATTGTCTCAAAAATTCTTTTGAAAGTTGTTTTTGCTGAATCGATTTTGATTGGCGTTCATCAAAACCTTCTTTGTAAAAATAGCGGGATGAATCGGGAGTATGAATTTCATCAATCAACAATATTTCGCCATCTGATTTTCCGAATTCATATTTAGTATCCACCAGAATCAATCCTTGTTGTGCCGCCATCTCTGTACCTTTTTTGAAAAGTTTTTTGGTGTAATCTTCTAGCACCAGGTAATCATCTTCGCTAATAATGTCTTTTTCAATAATGTCTTCTCTTGAAATATCTTGATCATGACCATGGTCACTTTTAGTTGTAGGAGTGATAATAGGTTGAGGAAGCCGGTCATTTTCTTTCAAACCTTCAGGAAGTTTTACTCCGCAAAGTTCTCGCAATCCACTTTTATAAGTTCTCCAGGCATGTCCTGCAAGATAACCACGGATCACCATTTCCACCCTAAAAGGATTGCACATTTTACCTATGGTAACATTTGGATCCGGTGTGTCGATTATCCAGTTAGGGACTTCATGTTTTGTGGCATCCATAAAGTAAGCAGCGAGCTGATTCAGCACCTGCCCTTTGTAAGGAATAGCTTTAGGAAGCACTACATCAAACGCCGAAATACGGTCGCTCACAATCATTACCATGTATTTATTGTCGATAGAATATACATCTCTTACCTTTCCTTTGTAATACATGGTTTGTCCGGGAAAATGAAAGGATGTTGAATTTAAAGTGCTCATTTAAATATTTTCTTTTAATCGTAAATATCTTCTTTCTTGCTCAGTTTTAAATCTTTCAGAATAGATGACTTAATATTTATCTGAAAGTAATAGTTCTGTTGGGAACCGAAGGGTACCCAGTTTACGCGCATCTCCCAACAATGTAAGTCGCGGTAAATTCCCAGTGATGTATAGGATAAATCGTTGGCCTCGAAATCGTATCCTGAATTAAAATTAATTTTCCAGTTTTGAGTCAGTGCAACATCCCCATTGAAGTTTAAAGTTTGAAAAATGGTTGATTCCAATACGCCCGGCCGTGAGTATGTAACATTGTAATTTACCGAAAGGTTGAATGGGTAGGAGAAATCTGTATTGCTCGCCTGTTTTTGATCGGTTTTTGGCTTCAAACTGTTGAGTGAAAAACTAACACCGAAAGTAGAGCTTACCAGTCGGGCGAGCCGGTTATTTTCACTTAATTCAGTGGTATTGATTCTCACTCCTGAGCTGTTTGAAATATAAGGATCAAAACTTGCAGCGAGATTAACATTCACTCTTTCAAACAAAATGGTTCTTCCATTAACATTTATATTCGACCATTGCAACGAATCCACAGCAGTATTGTAAGATACACCTGCCGATAAACTTTCAAATATTTTTATTTTTTTCAGGTTTACCGAAGAATCAGTAACAGTTCGGGTTTTCATCTCAAGGTTATTGTCGAGATTGAATCCGATGATCCCATATTTCCCGGAAGGTGGCCCACCATAAATACCTGTTTCAAAAATGGAATACTTTGCAATGTTACCTTGCGAATCAGTTTGGTAATCTTTATAATAACTAAATGAAGGTTCACTAAAGTCGGGTCGGTAGCCATAGGAAAGTGTTGGCGACATAACATGTCTGAGAGCGGCTATTTTTCCTTTTTTCATTTGCACCATTCCATAAATTCTCGTATTAAGTGATGCTGAAAGGAGGAAGTCACGCCCGGCTTTAAATCCTTGTAGTGTATCTATAATTACACTGTCATTGGTTGCATCATAATTTTTTTCAATAGTGGATAGATACCAATTTTCATTATATGTTAGCGAAGGTGAAAGAGTGAAGTGTTTTAAAACTTTAATTGAAGTGCTCAAAGGAATACTGTGCGACATTCCATACCGATATTGGTCGGCACTTTCTGATTTAAACAGCAATGAGTCTTTTGTTTGAATGGTGTTTTGAAAATTATTCTGGTAGCTGAAACCAATTTTTTCAAACCATTTTTCGGATCCAACCAACGACCTTCGCTTAAAAGGATAAATACGATTGACGTTGAAGTTGGTTGTAGGAAGACTCAATGTGATATCGTGTGTAATGGTGTTTTGGTTATGTGATAAACTGGCAGAAAATGAGTAGGGTTTCCCTGTCCACGATTTCGACCATGCCACCGACGATTGAAAAGTGTTGGTGAGATAATTATTAGCACTGGAAATATTATTCTGATAATAACCTGAACTACCTAAGTTTACATTTGCGGAGAACACGCTATTCGGTCGGGCTTTTGGATCCTGCCGGTGATTCCATCTTACAAAAAAATCTTTATAAAAATTATAATCCGGAAGTTCTTTTTCTGATTCAACAATTTCAGAATAGCTCACCGATAAATTACCGTTATAATGATACCTATTCGCATAATTGGAATTTAATTTTAATCCCCAACTGCCCAAGGTGTAAATATCTCCTGTAATAGCAAAATCAACAACATCACCAATTCCAAAATAATACCCTCCGTCTTTAAAGAAAAATCCCAGTCGAGTTGATTCACCGTATGACGGAAAAAGTACACCAGCCGATCGGCTTTTTCGTGTTGGAAAATAACCAAATGGAATAGCCAAAGGCGTTGGTACTCCTTCAATAACCAATATTGCCGGACCAGTGATGATTTTGTCATCTTGTATCACTTTTAATTTATTGGCAGAAATGGTATAATGAGGAATCGGGTGATCACAAGTGGTGTAAGCACCATTTCTGATGAAATAATTTTTTTCATCTATCCGCTTTATGGTTTGTCCTAAAATATACCCTTCGCCCTGTTGAGTAGTAATGCTTGTAATCTTCCCTTTTTTTGTGTCAAAATTGTAAGTCACGGTTTTTGCAGTGAACGTTTCCTCTTTTTGTTTAAAAACCGGCAGTCCGGTATCATTTCCTACCGAATCTTTAGAGCCTGTACTATAAAGCTGTCGGGTTATCCAATCCACTTCAATATAATCTGCGTCAAGCTGAATATCTTCATAAAAGACCTTTGCTTTTCCATACAAATAAACCTTTTCGCCGGCAATGTCAAATCTAATGGAGTCATCGGCGGTATAATGAACCTTCGATTTAAGTTCATCACTCAAGGTCATAGATAGTGAATCTACCGGGATGGAATCGGCACCTGCCATGAGTGAATCAGGTGAAAATGAGGTGGAATCGGTAATGGTGATCTTAGAAAGACTATCCGGCATAACCTGCGCTGCAACATCAACCGATTTCACGATGCAAAATAAAAGCAGCGTAAAAATGGTTAATATTTTTGTTGATATTGATTTTGCGCTAATCAGCATTACACGACAAAGAGGAGTAATTTTGAGGTGTCAAAGCTAAAGAAAATAAAAATTGCCAACATTGAACCGACTCGTCTTATTCTCAATTTTAGTATCATCACTGCTGTTTGCTTCATTTTCAACGGGTAACAAGCCGCTAAAGTATCAAATTAGAACAATTGTTATTGATGCAGGCCACGGTGGTCATGATGTGGGGTGCGTAGGTTCTTCGGCCTATGAAAAGCACATTGCCCTGGCGGTTTCCCTGAAATTGGGTGAGTTAATTGAAAAATACTTTCCGGAGGTCAAGGTTATTTATACCCGAAAGACAGATGTTTTTGTGGAATTGCACGAAAGGGCAGCAATTGCCAATCGCAACAAAGCCGATCTTTTTATCTGTATTCACTGTAACTCAGGACCTCCGACTGCCTTTGGGGCAGAAACGTTTGTAATGGGTCTACATAAAACCACGGATAACCTTTCAGTTGCAAAAAGGGAAAACTCCTCCATTTTGCTTGAAAAAGATTACAAAACCAAATATGATGGCTTTGATCCAAATTCGCCGGAAGCCAACATTATTTTTTCTCTTTATCAAAATACCTTCATGAACCAAAGTCTTCATTTTGCGTCACTCGTTCAGGAACAGTTTGCCCAAAATGCAGGAAGATTCAACCGCGGTGTGAAGCAAGCCGGTTTTCTTGTGCTTTTCAAAACAGCTATGCCAAGTGTTCTCATAGAATTAGGTTTCTTAACCAATCGTAGCGACGAAAAATTCCTTATCAGTGAAACCGGTCAGAATAAAATGGCCAATTCCATATTAAATGCTTTTAAGCAGTACAAAACGGACACCGAAAAAAGAGCTTCCGGTAATTATGGTGCTGCTAATGAGGAAGTTATTGATGATAAAAAGGTGGTCGAACCGGTTTCAGGCACTGATGGTAAATCGGAAATTGCTTCCGAAAAGAATGATAAAAATACTCTTAATCAACCTGTTATAACTTCTGAAAAACAAGTAAGTGATACCGGTGTGGTGAGCCATGTTGATGGAAGGGTATTTTATACCATTCAGGTTGGAGCCATTGCAAATGCCTCCTCAAAGGAAGAATCAAGATTTAATTCTGTACCTAAAGTTCGAAAATTGATAGGAGATGACGGAATGACGCGCTTTTATTCTGGCGTTTTTGATGAGATGGAACCGGCCAGAAAGTCCCTGGATGAGTTGAAATTGAAAGGATTCAAGGATGCGTTTATTTGTGCTTTTTCAGGAGCAAAACGTATTTCTATCGCCGAAGCAGGGCAATTGCTGAAAAGAAAGTAAATTTGCATTCTCAACTCATAATTGTATATGAGTTGTAATTTAGCCCGAACTCTAAAATATGGTAGTGAAATTGTCTAAGGAAGTCAAAGTTGGCCTTTTGGTTACAGGTGCCATTGCAGCATTGCTTTGGGGAATGAATTATCTTAAAGGAGTGGATGTCTTTTCCGGTCAGAATAAATACTATGCTGTTTATTCACAAGTGGATGGATTAACTTCATCTAGTGCGGTAATCCTGAATGGTGTCAAAATAGGACAAATTCAAAAAGTTGAATTTATTAAGGATAATTCAGGAAGGATACTAACTACTCTGATCGTCAACAATGATGTTTTTTTAGGGAAAAATTCCATAGCACGAATATCCAGTTCAGATTTGTTGGGCGGAAAAGTAATCAATATTGTGCTGGATACCCTTTCTCAGCCTGCCGAAGATGGCGACACTCTGAAAGCGGAAGTTCAATCTGCTCTTTCCGATCAAATTATGCCATTGAAAGATAAAGCTGAGAATCTCATGCTTTCCATGGATTCACTGGCAATGTCTCTTAAAAGTGTATTTAATCCACAAACGCAAAAAAATCTTAATGCAAGTTTTGCCAATCTTGACAAAACACTCGCTAACATTGAAAATGCGACTGCAAATTTGGATAAACTGGTATCTGCAGACGACAGCAAACTTCGTAAAATGATCAGTAATTTGGAATCGATTACCTCAAACATTAAAAATAATAACGCAGCGTTGTCAAATGCTTTGCAAAACATTTCAACAATCACCGATTCATTGGCAAAGTCAAATTTGGCATCTACCATCAATAATGCCAATATCACACTCAGAGAAACCGCATCTATAATGGATAAAATTAATAAGGGTGAAGGTACAATGGGTATGCTGATAAATAACGACAGTCTTTATAATGCATTAGAAAAATCTGCAGTAGATCTCGACAATTTATTGGTAGATTTAAAACAGAATCCCAAAAGATATGTTCATATATCTGTATTTGGTGGAGGAAAAAAGTCTAAATAAATCGTCCGGTAAAGTTTAGTTTTTAAAAAACTATGATAAGCAGTATTATATTTCTGGTTTTACTTTCTGTTGGCATAGGATTTTTTGCCTGGAGCGTTAAAAAAATTATTCGAAACATTCGTCTTGGACGCAATATTGAAATCAATGATCATCAGGGTCAGAGATGGATGACCATGGCCAGAGTTGCTTTAGGTCAGTCGAAGATGGTAACCCGTCCCGTTGCAGGCTTTTTTCACATCATCATTTATGTTGGTTTTGTAATTATCAATATTGAAGTACTTGAAATAATTATAGATGGTATTTTTGGAACACACCGGATTTTCGCCAGTCCGCTTGGCGCAAGTTATGATTATTTAATAGGAAGTTTTGAAATTCTTGCGTTTGGTGTTTTATTGGCTTGTGTAGTTTTTCTCGCCCGTAGAAATATCTTGCATCTTAAAAGATTGACAAGTAAAGAACTAGATGGCTGGCCTAAAAGTGATGCGAATATTATTTTGATTGCTGAAATTATTCTTATGTCACTTTTTCTGAGCATGAATGCTGCCGATCAAATTCTTCAGCTAAGAGGTGTTGATCATTACATTGTTGCCGGTGCATTTCCTGTCAGTTCTTTTATTGCTCCATTTTTACAAGGCATTTCCACAGAAACATTAATTGCCATTGAGAGGTTTTGCTGGTGGCTTCATATAGCAGGAATTTTACTTTTTATGAATTATGTGCCCTTCTCAAAACATTTTCATATTTTCTTGTCCTTCCCCAATACCTGGTATAGTAATCTTGAAAAGAAAGGTAAGTTTAATAATTTGGAAGCAGTAACTACTGAGGTAAAGTTAATGCTCGACCCATCTGCTGCTGCTCCTGTTGTTGATGCGGGTGCTGAACCAACACGTTTCGGTGCCAAAGACGTAAAAGATCTCACATGGAAAAATTTGATGGATGCTTATTCATGTACTGAATGTGGACGATGTACTTCTGTTTGTCCTGCAAATATTACCGGCAAGGCACTTTCTCCACGAAAAATAATGATGGATACCAGAGACCGCCTGGAGGAAGTTGGAAAAAATATTGATCAACAAGGCAAAGATTATGATGATGGAAAATCTTTGCTCAATGATTATATAACACCGGAGGAGTTATGGGCCTGCACCACATGTAACGCATGCGTTGAGGCCTGTCCTGTAAACATCGATCCATTAGCTATAATTATCGATATGCGTCGATTCCTGGTAATGGAACAGTCAGCAGCCCCCTCTGAATTAAACGGGATGTTCACTAAGATTGAAAACAATGGCGCACCCTGGCAGTTTTCACCGGCCGATCGATTAAATTGGGTGAATCAGGATTAAATTAATTGATCATGAGCGAAAACAATTTTAAAGTTCCAACAATGGCTGAAATGGTTTCGAAGGGCGAAATCCCCGAGATACTTTTTTGGGTAGGTTGTGCAGGCAGTTTTGATTCACGCGCACAAAAAATTACCAAAGCTATTGCCAAAATACTCAACCATACCGGAATTTCATTTGCTGTGTTAGGTACCGAAGAAAGTTGTACAGGCGATCCGGCGAAAAGAGCCGGAAATGAGTTTTTGTTTCAAATGCAGGCGATGACCAACATTGAAGTTTTAAATGGTTATGAGATAAAAAAAATTGTTACCGGTTGTCCTCATTGCTTTAATATTATCAAAAATGAATATCCCGGCCTTGGCGGGAAGTATGAAGTTTTACACCATACCGAATTGTTGCAACAATTAATTAATGATGGAAAGTTGAAAGTTCAGGGTGGTGAATTTAAAGGGAAAAAAATCACCTTTCATGACCCCTGTTATTTAGGACGGGCAAACGATGTTTATGAAGCTCCACGTGAAGTGATATCCAAACTGGATGGTGCCTTGTCGGAAATGAAAAGAAGCCGTGCAAATGGTTTGTGCTGCGGTGCCGGTGGTGCCCAGATGTTTAAAGAACCTGAAAAAGGTAATAAGGATATTAACATAGAAAGAACCGAAGAAGCACTTGCCCTCCAACCGGATGTGATCGCTGTTGGTTGTCCTTTTTGCATGACCATGATGACGGATGGCGTGAAGCATTTTAATAAAGAACAGGAAGTGCGTGTGATGGACGTTGCAGAACTGATCGCAAAGGCTAACGATTTATAAAAAGAATAATGCATGTACGTAGAATTTGATAGCTTACCCGATACCTCTAAAGTTTGGATTTACCAGGCCTCACAGTTCATGGATGATTCCATGACGGAGAATATATTTGCTGAAGCCCGTAATTTTATTGAGTCCTGGACGGCTCATCAGGCCGATTTGAAGGCTAGTGTGAAAATATTTGATAATTTGTTTGTCGTTTTTGCTGTTGATGAATCTTACAACGATGCCAGCGGATGCAGCATTGATAAGAAAGTGCATTTTGTAAAAAGTATGGAGCGCCAAACCGGTCTAAACTTTTTTGACAGAATGAAAATCGCATATTTAGATAATGGTTCAATCAGCCTTGAAAACATGAATAAATTTTCTGCGCTGGTGGATTCCGGTAAGGTAAGTGACGCCACTATCATCTTCAACAATCTGGTCACCACTAAAAGAGAATTTAACACTTCGTGGAAAACTCCTTTCGGTAAATCATGGCTTGTTAATGCTATATGATTCTCGAAATAAAACAGGTAATTGTAAAAAATAAAATTTATTGTCCTGAATAATTTCTGAAGCACACATCACCATGCTAACCTATGTATTGTTTTTTATTGGATTTGTTATCCTCATCAAAGGAGCCGGTATGCTTGTTGATGGTTCGGTTGGGCTTGCCAGAAGATATGGGATTTCAGATATCGTTATTGGATTAACAATTGTTTCCTTTGGAACATCTGCTCCTGAGTTGGTGGTCAACCTCATAGCATCCCTCAATGGAAATTCTGAGATTGCCATGGGTAATATACTTGGAAGTAATATTGTAAATATTTTCTTTATACTCGGGTTTTCTGCAGTAATATATCCACTTACTGTTAAGAAAAATACAACCTTTAAAGAAATCCCTTTTGCTTTATTATCGGCTTTAGTAATACTTTTTCTTGGAAACGATATGTTGTTTAATTATGAGGATAAAGCAGAATTATCTACCGGTGATGGTCTTGTATTGTTGGGATTCTTTGCCATATTTTTATATTATATATTCGCAATTTCTAAAGGTGAATTACTCGATGAAAAAGATGAGACCATTGTGTATATGAAACCTTTTAAATCGATTGGTTTGATTTCAATTGGTCTTGTTGGATTGATCTTTGGCGGAATGTGGATTGTTGATGGAGCTATTGAAATTGCTACCGGATTTGGTGTGAGTCAAAGTTTGATTGGACTCACCATTGTAGCAATTGGTACTTCATTGCCTGAATTGGCAACCTCAGCAGTAGCTGCATACAAAAAGAATACAGATATTGCTATTGGAAATGTGGTGGGATCAAATATTTTTAATGCATTCTGGATATTAGGGATTAGTGCTTCTATAAACCCGATTCCTGTATTGCAACGAAGCAACATCGATTTCGCCATGAACATTCTGGCAAGTTTGTTATTATTTGCATTTTTATTTGTCGGAAAACGTCATATGCTTGAGCGTTGGCAAGGTTTTGCATTTATGGGTATTTATGTTGCTTATGTTTTATATCTTATTCAATTAGGTTAATCTCAAATTTATTAACATGCATCTGACTCAAGATCTTGAAACTTTATTTACCATTGCTTCGCTGATAAGTCTTTTAACACTAACCATTCTTGAAATTGTGTTGGGTATCGATAATATCATTTTTATTTCAATTATTGCAGGCAAATTGCCCAAAGAAAAGCAAAAAAAAGCCAGAACACTTGGCCTCACGCTTGCACTGTTGATGCGAGTGGCATTATTGTTTAGTATCACTTGGGTGATTGGTATGAAAGGTGCAATATTCCATGTTTTAAATGAAGCACCTTTTTTAGTCTTTGACTTACCCGATTCGCTCTTAGGAGCTTTAATCTGGAGTTGTTCAGGCCGAGATCTTATTCTGCTGGCAGGTGGAATATTTTTACTGTACAAAACTACCGGTGAAATCAGAAATAAGATAGAAGGTGATGATGACCTTCAAGGCCCCTCATTAAAAAAATTGACACTGAATGCCGCCATCATGCAAATTGTTATCATTGATATTGTATTTTCATTTGATTCTATTTTAACTGCAGTGGGATTGGTTGACAATCTGGTGGTGATGGTTCTTGCTGTAATTTTTGCTATGGTGGTAATGCTCATTTTTTCAGAAAGGGTATCCAGCTTTGTGAATGAAAATCCTACTATCAAAATGCTTGCACTGGCATTTCTCCTCATGATTGGTATGATACTGGTTGCCGATGCATTCCATTTCCACGTTCCCAAAGGATATGTGTACTTCTCTATGGCCTTCTCATTGCTAGTTGAGTCGTTGAATATGCGTATGCATAAGAAAAAGCAACTCCTGAAAAAAGCTGAGATTCACAAGGATCCTAAAAAGGTGTTATAGCGGTTTATGTGATTGGTTTCCTGATCATGAATTGCGAATAAATTACACATTGATTTGTCGGGACAGGTCGAAAGCTCTCCGGTTTCAGTTATTTTGATTAATTTCACTATTGAAATAAAAAATCACTGAAATGAATCTTCCGAATCTGATATCGTCCTTCAGAATTTTAGCAGCACCTGTATTATGGTACCTCATATATGTAAATAACCAACCGGCTTTTGCCTGGCTGTTAACGGCAGCATTTTTTACAGATTTAATTGACGGAGTAATTGCACGTAAAACTCGGCAGGTGTCAAAGTTGGGCAGCAAGCTCGATTCTATTGGTGATTCTCTTACAATTCTCACTGGTCTCCTTGGATTATCATTTTTTCGTTTTGAACTGGTGCAACAGTATTGGATCGAGATTGTAATTGTTGTAGCATTACATTTTATACAACTCCTATTAAGTTTGTGGCGCTACGGGAAAATCAGCAGCTTTCACACATGGTCTGCAAAAACAGCAGCATTGTTTGTGGGAATATTTATTCTTGTAACACTTCATTTTGATTTTATCCCATGGCTTTTTTATCTTTCACTATTACTTTTAGTTATTGATGGAATTGAGGACAGTATTCTTGTTTTTCTCCTTCCAAAATGGGAAAATGATGTGAAAGGAGTTTATTGGGTGTTGAAAAAAAGAAATGAGGGAAT
>Ga0105046_10001325_pt1 | contig 37796 bp, 33 predicted proteins | sample MAT03_FD_78385 | JGI IMG/M metagenome (GOLD analysis project Ga0105046, IMG submission 78385) | Freshwater microbial communities from Lake Fryxell liftoff mats and glacier meltwater in Antarctica - MAT-03 (megahit assembly) | ecosystem: Environmental > Aquatic > Freshwater > Ice > Liftoff... | reverse complement strand
TCCCGTTGATTCTCGATGGTGTGTTCCAATTTGTACTCTGCAAGGAATCCGCAGAACACAGCAAGAAACAACATTAAAAACTCCCAGAAATAATGCGTCCATTTTTTCCGGTGCCCTGAGACTGTGGAAGGGTGAGCATGATGATGTACTTCCATATTACATTTATTTAAAATAGCGATAACAAAAGGAGGCAATAAATAAAATGATAAAAAGAATAATCAATCGGATTATTCTTTTCTTACCGGCTGAGTTTTTCATATTCAAAACTTGCTTATTATATAACTGCCAGCTTAGTATTTTTTAATTCTTCTCTTGCTTTTTCTTTTCCTTTTAATGATAGTAATCGGTTAGGAGCCAGTTTAAGAGAGAGTTCAAATTGTTCCAGTGCCTGTTTTGGTTTACCGGTTTCCAGTAACCATTCCCCATACATTTCATATGTTGGTTTTACAATGGCGGGTGGTCCGTAAGAATAACCCACTTTTTGTTGTAATGCAGTAGACTGTTGCAATAATTTTTCTGTTACAACAGCGTCTTTTTTTAACCAGGCTTTCATGGCTTTCAGTTGCAGTTCCATCGCTTCCGATTCCAGCAAATCATTTTTTGTCACGATAGCACGGTTAATATTGCCGCAGAGTCTTATGCCTTTATCAGCGGCTTTTGATTGTTCCATTAACCTGTCACCGGCCATTTTAGTTATTACTTCTTCCATTGCTGTTTCATCCTTTTGATAAAAAGCATTCATGCCCGTAACAAAATTATTTCTGGCCCGGGTTAATATATTCAGATCCTTATTTTCAAATGAGATAGCAACAACTTCTTTTGAATAGTCATTGGTTTCAGCCAGGTAAGTTGACTTCAAATAAAAAACATGGTTTCTCGCCTTTGGACTTGGTAATGTGCTGCAATACTTTTTTACACTATCCAGCATACTGCGGGCCTTATCTTTATTGCCTTTTTGTAAATAACCGTACTGCAACCAATGATAGGCATGATAACCCAATGCATCATTATTCAGGTTTTTTCTATCCCTTCTGTTCATTTCCGCTGCCCACGAAACTTCGTTGCTGCTGATCAGCTTATCCCAAAGACCCAACGCCAGGTATGTATGAGTGGGCATATGTAAAGCATGGCCGGCATCTTTCGCTACCAATGCATATTTATCTGCTACGGCTAAAGCTTTTTCCGCATAAGCCGGATTGTCTAATGCATGAATAATGTAATGCAATGCGCCGGGATGATCAGGGTTTCTCAGCAGAATTTCATTTCCAATAGCAGCAGCCTTTTGTAAAATGCTTATGTCCTGCTCGGTGGTTCCCCATCCGTTTAATGAAAGGCTGTAAAATGCAGCCACTTCATCATTGCCAGGATATTTTTTATACAGCGTCTCCATATAAGCAGCATAGCTGCTGTCTCTTTCCGCTTTATTGCCTTTGCCATATAAAATATTTATTCCACCGATAAAATCTTTTTCCAAAGTTGTTTTTGCAAGAGTTGTCCTTTCTTCGGCTGTCGGTGCTAATTGGTTAAGTAGGGCAACTCCCTGATCATAATCTTGCTCCTGCCATAAAGGATGATTGAGTGACATGGCTTCGCCCCAATAAGCCATAACGAAACCGGGGTCTGTTTTTTTTACTTGTTGAAAAGCTTCAGCCGCATCTGCATATTCAAAACTATGCAGGAGCAACATGCCTTTTTTAAAAAGCGGCTGACCCTCTTCTTTTCCAGTTACCTGGAAACTGATGTCCCCTAATGTATCTGATGGAGTCTTTTTTTTGTTCATGCAGCTGGTTGCAAAACAGGAAAATAAAATAAGTAGAAGGAGGTTGTTGGTTTGCATGATAATTGTTTTTTGGTTTCTAAATTTACTGAATTAAAAGCTGCTTCCCATCATTTACTTCAGGTGATATGCTTTTTTTAAAACGCTTAAAATTTTTCAGCCTGTTTCAAAAGCCGTTGTGCATCTCTTTTACTACCCCGGTTATTGAATTTCATCCGGCGGATGTTAAAATTTATTTCATCAAGATCAGGTTTGGTGTAAGAAAGCAGAGCCGGATTACTGTCCGGCCTGCTCACCTTGTTGTTTCCATCCAGCATTTTTTCAAATTCAAGCGAATTAAATTTTTTTCCGGCAGCAATACGATAATCTTCGAATTATTTACTCTCTATTTGATCAAAAGTTTCCATATTGCGGGTACTTACATCGTACCGGGCAATGCTATCAGCGACGGCCCTCTTACTGATTAATCGTAAGCCGCCGGATTTTTTTAATTGCTGCATAGTTCCATTATCAGGGGTAAACAATACAGGAATACGGAGGCTGACCTGGATAGCAAGGTAATAAATACTGTTTCTCATATTTTTGTTATCAGCATTATTCAACATAAACATTTAAGAATCCAGTTGTATCTGTCTTGTCGTTCAGTGTTCTAAAATATTATTGAGGTGGTTAATATCTGCTATTAAATCATTAGATAGTGATTCGGCAAACTGATGTTCCCAATGTCGTTCTATTGTTTGCTCCAGTATATATTCTGCCAAAAAGCCGCAGAACACAGCAAGAAACAACATTAAAAACTCCCAGAAATAATGGGTCCCTGTCTGCCAACAGGCAGGCATTTTTTCCGGGCAGTGTGGGTGTGGGCATGTACTTCCATAATTATTTTATTTCAGGTGGTATTCATTTTTTATCAGTATCATCAACTTTGCCGTTTGCATTTTTAATAAAAAAAAGCGATTGATAACAACAGCATTAATTCTTTTCTGCATCTGCACACGGTTATAAAACTGGTCAAGATCTTCTTTTTTTTCCGATAATAAAGGCGGGTTTCCCGTTATCCGGTTCAGCATGAAAACCTCCGTGGGATATTTATACTCCAGGTTGCTTTCAAATACAGCGGCATCGAGTACTTTTTCCCAGGGGGATACATCTATAAACCGATCCCGTTCAAAATTTTCAAAATCTGTTACCCACTGAGTTTGTATATCAAAATACAACAGGCTGTCAGTAACTTTTGAATTCCGCAAAAGACGCAGACCACCTGCATTTTTCAGTTGTGTTAGTACACCGTTATTAGGCAGGAATTTATTTGCAAATGGCGCATAGAAGGCGTGATAGTACAATAATGCTGTATTGTTTTTCCAGGCCCCCGTTTTAAGCAGGTACATAATTGTATCCAGCGTTTTCATTTTTTCCATCCGGAAATTTATCAAATCTCTGAGCTGTGCTGTATCTGACTTCAAATCAGAAAGAAGTGCTTTGACATATTGCTTTTCTCTGTCTTTTTCTATTTTATGCTCCAGCTGATACTCCGCCATAAATCCGCAGAATACAGCGAGGAACAACATGAGAAACTCCCAGAAATAATGGGTCCATTTTTTTCTTGGGGTGTGGGTGTGTGCATGTACTTCCATAAGTAGGTGTTATCTTTTTTTTACTTTTTTAAAACAAGTTAAATTTATTAAATAACTGAAGAGCCGTAGGCTCGGTTTGTTTTATAACACCGGACTTCAGTCCGGTGGAAAGAACTGTGATGTGGGAGGAGTGCCATCGGCACGACACATATCCGAACAAATGTACCGAGCCAACGGCTCTCTGCTTCTTCCTTTCATCTTTGCAAGGGGTTGAAACCCGTTGTTAGAATACCGAATCGGGGCTACGCCTCTGCCACCCCGCAAAACACAGCGAGAAACAACATTATCCCGCCTTAGGCAGGACCCCAGAAATAAAGTGTCCCTGTCTGCCGACAGGCAGGAATTTTTTTCGGGCGGTGTGGGTGTGGGCATGTACTTCCATAAATTATTTATTTTATTCAATACTGTACTTTCTGTTAAAGTAGTTCATGATATTGATAGCTTCTGATTTTATTCTTTCCAACTTTATAACATAGTTAGCAGAGTATTTAGCGTATCTGTTCAGTGTATTAAAATATTTATTGATAATTATTTTATCAGTAGTAATAAATAAATCACCGTCAGTAAAGTTTCCGTCTTTTATAACAGCATAGTTAAAAAGTTCAGACGATAGACTCCTGATAGCGGTCTGCGTTTCCTGAAAAGTAGTTGTTTCATCAAGTTTATAACTCCTTATCAAATTATCATAGCCAAGGATGCTATCAGCATCAATTGATTTTAGCAATCGTAATCCACCTGCATTTTTTAGTTGCTGCATTGTACGTTCAGAAGTTCTCAATTCAAAAAAAGATACGGATTTGTTATACAAATTATATAAACAGTTTTTACAAGGCAATTTTGCCAACACTGAATCATAACATACAGAAATGTTATTTAAATTCTCTGCCTTCAATTTATAAGAATTAATTACTTGAGTTAAATGTGAAGTATCATATTTAAGGTCGTCAAAAAAGGAAATGATATATTGTTTTGCCCTGTCTCTTTCAATCTTATGCTCCAGTTGATACTCTGCCAAAAACCCGCAGAACACAGCGAGGAACAGCATTAAAAACTCCCAGAAATAATGAGTCCATTTTTTTCTTGGGGTGTGGGTGTGTGCATGTACTTCCATAAATTATTTATTTCAGGTGATATTCTTTTTTAAGAAAATCAATCAGACTCGAAGCATTTTGTCTGGTAAAAGTATATGCATTTATATCTGATGCAGCTCTTAGCCTCAGTGATATGCACTCATTAATTAATTCATTTATATACTGGCTGTTTAGCCTGATATTTTGTGGGATGATCTTTTTACCCAAAAACGATGAATCATAAATAGATCTGAGCAAATCATAGCCATTGATAGTTTTTTCATCGCTTCTTTAAAATCATGAGTTCCCTCATTTGTAACAGCTCTTCGTACTTCTAATCTTCTGATCAGCCTATCATAATTTTCCATTGAATCAACAGCAATTCTTTTTCTTATCAGGCGCATTCCACCAGATTTTTTTAATTGAGTGATGGTTCCGTTATTAGGAAAAAACATTACCTGTATTTCCGCTCTTCTTAAATACTGATAAGTCTTCACAGGGATATCATTCTTGTTTTGTTCTGTAAGCACTAAAAGCACGGAGTCAATATTTTGAATTTTAGTACTTGCAGAATTTGCAACTGTATCCAGCCAGGCCATGTCCAATCGCAAATCATTTATTAATGATGTCACAAATTGTTTTTCCCGCTTGTGCTCAATCATATGTTCTCTTTGATTTTCTGCCATAAACCCGCAGAACACTGCGAGGAACAACATTAAAAACTCCCAGAAATAATGTGTCCATTTTTTACGGGGGGTGTGGGTGTGGGCATGTACTTCCATAATTATTTATTTCAGGTAGTATTCTTTTTTTATAAGATCTATTAATCCTTCTGCACATTTTTCAATTTCCATGTAAAATTCTTTATCCTGCACAATCGTTGTTTTTAGTTTATGCAGGTGGTTCAGGTATTCAAGCAGTAAGGTTGTATTAATCTCAATGGCGAGGCCTGCCGCTTCGCCTTCCAGCCGGGCGGCAGTGCTGTTATTACGTTTGTAATACGGCAACAGAGAGTAATCACTGATTATTTTTTTGATGTAATCATTAATAATACCCGAATAGATCCAGTAGGTCTGTTTGTAATAACTGTCGGCCCTTTCCCACATAAAATCATAACTCAGGATGGAATCGGCCACATTTTTTTTTCTGATGAGGCGCATATTCCCGGCATTTTTAAGTTGTGAGATAGTGATGTTGTTGCGGTCGTAGGACCTGTCCCAAGATGAACGGCGCATGAGGTTATGTACATAAGCTGGGATTATTTTTTTATCCCTGTGAATGGAGAAGTATTCAAATAGCGAATCAATTGCCGCAATCCTTTCTACTTTGCGGGGAAAGCCCTCGTTCAGGTGTGCAGTGTCAGCTATTAGATCTGTCAACATAGATTTCATATATTGCCGCTCCCTGTCTTTTTCTATCTTATGCTCCAACTGATACTCTGCCAAAAACCCGCAGAACACAGCGAGGAACAGCATTAAAAACTCCCAGAAATAATGCGTCCATTTTTTTCTTGGGGTGTGGGTGTGTGCATGTACTTCCATAATTTTTTATTTCTTTTTTTATTTGCTAATATTTTTTTTGCATTCTGCTTGCTCACAATTTTTTTTCCTGTTTTTGCTTCAATAGCTTTTCTTGTATTACCGGCTATGGTGCCACCTTGCAATGCTATTGTTTTATTCTCATCAAAATTCTTTGGCTTTTTCTCTTTACTTATTTCTGAAGTGGTTGCTTCGGCAAGCATGTTCAGTACCAGTTCCAGATTGGTCATGTTATCCCGCAGGGTTTCATTTTTCAATCCCTTATGCTGTTTGTATTGTTTTACTTTTTTGCCGCTCCATGCTTGTGTTATAATATCTGTAAGTGTAGCAAACTCCTGTCCTTTCTTTACACCACGGTTTTCCCTCCCGATAGTTATCGGGACATCTGCCAGTTCTTTTCTTACTTCAATACTTTTTAACCGCTGGTTTATCCATTCTTTACTATATCCAAGCTTTATATAATTTTCCAAGGCCCGGTCAATCGTTTTTTCAGGATCCTGGCTTTCTTCTACTCTCTCATAGCCCACATTGGCAAGCCATTGTTTAAAAGGTTCTGCTTTGGGCGATGGAATGGATTGAATGAGACGGAAGAGTTGTTCGGTGTCGGCCACATCGATTTCTCTGAGTTTCCCATCTTCAGCCACTAATTTCAACCGGTTACAATTTGTAACCGTTTCATTTCCCTCTTTCAGCAGCCGGTTCTTTAATACTTTCCAGTAGTTTCTTGCTCCCTGAAAATGCGGTTGGTCAGTGAGTATAGAGACAACATCTACTATAGAGAAATACCATTTCTCTTGTTCCGCATCCCACTGGCTGCGGATTTTTATACTTTGAAAAAGTTGTATGTTTCCCATAATGCTGAATACTTTTTATTATTTTTCATTCGCAGCAAATACCCTCAAAAAATTGCCCCCTAATATTTTTTTAATATCTTTTTTATTATACCCTCTTTTCACCAACTCTTCGGTGATCTTTGGAAAATCTTCCACACCATCTAATCCGGCAGGCAAAGAATTAACACCGTCAAAATCGCTGCCGAGGCCAACATAATCTACACCAACCAATTTTACGATGTAGTCCAGGTGGTCGAGCAGTAACGACATTGGCGGACGAAGCCCTTTTACTTCATCCGGGTATTTTTCAAAAAGGTAAACCTGCATAAAATAGGGTTCGGGATTTATCTTCAGCATCGAATCCATTTCGTTCTTATGCCGGGCAGTAAAAGCATCACTTCTTGCTTCAAAATTTGGATCCAAAAAACCGCTGTAAAAATTTAGATGGATAACGCCACCATTCTTTGCCACCGCTTTTATCTGGTCGTCTTTTAAATTTCTCCTGTGTGGGCATAATGTATATACGCAACTATGCGAAACCAGAACCGGTTTAGTTGTTGTATTAACCGCATCCCAGAATGTTTGCTCGCCTACATGCGATAAATCAACCAGCATTCCCAGTTCGTTCATTCTTTTTACGATTTGTTTTCCAAAATCTGTAAGCCCCTTTTTTCTTGCGGAGTCTGCCCCCCTCTCCACTCCGTGGAGTGGGGTTGGGGGTGAGGTTTCAGTAAGTGCCGACGTAGCCCAATCAGTAGAATTGTTCCAGGTGATAGTCATATACCGAACGCCTCTTTTATATAACGCATCAAGTTTGTTCAAATCGTTTTCTATCATGTGGCCACCTTCCACACCAAATAATACAGCCAGTTTTTTTTGTTTCGCTGCTTTAATAATATCTGCTGTAGTAAAAGCCTGCACCATTGTAGAGGGATTACGATTTGTCCATGCCATTACAGTATCTATTTCTCTGTTAGCCCATGCATAGGGATTTTTCATATTACCATCACACCAGATAGAAAAAAACTGGGCATCCACTCCGCCTGCTGCCATCCGCTGTAAATCAGAATGTGTTTTTGTTTTTAATGATTGGTCAAAACTTACTTCCTTATCAATTGCAGTGGTGGGAATATCATTATGCGTATCAATCAGTATAGCGTTGAAATGAATTTTTTTTGCCCGTTGGGCAAAACTGAAAGCAGCAATACACAGGAAAGAAAGAAGTAAGAAATACCGGTAGAAATTTTTCATGCTGTAAGTGTTGGTTAAAAAAAAGTAGTTTGGGAAATTACCTTTCTTTTTGCACTTACTCAACAGAAAAAAGGAGGGCTACTCTTCGTCTTCTTCTTTTATAGCAGGCATAGGACGAAACCCTTTTTTAAACCGGAAGAAAGCTGTTTTAATGTAATACAGAAATTCATAGTCGCCGGCCATTTTAGTAAATGTATGGGAGGGGCGATAGAGCAGCATAAAGCTGTCCAGTTCGGGGCTTTCTAATAGGGTAAGACGGCGGACCAGGGCTTTATTAAAACGGTGGGCAATAAATTTATCCTCTTCCTCCAGCAACAGCCTTCGTTGAAAAGAAGCCATACTGCGGTTTCGTTTGAAGCGGAACATATTGATTATCTCGTCAAGATCGAAACCCACACCCATGCCGTTCATAGTGGGTTTTATCTTCGGCTTTTGGTAGTTAAAGATTTTTGCGTAGTCAACCCGGTTCTGGACGGAATCCTGTTTATAGTTTCTTGGTCTTATTTTTACTTCTTTCAGGGTTGGCACATTTACCTGTAATGAAATATCAAAGCCCAGCGGGTTGGCAATTTTTAATACAGCAAATTTTTTAGTGGGTTTGTTCAGGTAACTGAACCAGATAGAATCTTTCTCCGTTACTTCAATTTTATAAACACCATCGGCATTGGTCACTGTTCCTTTTCCCGACGACGAAAGCACACTAACGGCCTCTAAAGGATAGTTTCGGGAACTGTCGTACACGGCTCCACGTATAGTATAGGTTTGGGCAGTGGCTGAAAAGCCAGCTACCAGCAAAGCAGTAATAATAAACGCTGTTATGTAGAGAAAACGCAGGGGCAATTTTTTTTAATTAACAGCAAGTAACGAAAGAAAATGCAAAAGGTTCTTTAAAATGAGTCAATACCCGAAATGACCCGTTCAATTACCCCCGGGAAATGTGTATGCTCCAGCACCGCAATACGCTGTGCCAGTAAGCCGGCGGTATCGCCTGGATGTACAGGACAAGTGGACTGGAAAATGATTTTTCCATTATCATATACTTCATCCACATAATGTATAGTAATGCCGCTTTCAGTTTCTTTATTATCAATTACGGCTTGGTGAACCTGTTGGCCATACATGCCTTTGCCTCCATATTTTGGTAATAAAGCAGGATGAATATTGATAATACTTGCAGGAAATGCTTTGATTAATGCTACAGGAATTTTCCAGATAAAACCAGCCAGTACAATAAAGTCTATTTCTTTTTCTTTCAAGTCCTTTATATAGGCATCGCCTTGAAAGAATTTTTCTTTTTCAATAAGTAAAGACGGAATATTTTCTTTTGCGGCAATTTTTAAAACACCGGCTTCGGGTTTATTGCAAACAATCAGGGCAACCTGTATTTTTTTATGAGTACGGAACCGGTCAATAATCTTAGCAGCATTAGTGCCTGTCCCCGAAGCTAAAACAGCAATTTTTTTCACCCGGCAAATATAATCTGCCTAACTTGATGCAGTGAAACAATTCCTTTTTGTCATCGGCCTTTTATCCATCGGGATTAGCATCAATGCACAACCATGTGCGCCAATAGTGGCACCGCAATTTTCTGAAAACACCAGGAATGAGTTTGAACAAAAGCTATCTGCGGCTAAAGCCGATTATCAAAAAGATACTACCAATGCAGATGCAATAATATGGTATGGAAGAAGGACTGCTTATATCGGAGAGTACATGAAGGCGATTGAAATTTTCACCATAGGAATAAACAGCCATCCCGGAGATGCCCGCCTATACAGGCACCGTGGACACCGCTATATTACAGTTCGGTGTTTTGATAAGGCAATTGCTGATTTTAAAAAAGCCGCACAACTAATAAAAGGCAAAGCGGATGAAATGGAACCCGATGGTTTGCCTAATGCAAAAAATATTCCCACCAGCACTTTGCAATCGAATATCTGGTATCATCTCGGGTTATGTTATTTTATAAAAGGGGAGTATAAGAATGCTGTGAAAGTGTATAAAAAAGGTCTTATAGTTTCTAAACATCCCGATATGTATGTGGCTACGGCCAACTGGATGAATCTTGCATTGAGGGAGTTAAAAAAATATAAGGAGGCAGGAGAGTTGTACAACAGCATTGATCTTAATGCTGAACTCATAGAAAGCCGGGACTATATGAACATTCTTGAAATGTACAGGCATAAATCCACGGAAAAAGAAATTGAATCTTATGCAACAATGATAGCGGATAAAAATAAAACGGTAGCTTCTGCCACTGTCAACTTCGGAATCGGGTATTATTGTTTGCTTTTTGGATACCGGCAAAAAGCAATTGAATATTTTAACAAAGCGATTGCCACCAATCAGTGGTCATCGTTTGGTTATATAGCCGCAGAAACAGAACTCAGGAGGATGAAATAAAAAATACCATGATTAAAGGATTATATGAGACCCATCTTGAAGTAGCAAATCTTGAACAGGCGGTTCATTTTTATAAAAATGTATTAGGGCTTGAATTTGCACTGCTCGAAGAAAAAAGAAGGATTGCTTTTTTCTGGATTGGAACACCCAAAGAATACATGCTGGGCCTTTGGGAAAAACCAAAAGAAGAATTAGCGACAAGGCATTTTGCATTTCGCTGCGATGCAGAAGATATATTGCACAAATCCGCTGACTGGTTAAAAGACAGAAACCTTGAGCCGTATAATTTTCTAAAAGATGGGACTAAAAGGCCAATGGTATTTGCCTGGATGCCCGCCATTTCCATTTATTTTGATGACCCCGATGATAATGTGCTGGAATTTATTGCAATGCTGGAAGGTAAACCCAAACCTGAACTGGGAGTAATTTCTTATGAAGACTGGATAAAAACAGATAAAGACTTATGAATACAATATAGTAGTTACAACCTTTGGGACTCTCCTGACTCCCCTCTCCCTACTCCCGAATCCTGACTTTTTCCCAGCCCCATCTTCGCCCCGATTTTCCGGATGTACTTTCTAAAAAATGAAAATTGTCCAAAAGGAATGCTTACTACTAATACGGCCATCGGCCAAATAATGGTGATAAGTACTATATAAATAACTGCCCATAACCAGTCTTGTTGAACAGCAAGAGCATTCATGATTTTTTTACCAACAAAACCGGTAGCACTGCCGCCAATAGCAAAAGTGCAGAGTATTAAAGCCAATCTGCCACCACTTACTTTCCATTTTTTTTGTAGCCCTTCGAACATGATGTGGCAAAAGTGCAGAAAAAACATTCAACTCTTTTCCGAAATTTCAAATCTGTTGAATATTACCCCCAAGTTGACGGATTTATGACAAACAATTTTACCATGGCATTAAAAAACAATATAAAGACACTGAAACGCAGGCTGGTGGCGGATCAAAAAAAAGTTAAACTGGTTGTCGTTTTATTAAGTTCCTGACTTATTTTTGCGCCAATCGAACGGATTTTATCCACATTTTTCAGCATTAATTGCGTCTATGATTCTTTGTAAACCATTGGCCAGAAAACTTACGTTTTTTTTACTTTCTCTTACTGTTTTTTCAGTAGTCAATACTATTTCGGCACAGGATGTGGCAGCAGGCAAAGCTTTGTTTATAAGTAAGTGTGCCAGTTGTCATAACATATTGAAAAATGGCACCGGTCCTGCTTTGGCGGGATTAGAGGAACGTCATAAATGGGCTGACCACAAAGAATTGTTGAAATGGATTAATAATCCCGCTGGCTATATGGTCTCGGATGCCTATACACAAGGTTTGAAAACCCAGTATGGCTCAATGATGACTGCTTTTCCGGATTTAACATTAAAAAATATCGATGATATTGTTGCTTATATAAATGATGCAGCCAAGCCTGTTGTTAAAGTACCTGGTGATACCCAGCCTGAAAAAGGAAATTCCAACGCAGTTATCTTCGGTGTTATTTCTCTCATTCTCGGCATCATAGCCCTGATACTGATGCAGGTGAACAGCAACCTGAAAAAAATGAGTGATGATGCGGAAGGCATTCATCGCCCAGATCCGGTTCCTTTCTACAAAAACAAGATGTACATTGCCTTGATGGCTCTCATTTTCTTTGCAGTGGGCGGTTATTTTGTATCAAAAGGTGCTATCGGGCTGGGCCGGCAAAAGGATTATCAACCAGTTCAACCTATCTACTATTCTCATAAAGTGCATGCCGGTATTAACCAGATCAGCTGTTTGTACTGTCATGGTGGTGCATGGGAGAGCAAACATGCAGCTATTCCTGCTGTAAATGTTTGTATGAACTGTCACAAAGCGATTAATGAATACGTAAAAGGGCCAAAACTGTATGATGAAAGTGGTAATGAGATAAACGGAACGCTTGAAATAGAAAAGCTTTACAAGTATGCCGGGTTTGATCCTAAAAACCCGACGAAATGGGATCCATCCAAATCCAAGCCAATTGAGTGGGTGAAAATTCACAATCTGCCTGACCATGTTTATTTTAACCACTCACAACATATAAGGGCTGGTAAAGTACAATGCCAGAGTTGCCACGGAGAAATAACAGCCATGGATGAAGTGAAACAGGTAGCTGAACTAAGCATGGGCTGGTGTATAAACTGCCACCGTGAGACAAAAGTTGACTTTAATTACACCGAAGGAAAGGGCAATAAGTTCTATAGTATTTACGAAAAGTTTCATAATGATATAAAGAACAACAAAATGGATAGTGTAACCGTAAAAGATATCGGTGGTTTGGAATGTCAGAAATGTCACTATTAACCCCCAACCCCTATAGGGGAGTTGTGGAGGTCGTTTAAAGATTTGAAATATTTTTTAACCAACTTGGAGTTTAGGTTTTTCAGAAAAGTGTAAATAGGTCACTAAACTCGGAGTCTAAAAGTCCGCCATCTGGCGGATAAAGGGTATTATGAGTAGTAATAAATACTGGCAAAGTTTCGGAGAGGTGAATGACCCCGAGAACCTTAAAAAACTGTCGCAAGACGAGTTTCAGGAGGAGTTACCTTTTGAAGGGTTTGACGATAAAGGACTGATTGATGCCAAAGCTCCCCGCAGAGATTTTTTAAAGTATCTCGGTTTTAGTACTGCCGCTGCTACATTGGCTGCCAGTTGTAAAATCCCGGTAAGAAAAGCTATTCCTTATGCCAATAAGCCGGAAAATCTTGTTCCCGGTGTGCCCAAATATTATGCTACTACTTATGTACAGGATGGCGATGTAATTCCTGTTGTTGCCAAAGTAAGAGACGGTCGTCCTATTAAAATTGATGGAAATACATTGTCTTCAATTACCGGAGGCGGTACTTCTTCCCGTTCCCAGGCTTCTGTACTTGATTTATATGATATGTACCGGGCAAAATTTCCGATACATAAGGTTAAAGATAAATTTGAAGAGGTTCCATCTTTCGAAGCGTTTGATAAAATGGTGGGTGATGCTGTTAAAGCAGCCGGTGGTTCAATGGTATTACTGACATCAACTATCGTTTCTCCTTCTACAAAAGATATTATTGCTAAGTTCCCCAACTTAAAGCATGTTCAATACGATGCCGTTTCTTACAGCGGTATGCTGCTGGCCAATGAAGCCAGTGGTTTCGGCAAAAAACTTCCCTCTTATGATTTTGGTGCAGCTAAAGTAATTGTAAGCCTTGGCGCTGATTTTCTTGGCACATGGCTAAGCCCTGTTGAGTTTTCGAGGGGTTATGCCAAAGGAAGAAGGATTGATGAGAAGAATCCTTCCATGAGCAAGCATTATCATTTCGAAGGTCATTTAAGTATGACTGGTTCAAATGCAGATGAACGTTTTACGCATCGCCCTTCTGAAACAGGTGCTGTTGCATTGGCATTATTAGCAGTTGTTAACGGAGGTACTGCTTCTGTTGCTGATGCAAAATTGAAAGCAGGGATTGAGAAAGTTGCGGCAGACCTTAAAGCTCACAACAGTGCAGCATTAGTAGTATGTGGCAGTAATGATAAAAACGTACAGATAATTGTAAATGCCATCAACGCTGCTATCGGCGCTAATGGTGCAACGATTAACTGGAGCCAGCCTGTTAATTACCGCCAGGGAATTGACAGCGACATGGTTGACCTTATTGCACAAATGGAAGCTGGTACAGTTGGCACACTGATGATACAGGGTGCTAATCCTGCTTATACATATCATGCTGCGGACAAATTTAAAGCAGCATTGAAAAAAGTGAAAGTGACTGTTTCATTCAATGAAAAGATGGATGAAACAACGGAACTGTGCGAATATATTATTCCCAATCATCATTATCTGGAAAGTTGGGGAGATGCAGAAGCGAAAACTGGTTTTGTAAGTTTCCTTCAGCCGACAATTTATCCGTTATTTAAAACCCGTCCTTTCCAAACTTCTTTATTAAGATGGAGCCTGCCTGCCGGACAGGCAGGTGGCAGCACACAGGACTACGAAACTTATTTCAAAGAATATTGGATTAAAACATTGGGTTCTGAAACAGCTTATAACGAAGCATTACAGAACGGCATAAAAGAAACTCCTGCTGCATCTGTTGGTGCTGGTTCTTATAACGGTAGTGCAGTAGCAGCAGCAACTACTTCTATTGAAGGATATACTAAAGCAAGTGGCAGCGAAGTAGTGCTTTATCAAAAAGTTTCTATTGGTACAGGTTCACAGGCAGGTAATCCCTGGTTGCAGGAAATGCCTGACCCCGTTTCAAAAGCAACATGGGATAACTATGCATTAATCTCCATGAAGAAAGCAGAAGAGCTGGGCATCAAGTTGAATACTGATTACGAATATTATCCTCAAAAACCTGTTATTACTTTCACCATTGGTAAGACGGAAATTGATTTGCCCATTCTTGTGCTTCCCGGTATGAACGCAGACACTATTGCTATAGCTGTTGGTTATGGAAGAAGCGAAGCAATGGGTGTAACGGCTGCAGGAATTGGTAAAAATGCATATCCTTTTGCAGTACATAACGGAACAACGGTTGACAATTATGTTACGGGAGTAAAAGTGGCTAACCAGGATAAGCCAAAGTATAAAATAGCGCAAACGCAAATACATAATTCTTACGAAAACCGCAAAGAAGTAGTAAGAGAAACTACATTGGCTTCTTTCAAAAAAGCACCAAATGTAATTCCAGAATTTATCGAAGAGTTGAAAGATGCGTACTACAAAAAATCGAATGGCGACTTTGCCAACGCTACTTTATATCCGCAGCATGAGCAGCCGGGTATAAAATGGGGAATGAACATTGATATGAATGCCTGCTCAGGTTGCGGTGCCTGTGTGGTAGCTTGTAGTGCTGAGAACAATGTTTCAGTTGTTGGTAAAAGAGAAGTACTCCGTTACCACGATATGCACTGGCTGCGTATTGACCGCTATTTCATTACTGATGAAAAAAATCCGGATGAATTAAAAGGTGTTGTTTTTCAACCGATGCTTTGTCAGCATTGTGATAATGCGCCTTGCGAGAATGTTTGTCCGGTTGCCGCTACTAATCATAGCAGCGAAGGCCTTAACCAGATGTCTTATAACCGTTGTATCGGTACAAGATATTGCGCTAATAACTGTCCGTTTAAAGTTCGCCGCTTTAACTGGGCTGATTATACCGGTGCAGATAGCTTCCCTGATAACCGTGACCAGCAATTGGTAGGTAAGCTGGATAGTGTTATAGAACAAATGAACGACGACCTCACAAGAATGGTATTGAATCCTGATGTTACTGTTCGTTCAAGAGGCGTAATGGAAAAATGCAGCTTCTGTGTACAGAAATTGCAAGCCGCTAAATTAGATGCGAAGAAAGAAAACCGGATGCTTAAGGATGGTGATGCAAAAACAGCTTGTCAAACAGCTTGTGCTGCCGATGCCATTGTTTTTGGTAATGCGCATGATAAGGACAGCCAGATAGTAAAAGTTCGCAACGAAAACAAACAGCGTAGTTTCCATGTGCTGGAACAATTGCATGTGTTGCCCAACATTACTTACCTGGCCAAAGTGAGGAACTCAGATGAAATAGATGAGCATTGGGCTGGTGCACATGGCGAAGATCATAGTGATGAGGGGCATAAAGCTGACAGCACATTGCCATCAGCAGTAAAGCCGGAAGAAGCTAATCATTAAGAAGAACGACAGTAAAGAAAGTTTTGAATAAATAAATAAAAGTCCGATTCTGATTTAGACGGAGAAAGACTAAAAGTTAAACTAATATGTCATTACTCAGATACGAATCACAGGTAAGACCAGCACTGGTAGAAGGCGATAAAGATTATCACCAGATAACCGAAGATATTTGCCGCCCGGTGGAGGCCAGGCCGTCAAAGACTTGGTGGATATGCTTTATTATTTCTGTGCTGTTCCTTGCTTTTGGTATCCTCTCCGTAACTATGGAGGTAATATATGGTACCGGTCAGTGGAACCTGAATAAAACAATTGGTTGGGGTTGGGACATTACCAACTTCGTATGGTGGGTAGGTATTGGTCACGCCGGAACGTTGATTTCTGCTATCTTATTACTCTTCCGCCAGGGTTGGAGAACCGGGGTAAACCGTGCTGCTGAAGCAATGACGATTTTTGCGGTAATGTGTGCTGGTCAATTCCCTATCTGGCACATGGGCCGTGTGTGGAATGCATTCTTCGTACTTCCTTATCCAAATACAAGAGGTCCGCTGTGGGTAAACTTTAACTCACCGCTTCTATGGGACGTATTTGCGATATCCACTTACTTTATTGTTTCATTATTATTCTGGTACTCCGGTTTATTACCTGACTTAGCTACGTTGAGAGACAGAGCCAAAAAGAAATGGAGAAAAATGTTTTATGGTGTAGCCGCATTTGGCTGGACAGGAAGTACCAAACACTGGCAGCGTCATGAAGCACTTTCATTAGTGCTGGCCGGGTTAAGTACACCACTTGTATTGTCAGTACACACTATTGTATCCTTCGACTTCGCCACTTCCGTTGTTCCGGGTTGGCATACAACCATTTTCCCTCCTTACTTCGTTGCCGGTGCTATCTTCTCCGGCTTTGCGATGGTACAAACGCTGTTGGTGGTTACCAGAAAAGTATTAGGCTTACAGGAATACATCACTCTCGAACACATCGAAGTGATGAATAAAGTTATTGTACTCACCGGTTCTATTGTAGGTATTGCCTACCTCACAGAGCTATTCATGGCATGGTACTCTGCACAACCTTATGAAAATTTTGCATTCTTCGAAAACCGCTTAAACCTTAATAGCCCTTATGGATGGAGCTACTGGATTATGATGGGTTGTAACGTATTGTCACCCCAAATTTTCTGGTTCCGAAAAATGAGAAGAAACCTGGTACTTACTTTCTTCATGTCTATTTTGATAAACATTGGTATGTGGTTCGAACGTTTTGTAATCATCGTTACCTCTGTTTACCGTGACTATCTGCCAAGTGCATGGAGTACTTACTATACACCGACTATCTGGGAGGTTGGATTTTATCTGGGAACATTCGGGTTATTCTTCACCTGTTATTTCCTGTTCTCCAAGTTCTTCCCGGTAATTGCGATAGCAGAGATTAAACATATATTAAAGAGAAGCGGTGAAAATTATAAAGAGAAGATGGATGAGGTAGAGAAGAAGGATACGGATAAGTTTGCTCATGATGAGACGCATGATCATTAGAGAGAAGCTGTTAGCTATGAGCTGTTAGCTTTTAGCAATACGGTTTAAATAAAAGAAGAAGGTAATAAAGTATAAAGACTTAAGCTAGCAGCTAAAAGCTAAATATAATGAGTGTAAAAAAATTTGTAACAGGTAGTTTTTATGATGAGGCAGTATTGTTTCCTGCCGTAAAGAAGACCCGCCGTGCCGGTTATAAGATTCATGATGTCTTTACTCCATTTCCTATTCATGGATTGGATAAAGCAATGGGTCTAAGAGATACCAGTCTTCATACTGCGGGATTTATTTATGCCATAACTGGTACAGCTACTGCGGTTGGTTTCATTACCTGGGCTTTAACAGTGGACTGGCAACTGAATTTTGGCGGTAAACCATTTTTTGCATTACCCGCCTGGATTCCTATCATATTTGAGTTAACCGTATTGTTTGCTGCAGTGGGGATGGTACTTACCTTTTGTTACCTGTGCCAGTTGGCACCTTTTGTAAGAAAAGACCATTTCAACCCCCGTTCTACGGACGACACATTTGTAATGGCACTGGAGTGTACCGATAAAACTAATGATGCAGAGGCGATAAGTTTTTTACAGAGTATAGGAGCAGTGGATGTGCAGGTGCAGTATAAAGAAACCGGCTGGTGGCTGGGCCGTTATGATAAAGACAGAAAACGGTTTGAAAGAACAGAAGTAGCAGCTCATTAATAATTATAATCAGCAGATGATGAAAAAATTCTGGATAATATCGGTGTTGGCGGTTACAGTGGCTGGCATGATGAGCTGTAATAAAGTTCGTCGCAGCCCCGGCCGTGCCTATATGCCGGATATGGCCTATAGCCGTGCTTATGAAACCTATGCCTCAACTGAAGCACTGCAAAATAAAGGAGTTAATTATACCGGTAAGCCGGTATCAGGAACAATTGCTAAAGGTGATATGCTGCAGATTTATACGTTACCAAACGATTCGGCAGGATATGCACAGTCAAAAACTGTAGCAAACCCGTTACCTGCTTTAGATGCTAAACAATTCATTGAAGCAGCCAGGTTATACCTTGTAAACTGTGGCATCTGTCATGGTGAAAAATTAGATGGAAATGGTCCATTGTACAAAGGTGGTGAAGGTCCTTTTCCGAATAAACCGTCTACATTGGTTGGTGATGCAAAATATGATGCGATGGCACCGGGAACAATGTTTCATTCACTAACGTATGGGCTAAATTCAATGGGAAGCTATGCTTCTCAATTAAGCACAGAACAACGCTGGATGATAATCCATTATATAAAAGAAAAACAAGCAGCAAATAGTTCAACAGCAGCGAAAATGCCTGTTGCAGATTCAACTGTTAAAACGAAATAGAAGTTATTATTGAAGAATTTATAAACGAACACTGATGTCAATAAGGGAAAAGTTTATAGTAACCAAGAGATACAACATGATATCCATTGCATTGATGGCATTGGGTGTCGTGGCTATTATTGCTTTATATATCAACACACATAGTGGCGGGGGTACTCCTGAGGAAAAGCACATGAAAGATGCCCGGTTCTGGGCCAGTCTTTTGCAAAACAGTGTTTTCTTTTTGCTGGTGGTAAATGCGTCTATGTTTTTTATATGCGCCACTACGTTGGCCTGGGGTGGTTGGCAAATGGCTTTTCGCCGTGTGCCGGAAGCAATTTCAGCAGTCGTACCTGTACTCGGGGTTATTGCTCTGGCAATTCTTCTTGCTATTTCTTATGGTGATAACCACACTATTTATCACTGGACAGATGCAGAACATGTAAAACATGATTCTATACTAAATTTCAAGAAAGGATTTTTAAATAAAGGGCTATACACCTTTATGACGGTATTTACCATCGTAGCATGGTCGCTGCTCGGCTGGAAAATGAGAAAACTTTCCCGCAGCCTGGATAATGATCCGATTACTTCTGTAGAAGGCAGAAAAAGTTATATCTGGAAGAACACAGTATGGGCCGCCCTTTTTATAATAGTTTTTTCATTAACGGTAATGTCTTCCATTCCCTGGTTATGGTTGATGAGTATTGATGCACACTGGTACAGTACCATGTACAGTTGGTACACTTTTGCCAGTACGTTCGTTTCAGGCATGGCATTAATAGCCCTGTTTGTTGTGTATTTGAAAAACTCCGGCTACTTAGAATATACTAATGACGAACACCTGCATGATATTGGTAAGTTCATGTTCGCTTTTTCTGTATTCTGGACTTACCTGTGGTTTTCCCAGTTCATGCTTATCTGGTATGCCAACATTCCGGAAGAGACTACTTATTTCAAACCAAGAGCACAGGGTGAATACAGCGGAATATTTTGGCTGATGTTTATAATCAATTTCCTCGCTCCGTTGTTATTATTAATGAGAAGAGGTGCGAAGAGGAATTATTCAACAGTAACCTTTATGGCCATGCTTATCATTTTTGGTCACTGGCTTGATTTTTACCAAATGGTATTCCCAAGTCCGATGACAGATGCCAAAACAGGTGAAACACATGTGCCAATGATATTATGGGATTTTGGTGTGGCATTAGGTTTTATAGGAGTAATTATGTTCGTAACCGGCAGGGCATTAAGCAAAGCACCGCTGCTGGCAAAGAATCACCCTTTTGTAAAAGAGAGTTTGATACATCATACATAGTAATAAGGTTAACTGGTTAATCAGTTAATTGGATTGGAATTTTTAGTTCGGTGTGTTGAAACGGAATAGGAGAGTTGGAATTTATTATTTGGAATTTAGATATATAGTTTATGCAAACATTTTTCATCGTTGCAATTTTAGGGTTGGGTTTTCTGATTACTTTTCAGATAGCTAAGGCCAGTGAATATGTGGCCGTGTTGAGAGGCGAAGAAAAAGCCCGGAAGCAAACCAATAAGGTTAATGCTTTTATGCTGCTGGCATTTCTCATTATTGGTTTGATTGGTGTTTACTATTGCAATGAAAAACTAAAAGGAAAAATTCTTGGTGAAGCTGCTTCTGACCATGGCGTACTGATTGACAGGATGCTTTATATAACCATTGCCCTTACAGGTATTGTGTTTATTATTACACAGGTTTGTTTATTCTGGTTCTCATTTAAATACCAGGAGTCTGATAAAAGAAAGGCATACTACTATCCGCATAATAACAAATTGGAGTTGATATGGACGGTGATACCCGCTATCGCATTAACAGTGCTGGTCGGTTTTGGTTTGTTTTACTGGTTTAAGATTACTGGTAATTCACCAAAGGATTCAATGGTGGTGGAAGTAACGGGCAGCCAGTTTAAATGGGAGTTTCGTTATCCGGGGAAAGACAAAATTTTAGGAAAGAAGTATTTCAAAAAGACGGATGAAGCAAAAGGAAACCCTATGGGCCAGCTTTGGGATGATCCTGCTAATCATGATGATGTTTATAATCCCGGTGAAATGCACTTAGTAGTAAATAAGCCTGTGCATTTGGTTATTAATGCAAAAGATGTGATACATGATGTTGGGTTAGCTCACTTCCGTATGAAGATGGATGCAGTACCCGGCACTCCTACTACCATGTGGTTTACTCCCAAATACACCACAAAGCAAATGATAGAGAAAACAGGGAAACCTGAGTTTGTATATGAGCTATCCTGCGACCAGATGTGCGGAAAAGGGCACTATAGTATGAGGGCTGTGGTGATAGTAGAAACCCAGGAAGAATTTGATGCATGGATGGCCAGTAAAAAGCCGCAATACATTGTTGCTAATCCTGATAAAGGTTCATCGGAACCTAAGAAAGATTCGGTAATTAGTAAAGTACCTGTTGTGGGAGCTCCTGTAGCAATGAAAACGAAAAATTAAAACAGTTAACAACTTTGGTTGTTACTAAAATAAAAGAGTATGAGTGAAGCATTGCATATACATTCCGGAACGGACACCGCACATGCGGGGCATCATGGCGACCACCATGGCCATCATCAACAATCCTTTGTTGCGAAGTATGTCTTCAGCATGGATCATAAAACGATTGCCAAGCAATTTTTAATCACTGGAATTGTATGGGCTATCATTGGTGGTTTATTTTCTGTACTCTTCCGTTTGCAGTTGGGTTATCCCGAACAATCTTTCCCAATTCTTGAAACATTTTTTGGTAACTGGGCAAAAGGCGGACAGATACAACCGGAATTTTATTATGCTCTCATCACCATGCATGGAACCGTACTGGTGTTTTTCGTATTGACAGCAGGATTGAGCGGAACATTTGCTAATTTTCTTATTCCTCTTCAGATTGGTGCAAGAGATATGGCTTCTCCATTCCTGAATATGTTGTCTTACTGGTTTTTCTTTATGGCCAGTGTGGTAATGATTTCATCCTTGTTTATTTCCACCGGCCCTGCTTCAGGTGGGTGGACAGTTTATCCCCCACTGAGTGCATTAGGCCAGGCATCATCAGGGTCTAAGCTGGGTATGGACTTGTGGATAGTAAGTATGGCGTTGTTCGTTGTATCATCACTGCTTGGCGGGTTGAATTATATTACAACTATTCTTAACCAGCGTACAAAAGGCATGAGCATGACAAGGCTTCCATTGACAATCTGGGCTTTGTTCTTCACCGCTGTGCTTGGAGTGTTATCATTCCCGGTATTATTATCTGGATTGATTCTATTGTTAATGGACCGCAACCTCGGTACAAGTTTCTACCTGAGTGATATTGTAGTAAATGGCGAAATATTGCCGAACGAAGGCGGAAGTGCTATTTTATTCCAGCACTTATTCTGGTTCCTCGGCCACCCCGAAGTGTATATCATCCTGTTGCCGGCAATGGGAATGGTATCGGAAATATTATCGGTAAACAGCCGCAAACCCATCTTTGGATATATGGCGATGTTGGGTTCTTTGTTTGCTATCACCATTCTTGCCTTCCTGGTATGGGCTCACCATATGTTTGTTACGGGATTGAACCCATTCCTCGGCTCCATTTTCGTATTGCTAACGCTATTGATAGCAGTGCCGTCGGCTATCAAAGTATTTAACTGGTTAACGACTCTCTGGAGGGGTAACATACGTTTTACCCCGGCTACATTATTTGCTATTGGTTTCGTTAGCTTATTTATATCTGGTGGATTGACAGGTATCTTTCTTGGAAACTCAACAATAGATATTCACCTGCATGATACCATGTTTGTGGTGGCTCACTTCCATATTGTAATGGGAGTAGCGTCCTTCTTCGGCATGTTTGCCGGTGTGTATCACTGGTTCCCGAAAATGTTTGGCCGCTACCTGAACAGTACGCTGGGGTATATCCATTTCTGGGTAACAATGATTGGTTCTTATCTTATTTTCTGGCCGATGCACTACCAGGGTCTTGCCGGTATCCCCCGTCGTTATCTTGATAAAAGAGGCTGGGTTTCTTTCAATGGCTTTCCGGAATTGGATAAAATGATTACCATCGTTTCTATAATAGTATTTGCGGTGCAGCTGATGTTTGTGTTCAACTTTATCTACTCCATTTTTAAAGGTAGAAAAGTAACAAACAAGAATCCATGGGAAGCCAATACACTGGAGTGGACAACTCCTTTACGTCCGGGTCATGGTAACTGGGATGGAGAAATTCCTGAGGTTCACCGTTGGGCTTATGATTATGCAAAAGACGGAAGAGATTTTATTCCGCAGACAGAACCGATTGGAGAGAATGAGAGTAAGCATTGATAGAAGGGGAGTGGGAAATGGACACTAGCGAATGGGGAGATAGCCCTGTAGGGACTAAATGTGGGTAGTCGGGGAAAGAAAGAAAAATGTTTTTATCGTTCCGTAGGAACGTTTTGTGAAGAGTTGAGTAGTGAACAGAAAGTATCCCGATAGCAATCGGGATGCAACGCAATGGAAGATGATACCTGACCCGCCTTATGCGGTAGTAGCACAGAAGTTGGGAACCATGCCTTCACTTTGTTTCGGCAGGCAGGCATAATTTTTTTAGGTTCTTTATTTATATAATAAGCGGAAGCGAGATGCGTAGGTTAAAAGATTATTTACAATTAGTAAAGCTTTCGCTGAGTATCATGGTGGTGTTCAGTAGTGTGATAAGTTTTTTGCTCACACAAGGTTCCGAAGATTATGTGCGGAACAAGTGGACGATGATACTATTGCTCTTTGCAGGTGGGATGCTGGTAACAGGCAGTGCTAATGCAATAAACCAGGTAGTTGAAAAAGATACCGATGCGATGATGAAGCGGACAGCAAAACGTCCGATAGCTTCAGGTCGTATGAGTGCAACAGAGGGATGGGCTTTTGCCATCATCACCGGTGCTCTTGGTGTTTTTATTCTGGGAAATTATTTCAACTGGCTGGCGGCAGGATTGGCTGCTTTTAGTTTGTTTCTCTATGCATTTATTTATACGCCGTTGAAGAAAGTAAATTCAATAGCGGTGTTAGTAGGTGCCGTTCCGGGAGCCTTGCCTTGCCTGATTGGCTGGGCCGCAGGTGATAATAACCTGGGAACAGGAGGTTGGGTTTTATTTGCGTTTCAGTTCTTTTGGCAGTTTCCCCATTTTTGGGCCATTGCCTGGGTGTCGCACAAAGATTATTCAACAGCAGGGTTTAAATTGTTACCGGCAGAAGAAGGGCCAACAAAGTTTACAGCAATGCAAACAATCATGTATTCTGTATTACTGGTGCCGGTTACGATAGCACCTTATTATACAGGGATGTGTAATTATAATAATACACAGGGAATAATAAGTTTGGTACTGATTGGTCTGGCAAATTTATTTATGATTGGAAGATGCGTGACGTTATATAGAAAAATGGATGTGGGTTCGGCAAGAAAAGTGATGTTTGGAAGTTATATGTATTTACCGGTGGTAATGCTGGCTTTTTTGTTAAGCAAGACGTAGCCCCCATCCCCTAAAGGGTTGTTCGGCATGAATGTTTAGTGTGAATGAAATTTTGAATAATGATAAGTCAAGTGAATATAAAAGAATTTCAAAATACCCCTTCAGGGGATAGGGGCAAAAGAATTCATCCCCACAAGTTTACCATGTGGGTAGCCATTGGAAGCATTGTAATGATGTTTGCCGGGTTGACAAGTGCTTTTATAGTAAAGAGCAACCAGACAAACTGGGTAACAGTGAGTATACCAGATATGTTTTGGATTTCTACTGTAGTTATTATTATCAGTAGTATAACACTGCAGATGGCACTAAGATCTTTTAAGCAACGGGTAATGAACCAGTACAGGATGCTGATTGGTGTAACGCTTTTATTAGGCGTTGCTTTTGTGGTGTTGCAATGGCTGGGTTTTCAGGATTTGTGGGCACAAAAAATAACTTTCAAAGGTTCCGGTGCCGGGCAATTCCTGTATGTGATTTTTGGATTACATGCAATACATGTAATTGGTGGAATAATTGCTTTGATAGTAATGTTCATCAGGGCATTTATTGGAAAAACGAAACTGTACAGCTCAGTTCCGGTGGAAGTAATGGCGGTTTACTGGCATTTTGTAGATGTACTCTGGATTTATTTACTGTTATTCTTTATCATAATTGGCGGTAAGTAAGCAGAATAATTAGTTGAAAGATTTTTGATTTGTAATTGATTAAATAAATGTTTCATTCTTACAAACATATTGTTCTGTAAGGTTTTAAAAGATCCGCCGGTTGGCGGAGTTGGGGTAAATTTTTTAATATGTCAACACAAGCAACAGTACATCAAACCAAATGGTGGAGCGGCGGAAAAAGCCCCTTCAACCTGGAGTATGGCAAAGTGATGATGTGGTATTTTTTGATGAGTGATGCCTTTACGTTTGGAGCATTCCTGATTTCGTATGGCTCTATCCGGTTTAGTCAAAACTTCTGGCCAGATCCGAATGTGGTGTTCAATGCTTTTCCGGGAGCTGGCCATGCCAACCTTCCGTTGGCGTTTGTGAGTGTAATGACGTTTGTTCTTATCATCAGTTCTGTTACCATGGTGTTGGCAGTACATGCCGGGCACAAAGGAGATAAGAAAGGGGTGATAAAATGGATGGCCTGGACCATTGTAGGTGGTCTGGCGTTTTTGGGTTGCCAGGCATGGGAGTGGCATCACCTTATTACCGGCGAACATGCAACATTAATAGATGGTAAAATTGAAATGATCGGGCAAACGATGGGAGGTAATCCTTGGGGTGAGCTGGTACAAGGTCCGGAATTGACAGCCGCAATAAATAATACATCACATGAAACGTTGATGGAACTGATGCATCACCAGGATGCTTCACTAACCCACGAAAAGCTGGCAGCTATGTCTGATCCGCAAATGCGGGGAGTGCTGTCTGCTGCGGAACTGCACATCCGTGAAAATGGGCCTGTGGCATTTGGTGGATATTTCTATGGCATTACCGGTTTCCATGGCTTCCATGTATTCTCAGGGGTTATTATTAATATTATTATGCTGATAATGACGCAGAAGAATGTATTCCAGAATAAAGGCCATTACCTGATGATTGAAAAAGCTGGTTTGTACTGGCACTTTGTGGATTTGGTTTGGGTATTTGTTTTCCTTTGTTTTTATCTGATATAAACCCGATAGCTACCGGGATGAATTTTTTAATTTGTCATTTAGTTTAATATGGAACATACATCTACAGTTTCGCCGGAAGTAACTTTTGAACATCATCATTCAGATGAAGAGTTTAAGAGAAGGGTAAAAAAAACAACTATCCTTTTATCTGTAATTACTATTATAGAGCTGGCAATTGGGTTAACTATTTACAGCCTGCATAAAAGCGATGTAAACAGAGATTTCCTGATACTTTGTATAAAAGGAGTGGTTTGCATACTTACAATAGCCAAAGCTTATTATATCGTTTCTGTATTTATGCACCTCGGTGATGAAATCAGGAACATGATTATGACTATTGTGGTACCGCTGATGCTGTTTATCTGGTTTATTATAGCATTTATCTACGAAGGTAATTCCTATAAAAATCTTCGTAATAAATACGATTTGCATTTTAAAGAAACAACAATGCCGCAAAAACATGGTGCAGCGGAAAAACATGAGGAGAAACCAACAGAGAAAAGCGGCAAGGAATAAAACAAGCCTATTATTATAAAACCAAAACCATTAAACCAGGAAGAGGTTTAATGGTTTTTGTTTTTGGAGTCCTCACCCCGGCCCTCTCCACGGGAGGAGAGGGGGTATAGACTCCGATGATGTTGATGCTGAAATTGTTTTCAGGAGAAGTTTAAATTTGAAATTGTGAATAAGAAAGCTCTATATGCGGTGATGCTGGCAATACTGCTGCCATTAACTGCTTATTTTATTGTAAAAAGGAAAAGTGAAACGGCTGTTACCATGCCACGGCATTACTTACCGGACTCGGTAGTAGCTGTAACAAAGAATGGCAAAAGAACAACTGATACAGCCTGGCACCGGCTGGCCGATTTTTCATTAACCAACCAGGAGGGCAAACTTGTTTCCCTGAATAGCCTGAAAGGTAAAATCATTATTGCTGATTTCTTTTTTACACATTGCCCTACCATTTGCCCGGGTCTTACCCGCAATATGAAACGGCTGGCCGAATCTATTCACAATGGCCAACGGGTGGGAGATAAAACAAACAAACAAGTTCATTTTATTTCATTTAGTATAGACCCTGAACGAGATTCAGTAGAAAGATTAAAATACTGGGCCGATAAGTTTCAAATAGACCCGGAACAATGGTGGCTGCTTACCGGCGATAAGAAAGTGATTTATGATATGGTGATTGAGGAGATGAAAGTAGGACTGGTAGATGGGAAAGGGATTGATACTAACTTTATACACAGCGACCGCTTTGTACTCATTGACAGTAACCGCCATGTACGGGGCTATTACAGCGGACTTGACTCGGTGGCGTTGGCCAAACTTTCCAACGATCTTGTATTGCTAACGATGGAAAAAGACCCCAAAAGCAAAAGTTTTTTTGATGGTAAACTTGAGCTGATGGCTGTTGTTTTCTTATTGGCTATACTGGGGGTGGGGCTACTTTTATTTTTCATCAGAAAAAAATAGTAAAATATGCTGCAGGCGGTTTGGAAAAAGAATGATAAAAAGGCAAAGACATTAATATTTACTTTCTCTGCGATAGTATTTGCAGCGGTTGTTTTACTAAGCAGGATAAAGCTGAATGTAAACCTTGGGTTTGATGTTCACCTGTTTGCCAAAGCCAATGCCATTATCAATTCTTGTGTAGCCATACTGCTGGTTATTGCTCTGATTGCAGTAAAAAGCAAAAATTATACACTGCACAAAAACCTGATGATGACGGCAATGCTTTTGTCTATTCTCTTTTTAGTGAGTTATATCTGTCATCATTTATTTGCAGGAGAAACAAGGTTTGGTGATGTAAACCATGATGGCATTGTTACGGAACTAGAAAAAGCTGCGGTCGGCAGCAGCCGGATAATTTATTATATCATATTGGGTACTCATATTCCATTGGCGGGTATTATTCTTCCTTTTATTTTGTTCTCTGCCTACCGGGCATTAACCGGCGAGTTTGATAAGCATAAAAAATTAGTTCGTATTACCTGGCCTGTCTGGTTTTATGTGGCGGTAACAGGTGTGGTGGTGTATTGGATGATTAGTCCGTATTATAGTTAAGGAATCTGGTGGGTATCTGCAAACCCTTCACTATAACGTACCTCTTTATTTTTTTTGAGTTAGCTTTATTGTTGGTTTATAAGACTAACTGCATGAGTAGCCATCCGCAATATAATGAGGGGGAACTGCTGTCCCGTTTAGAAAAAGGCGACATGCAGGCTTTTGATGAACTGTACTGGAAGTACCAAAAAGCCGTTTATCAGAATGTATATAAGCTAACCCGGGATTCCGTAATTGCTGAAGATATAGTGCAGGAAGTTTTTATCAGCCTCTGGGAAAAAAGGAGCACTATTGATACCAGTCGTTCTGTGGCAGGCTGGTTATTTGTATCCAGCTATAACCGTTCTGTAAATGCACTTAAAAAAAGACTAAAAGAGTCATTGGCGTACAAAAGTTTAGATCAACCCGGTACCGAACCGGAGTATAATAAGGCGGAAATAGAGTTACAGTTATATGTTTTAGAAAAAGCAATAGGGCAACTTACCCCGCAACAAAGAAAAGTTTTTGAATTATGTAAACTACAGGGGCGCAGTTATGAAGAAACAGCAGCCGAACTGAAAATATCAAAACATACAGTAAAGGAATATTTATCTGCTGCCATCGCATCTTTAAAGGAATTTGCCCGCCAACACCCCGAACTTAGCATAGCTGTTGCCGCCATGTTTACAGCCGGTTCCCTGCTATAAAAGGGATGATATTTAAAATAATTGTAAAACTATCCCCCCGTTTTATCTGTCACTTTGTATTTATTAACAGAGAGATGATATTGCCATCATAAAAAATTGACAGTGGAAGACTTGAAACAGAAATTACAACGATTGCTCCAAAGCAGCGATTGGTCTGCTGAAGACCGAACCTGGTTGCTTGAATATTTAGAAAAAAATGAGACATCGGCCTTGCAGCAGATTATGCAGCAACAGTTTATAAGTAATGTAAACGAAGCGGAAGAAACAAAAGAAGAGTGGGCAAATAAGTTGTTGGAATATATCCATCAGAAAATAAAACCTGTAGAAGAGCCTGCAAAAATTATTCGCTTTGCTATTTGGAAAAGGGTTGCGGCGGCGGCAGTTATTATTATGATGTTAGGTACAGGGGCATATTTCCTGTTTGCTAATAAAGGGAAACGGGACGAAATAGTGAAAACAGAAAATAATAATTCTATCAAAAATGATGTAGCTCCGGGAGGGGATAAAGCAATCTTACAATTGGCTGATGGCTCAACGATTATTTTGGATAGTGCACAAAACGGCACACTCTCCCAACAAGGTAATACAAAAGTGCTGAAACTCGAAAACGGACAATTAGCCTATAATACATCAGGTACTACTACCGAAGTTCTTTATAATACTGTTTCCACACCACGGGGTGGGCAATATCAACTGACGCTGGCAGATGGCTCAAAAGTTAGGCTGAATGCAGCATCTTCAATTCGTTTTCCGGCGAGTTTTACAGGTAGTGAAAGAAAAGTGGAGTTAGTTGGTGAGGGATATTTTGAAATAGCGAAGAATGCTGTGATGCCGTTTAAGGTTGATGTGGCTGGTAAAGGAGAAGTAGAGGTGTTGGGTACTCATTTTAATATTAACTCTTACAGCAATGAACCGGCAATAAATACAACGTTGATTGAGGGTAGTGTAAAAGTGACAGGACTTATATCGGGGAAAACCGTTTTATTATTACCGGGGCAACAAGCTAAGCTAAGTAGTAACGGTGAGTTAAGTATCAACAGAAATGCGGATTTAGCATCTGTAATGGCCTGGAAGAATGAAAAGTTTGTTTTTCAGAATGCCGACTTAAAATCAATTATGCGTCAACTTGAAAGATGGTATGATATATCTGTGTCTTATGAAGGAGAGATATACACTGATGAGTATGTGGGAATCATTTCAAGAAATGTAAATATTTCTCAGATTCTACGAATGATGGAGAAAATAAGTCCTGTACGTTTTGAAATAAAAGGGAAAAATATTGTAGTAAAGTAAGCGGAACTAGGAGCTATAAAAAAGCCGGAAATGCTACGAACATCTCCGGTTTGCCATCCTAAGCTTTAGCGAAGGTTGGGATAAAGGCTCATTCGAATAAATTAAACTATGAGGTATCATCTATTCTTAAACCTAAACACTGCAAAAGTATGAATTTACTAACATGCAGTAAACAAGCCGGTTTTGCAAAAAAACACAGATGGCTGTTTACTTCTCAAATTATGAGAGCAATGAAACTCACTTTCATTCTACTAACTGCTACTTTTCTTCAACTATCTGCCACAGGTCTTACTCAGAACGTAACTATTTCTGTGAAAGATGCACCTGTTGAGAAAGTGTTCAGAGAAATTGAAAAGCAAACTGGTATTGGATTTCTTTACACCAGAAAAATGCTACAGGAAGCCGATAAAGTGAGTATTAATGTGAAGAATACTCCTGTGGAAGAAGTGCTGAAGCAATGCTTTCGTGGACAATCTTTTGATTTTAGTATTCAAAATAATACTATCATAATAGTCCGCAAAAAGGAAAGACTTGTTGAAGAAAATACTCCAATACTATCAGTTGTTATTGATGTGACAGGTTTAATAAGTGATGAAGATGGAAATCCATTAGTTGGAGCATCGATAATAGTCAAGGGAACTGAGCAGGGTGCTACAACGGATAGTAAAGGGAATTTTGTTTTAAAACAAATTAATGAAAAAGCAATTTTAATAATTTCATTTGTTGGATTTGAGACACAGCAAATTACTTTGTCAGGGAATAAAATTATTAATGTAAAATTAAAACAGGCTTCAAATGTATTAAATGAAACTGTTGTTATAGGATATGGATCATTGAGCAGAAAAGATTTGACCGGATCTGTTTCCAGCGTACCTTCTACAGTATTTGATAATCCTACTTTTGGAGATATCGGATATGCAATTCAAGGTCAGGTTTCAGGTGTAAATATCTTAACAGGTGATGCCTCACCTGGAGAGCCTGTGCGGATTAGTATTAGAGGAATGGGGAGTTTGATTGGTAACACCTCGCCTCTAATTGTAGTTGATGAAGTGCCGATGCCTGCTGAGTTTAATTTGAATGACTTGAATCCAGAAAGTATAAAATCAATTGATGTACTTAAAGGGGCTTCTTCAGCTGCCATTTATGGATCAAGAGCGGCCAGTGGCGTTTTACTTATTACAACTAAAAGAGCCACTAAGTTTGGAAAACCAACAATTATGTATTCTTTTAATCAAGGGTTCGACCAATTGACAACGGATATTGACGTTTTGTCCGCGGAAGAATTTAAATATATGCTTTTTGAAGGCGCTTTAAATGCTGCACGGTTTAACGGTTTGTCTAATTTAAGCGGCTATGTTCAGTATCAGAGTTATTTAGCAGCGGGTTATTTTAAAGATGGCAATGATACTAAGTGGTTAAATGAAATGCTTCAAAATTCAACTTTTCAAAATCACAATCTATCTGTTACTGGCGGATCTGTGAATTCTAATTATCTAGTCTCTCTTGGTTACACTAATGATCAGGGAATGTTGCGGCAATCAGGGTTTAAAAGGTACAACTTAAATGCTTCTTTAAATACAGACATTAGTAAAAAAATAAAATTCGGATTAGATTTAAAAGGGAATGTATCGACCAGAAACATAGCCACAGAAACTTTATATGGAGCTACTAAAGGAAGGCCTGATATTAGGGCTTACAATGATGATGGCTCAGTTTATCTTAACACTTATTTGCAAGATGGTAACGGGCAACGGCTGCTTATAGAATCACCCTTAGCAAATTTATTGGAAAATTCTAATGTGAATAAATCAAAAACAGCTAATGTATCAGCTTTTATACAAATCAATTTTTTACCTGGATTTAGTTTTAAATCCCGCTACAATTATTATGACTATCAGTCGAACTCAAGACAATACTATTCCAGCACAACTACAGCTGGTTCCGGTTTTGGGTTTATAAGAGCAGGCAGGCTGTATGATGCGGATAACAATTCCCTTCAAACTGAATTTGAAAACTCTGTTACTTATAATAAAGTAATAAAAAAGCACAGTATAAATGCTGTGGCAGCAACTTCTTTTCTAACTGAAGATAAACAATATGGTCGTCTTTGGTTTGATGATTTCCCTGATAATACTCTTCAAACAGCTTTTTATCAGGGAGCAAATTTTCAGGATGCCACAGGCTATCATTATAAAGCATATCTGGTATCTTATCTTGCCCGTGTAAATTATAAATATAAAGATCGCTATTTGTTAACAGCTTCTTTTAGAAGAGACGGTTCTTCAAAATTCTCTAAGAATAACGCCTATGGCAACTTCCCATCTCTTGCTGCTGCTTACATAATATCAAAGGAAAATTTTTTAAATAAGATTAAATGGATTGATCAGATAAAGTTACGAGCCAGCGCCGGCAAAACCGGCCTTGCAGATGTAGGGTATTATAAATGGCGAACTACATATGAAGCCACCAATTATCTAAACAGCCCTGCAGTAGTGCCTTTGCAAGTAGGGAATGAGAATCTAAAATGGGAATCGACAACCCAAACAGACTTTGGCATTGATTATAGTCTTTTTAATTCCAGGCTAAGAGGAGGGATTGTTTATTACACAAAGATTACTGAAGGATTACTTTATCCTTTTACATTGGCACCAAGTACAGGTTTTGACAGAGCTACTGTAAATTTTGCTGAAATAAGAAATTCTGGTCTCGATATAGATATTGAAGTGGGAATACTAAAAAAGAAAAATGTTACCTGGACTATTGGAATTAATTATAATAATAACAAAAATGTTGTTCAGAAACTGGATAAAGATTATATCACAACCACGGATGGTGCACAAACATTGCGTACCACTATTATTAAAGAAGGATATCCTATTGGATTGATATATGGTTTCGAGACCAATGGAATTTATAATACAACTAAGCAATTACAAGATGACATGGCTTTAGCATTTCCGACAGGAAAACCCTTTGCCCCAGATATGTTTTTGGGTGAAATCCGATATAAAGATTTAAACGGTGATGGTTATGTTGATATGACTAGGGTTATTGGTAATCCTGATCGCACAGTGCTTGGGCACTCTCTGCCAGATTTTTCAGGAGGGTTTAATACTAATTTCCAATTTAAGCAATGGACAATTTCTGCTTTTGGAACCTACAGTTATGGTAATGATAAAGTGTGGTCTCAGGAACTCTTTAATTTTGGTACTAACCAAGCACAGCCAACCAATGTATGGCGGATAGCATTAAAAAGATGGACTCCTGAAAACCCTGATTCAAAATACCCGGCTTTTCGATTAAGCAGAGGAATACCTTTTACCAGATTTAATGATTTCAGTGTTCATGATGCATCTTTTATCAAAATCCAACAGGTATCAATAGGCTATAATTTTTCTCAAAAACTTCTAGACAAATTAAAAATAGTTAACAGCTTGAATTTATATGTAAGCGTAAACAATGTACATACATTTACGAAATACCCAGGCCCTAATCCTGAAAGCTATTCGTTTAATAACATTGAGGCAGCGGCTACAGATAATTCAACTTTTCCTCTAAACAGAACTTATAATTTTGGATTAAAAGTTAATTTTTAAATTTTTTTAATATGAAAGCAAATCAATATAAAATAGGTATTATTTTTTGGATTGTGGTTGCAAATATTGCAATGGTTTCCTGCAAAAAAATTAATGAACTACCTGTAAATAATCTGGTAGTAGAAAATACTATTACGAATGAAGCAACTGCTAAAGTAGCATTAAATGGAATTTATTCTTACTTCGGAACATACGGTGACTTAGATGCATACACAATAACAGATAATGGTCTACGAAGTAATCTTCTGGAAGTGTCAACCCAACGATCTACTTATGAAATGGAATTAAAAGCTTTACAGGTACAAGAGAGTTGGGTATATCTTAAAAACTTATGGCAGGTACTGTTTAAAATTATCAATGCTTCAAATAATTTTATTTATCAGCTTGATAAATTATCCAACGAAAAATTGTCCTCGGATAAAAAAAATAAGCTGCTTGGCGAAGCTTATTTTATGAGAGGCTATGCGAACCTTTACCAGCTGAAAATGTTTTGCCATTTTTGGGATATCAACAGTGAATATGGCCCGCTTCTAAGGCTTGAACCTGCGGGATTGAATAATAATTTTAAAGCCAGGGATAACGTAAAGGAAGGCTACAGCCAGATACTACAAGATCTGCGATTTGCTGAAGCGAATGCTCCGAACTTTTATTCTGTATATAAATCTTCGAATTCACTGGCCAAAGCGTATCTGGTAGAAACATTATTGCTTCGTGGAGAGCCTGGTGATTATACAGAAGCTGCAAACCTTGCAGATAATGTGATTACTACTTCCGGCTTTACTTTGCAATCAACCTTTGCTGGAATTTTTAGCACAACTTATCAATCTACAGAATTAATGTTTTCCCGGGCTATTAATAAAACTGTAGAAGAAGATTTTATAAATAACGTACCCTCTATTTATTCTTTGCTTGGTAAAAAACGCAACGCTCCTACATCTACATACTTTGGATTTATTAATAGCTCCGATCCTCGTTACGCATCAATTATAGGAACTACCACAAGCCGTAATGCTCAAGGTGTTACTACTACGTTTACAAACTCATGGCTAAAACATTGGCGTATTGATGGGAACGTCCCTATGCGGTTTATGCGTTTAACGCAAATGTATTTGTATAAGGCTGAGGCACTCTATCGATCCGGAGCCAGTGTAGCTTCGGTGCTAGCTCCTCTCAATACGCTTCGTTCAAGAAGTGGACTACCTGTTTATACTACCGCAATGATAAATAATCCATCTGATCTATCGGACATTATTTTTAATGATTTTATCGTTGAGGTGGGAGTGGACAACGGCTCAGATTTTTTTGCAGCAGTGAGGTTTAAAAATATACTTGGAGAACGGAAAATAAAAGACGTTAATCCAGCTTATTCTTCAGACAAGCAGCTTGCCCTTCCAATACCTGATGCAGAACTTATTTTTAATCCGCTGATGAAACAGAATCCTCAATAACAACCACTTAATTAAATAATATGAAACCTACTATAATTTTATTCTTTGTTTCAGTATCGCTTTTACTAAGCTCATGTATTAAGAATGTATTGGATAAGCAAGATAAACTTCCGGCTAAAGTCATGTCTATGCAGTTGTTGGATCCTGAACCAATAGTGGCTGCAGATACTGGGTATTTTCCCATTTTTGCGAGTACATCTGGTGCTAAGTTTGTAAAGTTTTCCGTTGAACATTCTTCGAATTTTCAGGGATTTATCTCAAAAACCTTTTTTCAGGTTGCTAATGACGTAATAGTAAATGCTAATGGTGAGTTTAGTAAACCTGTAGCCAGTATATTAATAAATTACCCCATTAAAGCAAGTCTTAACACCGGAGAAATTCTTACTGTGAAATTTACTTTTACTGATGAAGATGGTAGTGCAATATCAGTCTCTGCAAGTAAAAAAGTGGTGAATTTTAAAACCAATGCAGCACAAGAATTTTTATTTGTTACACGTCCTTTTTATAATTTTTACACCGGAAAAGCCTCTGCACCTTCAGTGCTAAACAATAATAATCCAATAAGAGATAGTCTTGATGTTTTCTGGCTCAGGGAAAATGGTATTCAGTATTTATTATCGCCTGATGCAAATAAGACAGCTCAGTATTTTGCAACTATGCCTACCGTTAGCTATAATCAGTCGCTAATGAGACATACTAAATTTATTAAACTGAATGGACGCACACTTAATGATATTGATGATGAAGCATTTGCAGCCATGGATTTTACGAATGCAACCGATGTGATTGTACTTGAGCACAAAGCATTATATGGAGTATTACTGCAGAATGGTCGTAAAGCTGCACTGGACACGGAGATATATTTGACCATATACAGTAGAGTAAGATCAAGATACCAGATTAATTAATTGAAATAAATAAATTAGAATGAAAAAACTTGCAATATTTTTTTTATCGTTGTCATTATTTTCTTTCAATGAGTATTCAACAAATACATACAAAGACAAGTTTGTATTAAAGGGTGATATAAAGGGCTACGGTAACGGAGAAGTTATTATTTCATACAGCGATCCGAATGAAAAAATAAAACCAGACACATTAAAAGTTATAAATGATAAGTTTAAGATGACAGGGGCTTTAAAATCGCCTAGAATGAGCTTTTTGAAACTAATGCATAATAATCGTTTAGAGCAGGAATATTTTCGAATAGATTTTATTATGGAAAATTCGGAAATGATGCTGGAGGCATCAATAGATAATTTAAAAGATTATAAGTTAACTGGAAGTAATGCTGCTATTGGGTATAAAAAAATTGCTTCCGAAGGGAATGAGATTTTAAAGGATATAAGGGAATCGGAAACTGCATATACCAAGGCCCCTGAAAATTCGGAGGAAAAATTGAAATTAGAAGAATGGCTGAATGTGAAAAGAGAGGCTTATTTATCTTTTTTATCTTCTCAAGAAAAATTTTCTAGCTCTCATGCAGCTGCTTATTCATTATGGCTTTTTTCAGTAAGATTGCCATGGCAACGCCTAAAGGAAGTTATTTCTATGTTTGATAAATCGCTGGACAGCAATGTTTATTTAAAGTATATGAAAAGAAAAGTGGAGGGTGCAGAAAGAATTCAGCCTTCTTCCCCTGCGTACAATTTTCATGTTTCAGATCTTAGCGGTAAAGATTACACATTGGAAAGTTTTAAGGGAAACTATTTATTGATATTTTTTAGTGCATCGTGGTGTGTGCCATGTAAATATGAATATCCTTATATGAGAACTGCCTACAAAGATTATAGCGATAAGGGACTGAAAGTAATTACACTAAACCTTGATGAGGATAGGGAAAAATGGGATGAAGATGTAAAAAAAGCAAATTTTCCCTGGCCGGTACTTTCTGATCTCAATGCCTTTTCTGGAGAATTGACGAAAAACTATGGGGTGCTTTCTATCCCAAAAATATTTTTAATTGACCCTGCTGGAAAAATTGTTTCAAACAATATTCGTGGAGAAAACATCTTAAAGGAATTAGAAAAAATTTATGGAAAGCCATAAGAATGATACTTGTTTCAATTTTCTCATTTAAAACTTTAATAATTAAGGAGGGATTAACGATTTGAAATACTGTTATTAATTTGCTGACTTTTTTTCAATTAAAGTTTTAGCCCGAAGAGAATTTAAATGAACTTTGAAATAATGGGCTTTGAAATATTGTTTTTTTTAAAAATGATTAACTATTTTTTTTAAAAGGACTGGCGGTAAGTTTATAAAAACAGGTTTACATGTAATTATTTATGTAGAAGATTCTAGGAACTATACCAAAATTATTACTGAAACAAGGCAATATCTGGTGTTGTTAACTACGAAAAGACTGGAACAGTTTTTACCAGCCAGTTTTTTTACACGGATACATAAATCATTTATTGTGTCGCTGGAAAAAATTGTACAGTTTGACAAAGAAAGAGTTTGGCT
>Ga0105046_10001321_pt1 | contig 37877 bp, 32 predicted proteins | sample MAT03_FD_78385 | JGI IMG/M metagenome (GOLD analysis project Ga0105046, IMG submission 78385) | Freshwater microbial communities from Lake Fryxell liftoff mats and glacier meltwater in Antarctica - MAT-03 (megahit assembly) | ecosystem: Environmental > Aquatic > Freshwater > Ice > Liftoff... | reverse complement strand
GGAATAGAGGAATTCCCTATTTCTTAATCTTCCTGAACTTGATGTTTTTGGTCCCGATCAACTTCCCGTTTCGCCAGGTCTCAATTTTATATTGTGAACCATTTTCATCGGTGTAAATCCATTTTCCGGTTTTACGACTGTTTTTGTATAAGCCGTTTATGTGGTGTTTACCGTTCGGATGGTTTTCGACATAAATTCCCTGAATGTAATTTCCCTGATAGAGAAAGGTTTGAAAGACTTTTCCTGTAGGATGATAGGTTTTGACTTTACCTGTAAGCCGGCCATGTTGCCAGTCTTCTTCCTTCAATTTGTGGAACGAAACGGTATCGAACAAAGTTCTTTCACCACTCAGTTTTCCATTTACATCGTACCTCTTCTTTTCCTTCAGTTTTCCATTCGGGAAATAAGTTGCCCATTCGCCAACCAATCGGTCTTCATTACCAAAGTTCTTTTCAAATTCGGGTAGACCACTTTCATAGAAACCTCTCGAATTCACTTTCCGATCATTTTCAAACCGGGCCTTTTCCTTCACCTTACCGCTTAAGTAGTAGTATTCAGCAATGCCTTTTTTATGACCTGATTCCCAGATTACTTTGCTTTTAACAGGACCTTCCGGATAATAGGTTTTGAATTCACCATGATATAATCCCTCCAGATAAAAGCCTTCAAGAATCTTCTTTCCATTTCGGGTATAGCTGGTAAATCCTCCGTTTTTCGTTCCTTTTTCCAGATGCGATTCGGTGTCGAGCTGGCCGTTATCAAAATATACTTTGTAATCGCCTGTCAGATAGCCATCCGTGTAGTTTGCATCAATGTACAAAATGCCGGAAGGATAGTATTCTTTGCAGGTTCCATGAGGTCTGCCTTTTCTGTGATTCAGCTCTTTTTTTGTCGTTCCGGATCGGTAATATTCGATCGCCAGCCCTTCAATGGAATCCCGTTCGAATTTTGCTCTCGACTTTAATCCACCCCCCGGATACCAGGCAATCAGAGAATCCGATAATTTATTTACTAAAAAAAAGGCTTTCTGAAGAATCTGACCCGTAGAATCAAAAGCAATCATTTTGCCTTCTTTCTTCCCTTCTTTGAACTCAGCCTCCAGTCGTTTTTTGCCATTTGTAAAATATTCAATAAAAAGGCCATCTTTTTTTCCATGCTCATATTGCCCGGTCATGGCCGTTTTTCCATTCGGATGGTAGCTTTTGAAAGGTCCGGTTAAAAGACTGTCTTCCATGTTATTATAACTGTATTCAGCTCTAATATTCTTTTTAGACAAGCTGTCGTAATAGGTTTTTACCGGAATTTGTCCATTAGTAATACTATAGTAGAACAGTAGAATTGGGAGGAAGTGGAATTTTTTCAGCGATGGCATTGCTTTGAATGTGTTTTTTTGCGGCTCAAAAAAAAGGAAAGTAAACGGTTTATCTGCAAAATGATTGAGTCTGAAGTAAGGAAAAACCTGCATTCAATAGAAAATGACCTTGCAGGATCAAATGCAAAACTACTCCCGGTGTCGAAAACCTTTCCTGTAGAAAGGATTCTGGATGCGTATGAGGCTGGATACCGGGATTTTGGGGAGAATAGGGTGCAGGAGATTTTGGAGAAAAAGGTTTTGTTGCCAGACGATATCCGCTGGCATCTGATTGGTCATCTTCAAACCAATAAAGTAAAATACGTGGCCGGTTTTATTCATACCATTCATTCCGTTGATTCTGAAAAGTTATTGGTGGAAATTGAAAAACAAGCTTCCAAACTCAACCGGATTATTCCCTGTTTTCTCCAGGTCTTTATTGCTTCTGAAGAAACCAAATTCGGATGGGAGCCGGAAGAATTGCTTACATGGTTTTCAGAAGGAGGCCCGGTTCGATATCCGCATATTTCATTTCAAGGTTTGATGGGCATGGCATCCAATTCACCAGATACTGAAAAGGTGAGAAAGGAATTCAGATCCCTTAAACAACTTTTTGAGGCGTTAAAAAAATCAGGCGTTTACCCGAATGTTGAATTGAAAGAATTATCCATGGGAATGAGTGGCGATTTCAGGGTTGCCTGTGAAGAAGGAAGTACACTCGTTCGCATGGGATCTGCCGTTTTTGGCACAAGAGATTGAATTTATTAAAAACCAAGATGAAAACACAGGAAGAAAAAAGAGAACAACTTCTCAATTTAGTGCAAACCTATGGGTCGCCCCTATATGTATACGACGGCCACCTGATTGAAAGACAGATCAAGCGGTTAGAATCGGCATTCGCTCAATTCAACCATAAAATTCACTATGCGGCAAAGGCACTTAGCAATTTGTCGGTTTTGAAATTGGTTCGGGATCTCGGTTGTGGTTTAGATGCCGTGTCCATTAATGAAGTGCATCTGGGACTGAAGGCTGGTTTTTCTCCCGACGATATACTTTTTACCCCAAACAACGTTCCTTTTGAAGAAATAGAAGAAGCGGTTCGGGTGGGAATTCATGTGAATCTTGACTCCATTTCTGCACTTCGCAAATTCGGATTGAAATTCGGTAGCTCCTATCCACTATTTGTTCGGCTCAATCCACACATTCTGGCCGGAGGGAATCCCAAGATTCAAACGGGTCATATTGATTCCAAGTTTGGTATTTCCATTTTTCAACTATCTGAAATCGAAGAAATTGTAAAGCAATATGGTATTCGGGTTGAAGGATTGCATGTACACACCGGGTCTGAATTTCTGGATTCCGAAGTGTTTCTTCAAGGGGCAGAAATCCTGTATAAAGCGGCGGCCTCTTTTCCGGATGTCAAATACATTGATTTCGGATCCGGATTTAAAGTGGCGTATAAAGAAGGCGATGTGGTGACACCTTTGGAAGATCTGGGGAAAAAACTATTCGAGTCGGTCAGTCAATTTCAAACGAAAATCGGCAAAGAGGTTCAGATCTGGTTTGAACCTGGAAAGTTTATCGTTTCTGAATCCGGTACACTCTTATGCAAAGTGACCACGGTAAAGAAAACCCCGACATCGGTATTTTTGGGTGTCGACAGCGGACTAAACCATTTAATTCGACCGATGATGTACGATGCCTACCACAACATTGAAAACATCAGTTCAGCCCTAGAGCCGGATCATATTTATACGGTGGTAGGTTACATCTGCGAAACGGATACGTTGGGGTACGAACGATCTATGCCTGAAACCCGGGAAGGGGATATTCTGGCCATTCACAATGCCGGAGCCTATGGATTTTCGATGGCCAGTCAATACAATTCACGGTTCAGGCCAGCAGAAATTATGATATGGAAAGGCAAAACTGCTTTGATCCGGGAGAGGGAAACGATGGATGATTTACAGGCCAGGCAGGTAGAATTTCCTTTTCTTTAAATACCGGGCTTATTTCCGTCGGCCTCCGAAAAGGCTGTTGAGCGAAAATCCACCCGATTTACGTCGGGTGTTTACTTTGGTTCCTGTGGGACAATCTTTCCAGTACACTTCCATGTCGTTTCGTTTTTGAAGACTGGAAGCGGCCATTTGTGGTTTTTGCGCAAAATCTAAAACCGCATTGCTGCAAGATTTACGGTGTGGTTGGATCGAAACCCCCACATAGTGAAGATTTGGCGAGAGAATGTTTACCCGATAGTGATCTCCTTTTCCTCCTTTTCCAAGTAGAAAGGAAAGAACAATATCAAGAGGCTCTCCGCTTCCCATATAATAGTTTTCTGCAAATCCGGTATTAGCAGGGAAATACTGTTGAATTCGTTCAGTGAAGGACTTTCCATCCGAGCTTTTGTGGCCTTCAAATCCGGAGAATCCCATGTCTTTTGCATGAACCAGCGATGATTTATACAATGAAAATGCAGGCATGAGAGGAAATACACTTTTATGGTTCCGGAGCATTTTTAACATATGACCGAATTCTGCAGAACTGGTGTCGATTCCGGAAGGAATGATAGCCTCATTAATGAATGCATTTGCATCGTACCGGACCAGATTACACAAAGCGATGACGAGTTTTTCGTCTTCTGAAAGGTAAAATTCTTTTGCTGCCGTGTGCAATCCGGCAAATTTTGGGGTATTAAAAAGACTTTGAATTCCAGCTTTGTTTTGAACTCCTTTTGCTTCCACCGACATCGGGTCTTTCCCTGTAAGAAGGAAAAGCAGCATCAGGAATTTACAAAGACTGGTTAGTCGCATAAAGCTGGCTTGGTGGAGGAATGTTATTAATGCATTCTGCACCGGTAAAAGTAACCAGACTTCCAAAAGAAAAAATTCTATTCCAACTTATTTCCATACACTGTGCAATACTTTATCAAAGAGTTAAAGAGTAGGGGTGGTTCAAATCAGAATTCTAAAGGTTTGAACACTTTTGAGATTTCCTTTTATAAATTGCCGGCCCAATGAAGTTCATTCTATACATCCTTGTTCTTTCTGTTTTTTATTCCTGTTCAGCGCCGAAACCGGAACAAAGTCATGACGAGATGAAGCTGAAATTTGACTCGGCCTGGAAAGCAGATTCGAGTGGAAAATGGAAAACCACCCGGACAGAACTCGCTGCCAGTTCGCAACGAAATGAATACAGTCTCTATTGTCGGTCGTGGCTTCTGGCCCAAAACGGCAATCTTGCGAAAGCCATAAAAACAGCCGATTCTCTGGTGATGGGCTTTCCTGCTTTTGTGAAAGGATATTATCTCCGGGCAAATCTTCGTGCGGATGCAAAAGATCTGGAGGGTGCATTCGGCGATTTTGATAAAGCCATCAAAAGGGATCCCGTTTTTTTTGAAGCGCTGATGAACCGGGGCAGTCTCCATTTCAGCAACCAACATCCGGATCTGGCTTTGAAGGATTTTCAACTGGCCCGCAAAATACAATCAACCGATCCGGAAGTCTTTACAAACCTTGGAAACAGTTGGCTCGCCCTTGGAAAAGCCGACAGTGCCTGTAAAAGCTGGGAAAATGCACAAACCCTGGGAAGTAAAAAAGCCGTTGATCTTCTAAACCGATTCTGTCAGCAAACCGGAAAATGACCACAGAACAAATCCTGACAACCTTTTTTCTCACACCCATTCTGTCTTTAGTGTTGTGGGTTTTGTTTCCGGGAAAGAAAGGCGTTTTTTCTCTTTTGTCCACTTCTCTGGCTCTTCTGCTTTGGTGCTTTCTGAGTTTTACGAAATCCCATCCCAGCGAAATTGTCCAGCTTCATTTTCTTCATTTTCCACCCCATTTCGATATTCAGATTTCCTTTCTTTTAAGCCCTGTCCGGACCTCCTTATCTTTTCTGGCTATCTTATTTTCTTTGATCATTCAGATCTATTCCATTGAATACTTGAATAAAAATGAGAATCATGGCCTGTTTCATTTTTTGATTTCGCTTTTCCAATCGGCCATGGTCTGGTTGTTTATCGCCCATTCTTTTTTCACCCTTTTTCTTGCCTGGGAAATCGTTGGCCTCTGTTCTTATTTGCTGGTTCAGTTCTGGTATTCGAAACAGGATGTTCTTCAATCTGGATTAAAGGTTTTATTGATCAACAAGCTGGGGGATGTATTTCTTTTATCTGGAGCCGGACTGTTTGTTTCATTTGGTTTGCAACGTGTGGTGTATTCAGAAGCAGTTTTTCCAGCCGGAACCGATGTTTTTCTTGCTTCCAACACAGGCCAGATTCTGAGTTTGTTTCTGGTGATGGCGGCCTGCATCAAATCGGCCCAGTTCCCTTTTTCTCTTTGGTTAAAGGAGGCAATGTCTGGACCTACTTCCGTATCGGCATTGCTTCATTCGGCAACCATGGTGGTAGCAGGGGTCTGGGTTTTGTCACAATTGAGCCCAGTTTTATCCCAGCCTATTCACCATTTTATTCTGGTGATAGGTTTGGTTACGTTCATCCTGAGTAATCTGGCAGCGGTTTTTTCGAATTATTTAAAAACGACATTTGCTTTTTCAACCATGGCTCAACTGGGCCTTATGATGGCAGCCATTGGATTATCGAATCCGGATGGAGCTCTTTTGCATGTATATTCCCATGCGTTTTACAAAGCGGCATTGTTCCTGTTTTGTGGTTATCTGATGCATCAGGCGGAAAAAAAAGGATTTATGGGAGCCAACGCTCAATTAATCACCAATTTAAAATCTTCTCTGGCAAATCAGCCTTTCTACCGCTGGCTTTTTATTGGTTGCTGTGCCGCTCTGGCCGGTTTTCCGCTTACTTCCGGTTTTATTTCAAAGGAAAATCTGATGCCCGATCCCTGGACAAATCAACTGGATACATTCCAATGGGTTTCGTATGGCATATTACAACTTGGATATGGAATCACAGCCTTTTACGCTATGCGTCTGGCTTTTTACATTGGATTTGGGCCCTCAGAATCGACAAATAAAGTACAGGTTCCCCTTTTGTTTGGCATTCCGATCCTTCTTCTTTCTCTCGGCTCCGGTTTCTGGTTGTTTGGGCCAAATCCTTTGTCAACAGAAGGTTGGATCACGGAATACTGGAATTTCAGTGTAAAACTTCTTCATCCAGATGTCCTGATGATATTTCTCGGAACATTCCTTGCCTGGAAAATGACGTGGAAAATGGAGAGGAAATCATTTACTTTGACTCCATTCTGGCACAGGGCTCTACTGGATTTGTCCTTACCCAACCAGATCGGTTTGAAAATCTGGAAAACCGGAATTCGAATCGCCGGGTATTCGTTGAAAGGGGAGGAGCTACTTATTGAAAAACCCATAGATCTCGGAGCGAAAACCGTTTTGGTGGCAGGTTATTTTGCGGCATTTACAGACCGTTTCGGTGTGGACTCCATTGTTGCGGGCCTCGCCGGACTAGCCCAAGCGACCGGAGAATTTTTATGGGAACACACCAGGCGCTATCCGCAATATGTGGTCTGGTTTGCCGTCACCGTCTTACTTATTCTGATTTATTTTTCTTACTACTAATGTATGCAAATCGCTGAATACCAAAAATTCATATCCAATCCAACGCCTCCAACCCGATTTATTCCGGAAGATGCTAAGATCGAAAGTTGGGAAACTGTCCTGCCATATTTTGAGAATTTAAATAGGCGCTTGGTTACAAATGCAGACGAGCTTTGGAAATGGCTGGAAGATCATTCCGAACTCAATGCCTGGCTGGAAGAGGATATGGCCTGGCGCTACATCCGGATGACTTGCGATACTTCCGACACGGCATCTGTTGAAAAATATACCTTTTTTATTGAGAAAATTGAACCCGAAATCGCTCTCTGGCAAAACGAACTCGATAAAAAACTGGTTCAGTTTACTGATTTTGAATCGGTTTCGTTTCCCGGATCTGATATTTTTAAGAAAAACATAAAGAAGGATCTGGAGATTTTCCGGGAAGAAAATATTCCACTTCAAACTGAAATCCAGACCAAAGCACAGGAATTTGCTGCCATTTCCGGGGCCATGGGCATCGAGTGGAAAGGAAAGGAAATCACAATGCCACAGGCTGCGGTTCTTCTTCAATCTACCGATCGGAATGAAAGGAAAGAAGCCTATGAAAAAATCCAGAATCGCCGGTTTCAGGATGGAGAGAAATTACAGCATCTGTTTACTGATCTTGTACGACTTCGGCATCAGGTAGCGGTAAATGCAGGATTTGCGAATTTTCGTGATTATATGTTTGTAGCCATGGGGCGTTTCGATTACACACCCGATGATTGCAAAGCCTTTCACGATGCCGTCGAAAAGCAGGTAGTGCCACTGGTTACCAGGCAGACCCAGAAACGAAAAGCAAGTTTGGGTGTGGATTCATTGCGTCCATACGATCTGGCTGTCGAAGAAAATGGGATGCCTGCCTTAAAAGCCTTTGATGGGGGAAAAGACTTATTGGACAAAGGAAAAGAAGTTTTCAACAGACTGGATCCGGTTTTGGGCAACTGCCTGGCTGCCATGGAGGAAAAAGGGCATTTCGATCTGGAATCCAGAAAAGGGAAGGCACCGGGTGGATACAATTATCCTCTTGACCAAAGTGGATTCCCTTTCATTTTTATGAATGCCAGCAGCACGTTGCGTGATATGGTTACGCTGATGCATGAAGGCGGCCATGCGGTGCATAGTATTGTGACCCGTTTTTTACCTCTGAGTTTCTTTAAACATACCTCTTCTGAAGTGGCCGAACTGGCCAGTATGAGTATGGAATTGATGAGTATGGATCATTGGGATGTGTATTTTTCAAATCCGGAAGATCTGAAACGGGCAAAAACCGAGCATTTATCCCAGGTGATCGATACCCTTCCCTGGGTAGCCACCATCGATGCGTTCCAACATTGGTTGTATGAAAACCATGATCATTCTGAAGCGGAACGAACGGCGGCCTGGCTTCGTATTTCAGAGCGGTTTTCGAGTGGATTGGTTGACTATACCGGATACGAAAATTTTAAGTCCATTGCCTGGCAGAAACAGCTTCATTTGTTCGAAGTACCATTTTACTACATCGAATATGGAATGGCGCAACTGGGAGCCATTGCGGTTTGGCGAAATTACAAACAGGATCCGCAAAAAGCCCTGGCCGATTATCTGAAGGGATTGACACTTGGTCACACTGCGGGTATTCGGGAGGTTTATGAAACAGCGGGAGTCCGGTTTGATTTTTCAGAATCCTATATTAAAGAACTGATGGAATTTGTGCGGGAAGAAATGGAAAAGATATAACCTTATTTTTGCCATCTTTTTAATTCCATCGTTACAATATAAGAAATGAAAAAGAAAGCGATCCTCATTACAGCCATTGCCATTTCTTTTGGTTTTGGATTCGGTTTTAAGACGATATTAACCAATCAATCCAGCGATCAGAAAACATTGAAAAGAGTTACGGGTATTGGTGGGATTTTCTTCAAATGCAAAAACCCAAAGAATTTGAGAGAGTGGTATCAGAAACATCCTGGACTCAATACGAATCAATATGGGACAGTTTTTGAGTGGCGGCAAAGGGGAGATACCAGACAAAATGCAATTGTCTTGACAGGATTCATCTGATTACAGGATTCCAGGATTTTTTTAAGTAAGAGGCATCGCATTCATCCTGAGAATTCTGATTCAGAAGGCTCCCTTTCAAAATACCCATCAAAAAAAATCAACCCTTCCGATCTTCCCACTCTTTCTTCAGTTCCAAAACAAATTCGTCCCAGATGTAAAGCACGTCTAACTCAAATTTTTGCAGTTCAATAAGTGCTTCCATCACCGGGTTTTGCCAATTTTCGTTCCAAACCTGTTGGGTTACATACGAAAATACTTCGGTTCCGATCCGGGCAAATAAGACTTCATTCTGGTAATCAAGAATAAACTTTCGGTTCACAAAGCCCTTGTATGTTTTCACAACCTGTTGGTTCACATCACCCAGGTGTTGTGTCGAAAAGTGAGTTAAAGTTTCTACATCCGCAAGGGCCAGATTGTCGTACATCTCCAAACCTTGAGAAGGTTCCCTCGCCAGTAAAATCCGGTCCAGCCACATTTCAAAAAACAGGTGAAAAAGAAAGAACTTCCGTTCAACTCCCGGAAACCGTTTTTCAAGATGCACTTTCCATAAAGCCACACCCAGATTAAAGAGACTCGATTGGTGGAACTTTTTATCCGCCATCCAATGCAGCTCCATTCCCGATTTCATTCCGGAAAAAAGCTGGCCATGCACATCCTTCATTTTAGAACCTGTAATCTGAATTCCAGCCTGGCGGGCCATATCCGGCAATAGGGCACCGATCAGGAAATCATCGTCCGTAGTGGGTTGCGCTATAAGGTAATGGGCCAGGAAATTCAAATGAAGAATTTGTAAAAAAGGAGTGCGAGCGAAAGAACTGAAAATCCGATGCCAAGCAGATTCCGGCCCGAAAAGTAGTCTTTAAAATAGAAATAAGAGACAAAACTCGTAGTAAGTATCACACCCAGATTTCCGGCGGGAAACACAATATTGCCTTCGTTGTTAAAATCCTGTAAAGCATTCAATATAACGTAATAGGAAAAATAGTTAGGCAATCCCAAAAGAATTCCAGCCAGAATGGTTTTGAAACTGAAACGTGTTTGGTCTTTCACCTTGCGTACCGTGAGGAACAGAACCGACCCCAGAAATGCACCGGCAAATACCAAAAGGACAAACGCAGCACGCTCATTTTGTGGAACCATGGTTTCGTTGCACCATTGAGAAAGTACATCTGTAGTGCCGGTTCCAAGAAAAATCAGCAAAGGAAACCAGGCAGATTTCCCTGAATTCTTTTTCACCAGACCTTTACCGGAAACCAGCCAAATGGCAATGCCACTAAAAAACAAGCCAATAAAATCGGTCACCTGGAAGCCTGCGCCATTGTGCATCACAAATGAAAAACCGAATGGAAGAACCAACGATATTTTAGTCGCAACCGAAGCAATACTGAGTCCGGCTTTTTCTACAGTGATTCCGGTTAAAGAAAAGTTGAGCAGAAACAGCATCCCTAACAAAATAGCCCAACCCGTCCATGCACTAAAAAAAACGTCCCGGGAGATTCCGCCATTTGTTGTGGCAAAAACACTTCCCAGGACGATACAAACCAGATAGTTTATAGAAATTACCTGTAGCTTGTCCACATTCCATCCTTCAAAAACCCGGAAGTTGATGAACAAAGCGCTGCTGAGCAGTACAAACAGGAGCAGGTTTACCAAACCAACCGACGGCTATTTCAGAACAGCGGTCAGCGTAATCTCTGCATTCAATAATTTAGAAACAGGACAATTTATCTTGGCATCCAGCGCCAGTTCCTGAAATTTTTCATCAGTCAAGCCTGGTGCAACTACTTCTGTTTCAAGCAGGATAGTAGGGATTGCTCCGTTTTCTACAGTAACGGTTGCCTGGGTGTCGATGGAAGTGGGCACAAATCCGGCGCCGGTTAAGAGGAAACTCAGTTTCATCGAAAAACATCCGGAATGGGCAGCTCCAATGAGCTCCTCCGGGTTGGTGCCTTCTCCCGTGTCGAAACGCGAAAAATGCGAATATTGGGATTGGTCCAGCACCTTGCTTTGGGTACTCAAATGTCCTTTTCCTTCTTTTCCAGATCCTTCCCAGTGGGCAGTAGCAGTTCTTTTCATGGTATTTTATTTTTCGGCAAATACGGCAACGAAGGCTAAATCACCAAAAAAACGGAGGGATGAAAATCAGATATTATGTGAAGGGAATTTCTGGTTAGTTTTCTTTTTACAACGAGCATCCCAAACTGAAAACCCAAACATCTCCAAAAAAATAAAGGAGACGATCACTCATCTCCTTTATTCCAATTGGTTTTAAAATGCCATTACCTCATCCAATCGTTCAGCGTATAAATTTTTGGTCGGTTGGCGGCATCGACGAGAGCCCATTCTTTAATAAATCTCAGAATGTCTTTCTGTAAACTAAGCTGTGCCTGGTATTTCATCAGATGTTGCTCAGAAAGTTTCTTCACCGTTTTTTGTGCTTCATCGAAACAGGAAGTTCCCGGTAAAATCTGGCCCAGATACAACGCAGCTACATCTTCATGCCCTGCCGCCAGTTCTGCATTGGCTTTCTGTAAAAGTGTACCGCACATAAATTCCTGTCTTGCCTTAAAAACAACCGGAAGTTGAATCATCGCCTGGTCGTAACAGGTTTGGGCCTCCGGTGGTACAGAAAGTAAATCTTCCAGAGCCGAATCAAATTGCTGGGTGCCGGCCTTTGCTTTCGCATCTTTCAGAATGCGTGCGCAATTGTTGTTGTAATAATCCACAATCTTTTTCTTGCCCTCTTCAATAAACGAGGCCATCTCTTTGCTGTCGGCGGGCAGATTTTGAACGCCATTCAGATAGGCATCCTGTTCTGTCTTGCCAATTCCGGTCGCTTTAAATGTTTTGGTATTGAAAACAAGTTTCTCTGTTGCATTGCCAATGGTGAGAATGATGTCCATTTTAGCTAAAACCTTGGGTGGAGCAGACGGCGTATTCTCAAATTGTGTCACGTTTATTTTAGGAACCAGAATAAACCGGGAAGAGACCTCAGAACCTCCTCCCATTCCATTGGAAGCAGTTATTTGCGACATTTTGGTTTTGAGCCGGTCAGTTAGAATTTCACTGGAAATCTTTCCCTGGTCCGGCACATAAGAAGAAAGTACAAAATAGGGATTGGATGATGCGTTTACTTTTTCATCCTGGCTTCTGGCATCCAACCAGAAAAGCAGCACAGGAATTATGATCAGTATTTTTTTCATGGTTATTTGTTTTTACCGCCCAGATATAAGTCCACTCCTCCTAAGCCTCTGGCCTGTAACTTAATTTTGGCCTGAGCCGGACAGGTTGTTTTCAGGTATTTCTCCAGTTCTTTTCCAAAGGCTTTGGCATCGTATGCCTTTTCGTCTTTCATCAGATCGATCCGCACATTCGAAAACTGAAGCCGGGTTTCGGTATTGGCTCCCGCCTTAAATTCACCTCCCTTTGCATTGGCTGTGAGCCAGTCTTCAATCAGATCGTTCAGCTCTTTTCCGTTGCATTCCGTTTCAAAATCAAATCCGGATCCTTCGGCAATCCGCAACCGTAAAACAATTTCACGACCTCTTTTTTCAATGCTTTCCCTGTATGTAGAAAGGGCGGTTATCAGATTGTCAATGTGTGTTAAAACAGCTTCCTGGAGCATTGCGGCGGTATTGTTTGAAAGACTTGGTTCGCCAACACCATCTTTTGATGCGATTGTTTTCTTCGTGTATGCATCCACTGCCTGAATGGTAAAAGCAATGCTTCTTTTTGGTGCCTGTCCGGTAATATTCCAAAGAACATACAAGGCTACATCGGGCCGGGCCGTTTCGGTGACTTCATCATAGGGACTTTTATCAACCGATTTTCCCACTTTTCCAAGAACAACGGCTTCTTCAGCCCGGTCTTGTTTAATACCATCCAGAGTTGCTTTAAGATTTTCTAAAGGAAAGCCACGATCGGCAAAAATGCCTTCGATTTTTGCGATGACCTGGATTAAATCCGGATCGTTTTGAAAGGCTTCGGTGTAATCGGGAACGGTAGAAACAATCCCGGATACCGGATCTTTATAATCGATGGAATACCCTTTTGAGATGCAATATTGATCGTGAGGAAAAACCATGATGGTCGAAACTTTTGATCTTTGGGCTACTGACTGAAAAGCAGCAGTGAAGAAACCGAAGATCAGGAAAGATAAAATTGAAATGCGTTTCATAGACAAATGATTTTATTTAATGATTAAAATTCAAACCCTTTAATTATTCCGTCTTTTTCCAGTCTCTTCCGGAGAAGACTCACATTAACTGCCACGGCCACACCTACTTTATATCGGTTGTCTACTTTCATCCGGTCATTCGGATTAACGGACCCATCGCCTGAAAAACCAACATATAAACGATAAGGTCCATTGGCATTTCCGGGAAGAAGTCGCACCCGACCAAAAATACTGACCGCTGTGGTACTTATGTCTTTGGAGTCTTTTACTCCAAAAAAGGTGGCAAAATACTCCCTGTTTTTACTGAAGGCATCCATATCCGGAATCAGCGGTTTTTCCTGGTTGCTTCCCGGAATTCCTTTGAACAAAACCGCATGTACGGCATCCATTTTACAGCGTTCGAGCGCATCATCCGGATCGTAACCGTAGCTGAACACTTTAAAATTTACATTTCCCTGTGTACTTTGAACCATTGGTACTACTTCGTAATTCAGAGAAGTGGTATTAATATTCTTTCGGTAACAGGAACCTAAACTGAGGAGAACAATTCCTGCTCCGATCATGAGCAGGTTTTTAACGGGACGGTTTTTCATGAGGTGGAAATTTATTTCGGTCAAAACTAAAGGAATTCGAAAGTGAAAAATGGCTGGATTATAAATCGTAACGAAGTTTAACATTTAGCATCAGTCCTGGTTTGATCCGGTTAGAAACCGACTCAGACGCTTTGCCTTTTGAAGTGAGCTCCCAATCGGGATTTTTAAACAAGGTATTGGCAAATCCGGAAACCACGAATTTAAAATTATGGTAAAGATTAACTCCCAGCTCTGCCCCTGCTTTCAGAGAAATATTGCGACCCCATTCCTTGCCCAGATTCGCTTCTGCCAAAGAGTTGAGCGCTGAATCTGAATAGGTTACAATGTTGTAGTTTAGGGATGCAAAGGGAGAAAACTGAAAATAATGAAGGAAATGAAGATCACGCTGCGCACCCAAACCAAATCCGATCGCATTCATCTTGTTGGACTTCACTACGTCTCCAAAATACTTTTGAATGGCGATCAGGCTATCGGTCCCCGGATTGGAATACACATCGAAATCAGCAAAAATCCTCACCTGAGAGGGAGTCCCTGATGCGCCTGTCGGGCTGATTGAAGGTGAAATATTTAACGAAATCCGGGCGGTAAACAGATTCACATTCACAGATGTTGGGATGGCTGATCCAAAAAATGCCGAAAGCCCCAGATCATTCTTTTGTTCAATCAACATTCCCGGATCAAGTCGCCCGCCGGCTACCTGATAGAATTTGCTTTGGCCGGTTTGGCCTGTGGCAATAATCCGGTTGTCAAATATTGTTTTTGCCCGGATCACACCCCGTCGAACGGTTATAGGAACACCATTTTTTAACACATTTTCATAAACAAAATAGCGTTGATCCAGATGGACCCCTTCTTTGAGGCCAATCTTAGCTTCTGCTGGACGAACCGAAACCAATGGAGCACGAACTCTGAAATCCGGAACGATGTCTTCAAAATCATCCAAGGCTTTTTTCTCAATTCCATTCACCAAACCATCGAAAAGTGCATCGTCTGATTTGGGATATAAGGTTTTACGAGGTTCTGTACTTTCTATCGAAAGACTGGTTATCCCTTCTAAAGAAAGTGGATAAGGAATGGCATCCCTTTTGTTTTTCTCACTGAAGTTCATCCAAACCACATTCATAAGAGAATCGTTGATTGCCACTTTATAGCAATACGCATTCATACTTCCACGATAGCCCCGCAACAATCTTGGCACAGGTTTGTACGGAATTTTCCCCTTGGATCTCCGGCTCATTTCTTCGTTTCTGGCATCCTGACGATCATAAATTTCATCCATCGACTGGATGTTTTGAACTGTAAAAGCGAGAATGAATGATTTTTTCAAAATCCGTTCGCTCCAGATCGCATTTTCACTTCCCGCTGTAAAACCTTTTGCACTGTTTTTAAGCAACATTACCTGGTCGTCGGTCATGTTGTATTGCCCTCTTTTTAAAAGTGAATCGAGTTTCCACGACTTTCCATCCGATGCGAAAATAACGTCTAAGATTTTGTTTGGAACATGGATCGATTCCATAGTTACCTTTATTTGTTTTTCTTTCGAAGAGGAATTAAATCCCGTATTCTTCTGAACCGAGGCTAAGGTCTCGCTGAAGATCACAGGATCGGCAATTCGGTTGTCAAAGAATTTATCCGGAACCTGAAGCTTCGTTTTAAAGGTTGGAACCAATCGTAAAAACCGGCTTTCTTTATACGCATCAACCAAAACATAAGTAATGCCGCAACGATCGTATTCTGATGAAATAAACTGACTGTTGGTCGACTTGGGTTGATCCTGTCCTGGATTTATCTGGGCATTGGAGGTTGAAAGAATTATATTACAAACAATTGCAAGGCATGAAAATTTCAAAGACATGGTATTGAAATTCATTTAGGTTGAATATGGAAATGGATAAGATGAGGTTTCCCTAGTGAAATGCAATACTAGCAAAACTCACTTATTTGAATAATATATTCCATAACCCAAATGACGTTTCAAATCCCTGAATTGATTTTACGAGAATCAGAAACTTATTGTGTTTTAATATGCGAGGATTCGAAAGAAAATATCAACTTGCCCGGCTCCTTTGCAATCAATAAAAGAAACGAATGGAAAGTATCGACCTGATAATTAAATCAAATAACGTAGCGAAACCCGATGGGATGGGCCCGGGGCAAGTCCTGATTTCGAAAGGTAAAATCAAAGAAATTGCTCCGGCAACCACCGAAATAGTCGGTGGTCAAGTAGTAGATCTGGGAGATCTGTTTCTTTTTCCCGGACTGATTGACTGCCATGTCCACATTAATGAACCAGGGCGTACCGAATGGGAAGGATTTGATACTGCCACCAAAGCTGCGGCAGCAGGGGGCATTACTTCCTTGATAGAGATGCCTTTGAATGCGAGTCCGGTTACAACGACTGCGGAGAATTTCGATGTGAAAATCAATGCAACAAAAGGCAAGCTCCATGTGAATTGCGGATTTTATGGTGGACTTGTTCCGGACAATATGTTCGATCTGGAAGAAATGTTAGACAAAGGAGTTTTTGGATTAAAGGCATTTCTCACACATTCAGGCATCGATGAATTTCCAAATACCGGAGAAGTTCATTTAAGAACGGCTTTGCAGATTCTTAAAAAATACAACCGGCCTTTATTGGTTCATTGTGAACTGGAAAGTGAAAATCCGGATGCCCATTATTTGATAGAAAATCCACGAAGCTATTCTGCTTACCTCAAATCCAGGCCGAAATCATGGGAAAATGACGCAATCGAGTTGGTGATTCGATTATGTAAGCAAACCAATTCCAGGGTTCACATCGTTCATCTATCCTCCGCAGAAGTTCTTCCTGCCATTCGGAAAGCAAAATTGGAAGGACTGCCTCTTACTGTTGAAACTTGTCCGCATTACCTCGTTTTCAATTCGGGTGAAATCGGTGATGCCCAGACCCAATTTAAATGCGCCCCGCCCATCCGGGAGAAAGAAAACAACGATCTTTTATGGGAAGCATTATTGGATGGAACCATCGATTTTCTGGGCAGCGATCATTCTCCCGCACCTCCGGATTTAAAACAGATTGAGTCCGGAAATTTTCAAAAAGCATGGGGTGGAATAGCGGGCCTGCAATTTTTATTACCCGCTTTCTGGACCGAAGCCAAACGCAGGGGTTTCACATTAAATCACATTCTGAAGTTACTCTCGGTTGGGCCCGCTTCTTTTTGTGGACTTGATACACGCAAAGCCAGAATTGCTCCAGGCTTTGATGCCGATTTGTTTGTTTGGGATCCCGAAGAGAAATTTGTGTTGACTTCAGAGCAGATTTTTCACCGGCATAAGGTCTGTCCTTACATCGGGCAAACGTTTTCTGGCGTGGTGCATAAGACTTTTGTTGGAGGTTCTGAGGTTTACGATTCAGGAAGATTTCTACATTTGGCACAGGGAATGGTTCTGTATCCTTTATGAGATTGCTAAAATCCAGGATATTTCAACCAAAACTATTTTTAAGATTTTCATAATCAGGCATTTATTTTCATGATTAACGACACCAATACAACCGCATCCACTTTTACGAAACGAACAGATCTTGCCTCCGAGCGTTTGGGAGGAAAGGCAATTCTTTGTTCGGATGACTTTTTTGCAGAAAAAGAAAATCTGCTTAAACCGGGAAGAGGAATTTTCATAACGGATAAATATACCGATAGAGGCAAGTGGATGGATGGCTGGGAATCACGTCGAAAGCGAACGCCCGGATATGACTGGTGCATCATCAAACTGGCTACTTCGGGAAAAATTCACGGAGTTGACATCGATACAAACTTCTTCCTTGGCAACCATCCTCCGTATGCCAGTATTGAGGCAACTTCTATGCCGGCAAACTCAAGTGCTTCCGATCTGAATTCGGATAAAACAAACTGGATCGAAATTCTTCCAAAATCGCCTCTCGATCCCGGCAGTCAGAATTTTTATGAAATTTTAAACAATTCCATCTTCACACATCTTCGGCTTAACATTTATCCGGATGGGGGAGTAGCCCGCCTGAAAGTGTTTGGCGATGTGTATAAAGACTGGAGCCTGATCGGTGAAAAAGAAGAAGTTGATCTGGCGGCGGCTGTCAATGGAGCCCGATCAATATTTTGCAATGACATGTTTTTCAGTCATATGGAAAACATCATCATGCCAGGCCGTGGAGTCAATATGGGCGATGGCTGGGAAACGAAACGCAACCGGACGCCCAACAACCGGGATTGGGTAGTAGTTCGATTAGGGCATCCGGGTGAAATTGATCATGTGCTGATCGACACTTGCCATTTTAAAGGAAATTATCCGGATAGCTTTTTACTGGAAGGTTGCCTGATATCAGAACTGAATGAACATGAAATTGAATCGGGTAAAGCTGAATGGAAACCGCTTTTACCCCAATCCAAACTGAAAGCAGACCATGAACATCATTTTAAGTCTGAAATAACGAACAAAGGGCCTTTCAGCCATGTGCGATTGTCCATTTTCCCTGACGGTGGCATCAGCAGGATGCGGTTGTTTGGGCGATTAAAACGCGAAACCGGCTTGTAATTAAGGAGGAATTTTTCTCCTGTTTTACCTTATGACTCTTTCTGAATTCAATTCATTTCCGGAAAAAGCAGCTTTTGAGGCTTTGTTTGCCTGTTGCGGAAGCACAAAGTGGGCAATGCAATTGGCTGCACAACGTTCGTTTTCTTCCGTTTTGGATCTGAAGAATGCTTCCGATTCCCTCTGGAATGATACCAATGAAAGTGATTGGTTGGAAGCATTTACCCACCATCCTAAAATTGGAGATACGGAATCATTGAAGAAGAAATTTGCTTCCACCGCCGAATGGGCTTCTTCTGAACAATCCAGTGTGAAATCGGCCGGAATGGAAGTACTGGAAAATCTGGCTAAGGGAAATCATGATTATGAGCAAAAGTTTGGTTTCATATTTATAGTTTGCGCCACCGGAAAATCTGCATCTGAAATGCTTGATTTGCTTCAGGATCGCTTGCCTAATTCCCGCAAGGAAGAATTGAAAATAGCCGCTATAGAACAACATAAAATCACCAATCTTCGAATCGATAAGTTATTTATATGAGCCAGATTACAACCCACATCCTGGATACTTCCATTGGAAAACCTGCAACTGGTGTATCCATTTCTCTTCAACAAAACGGATCATCCGGTTGGGAAACAATCGCCTCGGGAACCACCAATTCGGATGGCCGGATTCCTGATTTACTTCCTGCAGGCCAGATACTTCCTGCCGGAAATTATGGTATGTTGTTCGAAGTGGCACCGTATTTCGAAGAGCAACAATTGAAATCATTTTATCCCCAGATCCGGATTGAATTCAAGGTTACAGACAATGCCCATTACCATATTCCTCTCTTGCTTAATCCTTTCGGATATTCGACCTACCGGGGAAGCTAAGTTTTTAAAAGATATTCTAACATTTGCATCAATTCTACGACAATATCATTCATGACACTAAGCATACCTCAATCTGATAAAGATGCTGTATTCCAGGATCTTAAAATTGCCAATACAGCATTTAATATGCTCTATCCGGGTGAAATCATTCAAAGGCAACCGGTGCATACCGTATATGGCGGGGCCAATCTATTCAAAGCAGACAGTACCCAAAGAATGGGAAAAAATGCCCTTCAAAGTCTGCTAACCAATGCGCCAAATTTTGCGATTCTGGCCAAAGTGCTTCATATCAAAGGACATGAAACCCTTCCTGACACCGATGCTGAAGTAAAACTGTTGTCAGACCGACTTGCGGCTATGTCGGAAGCAGATCGTAAAAAACAGCATGGATGGCTTGCCTGGTCTGTATACAACAAAGTAGTGAAAAAGCTGGAAACCGAGGGGGTTGAAGATTTCCGGATCGACTTTGAAGATGGTTTTGGAAATCGTTCGGATGAAGAAGAAGATGCAACGGCTGTAACAGCAGCTACGGAACTTGCCAAAGGAATGCAAGCCAAAACGATTTCACCGTTCATTGGAATCCGGATCAAGCCTTTTACTGAAGATCTGAAGTTCAGAGGAATCCGAACCCTTGACATTTTCCTGACAACACTACTTGGAGCCAGTGGCGGAAAAATGCCGGATAATTTTGTGGTGATGCTTCCTAAAGTAACCATTCCCGAGCAAATGGAGGCCCTGGTGAGTTTGTTTGAAATCATTGAAAAGGCGAATGGCCTGCCAGATGGGACATTGAAAATGGAAATGATGGTGGAGGCTACCCAGGCAGTAATGGATTCGGAAGGAAGAAATCCCCTTCTTCGTTTGATTAAAGCGGGTAAAGGCAGATGCATTGCCGCTCATTTTGGCACCTATGATTACACGGCTTCCTGCAACATCACTGCCAAATACCAAACGATGGGCCACCCGGTTTGTGATTTTGCTCACCACATGACTCGGGTTGCGTTGGGTCATACTGGTATTATGCTTTCCGATGGAGCAACCAATGTGATGCCTGTTGGGCCACATAGAGGCGACAAACTGACAGCTCAGCAGGAAATTGAGAACCGGGAAGTGGTTCATAAAGCCTGGAAATTGGGGTTTGATCACACCATGCACTCCCTCATTAATGGTTTTTATCAGGGATGGGATTTGAATCCGGCCCAGTTGCCCACACGGTATGCGGCCACCTATACTTTCTTTCTGGATAGTTATGAAGACGCCGCCCACCGGTTACGGAATTTTGTGGAGAAGGCCGCCCAGGCAACCTTGTTGGGTGATGTTTTTGACGATGCCGCTACGGGTCAGGGATTGTTAAACTACTTCCTCAAAGCGATGAATTGTGGTGCCATTTCTGAAGAAGAAGCCCTCGTAACAGGACTCACTCTGGACGAAATCCGTAGTCGTTCATTCTATAAAATCCTGACAGAAAGAAGAAAATGATGAATTATAAATGATGAATTATAAATTATGAATGCCTGTGGCACTATGTAGCTAATGAATGATAAATTATTAATTATGATAGATGAATGATGAAATTTCTCATAAAGAGTTTTAAATAAAGTTTATCTCTTATTGTGCCATGCTTCTCGTTTTTTGTGATTTAATGAATATATCCTAACATCTGCCTAATCACTCTCGGCCCCCTAGCCCCCAGAGGGGGGATTTCAAATTAAAATTCATTATTAACTTATTCATCATTCATCACTTATGCTTCACATCGTTTTTGCTTTTTACGTTCTGATACTTGCACTTTGTTACTGGGTGAGCTCGGTGCTTGTGAAATTGGTGAGGGCACAGCGGTTTCCGGTTAAGAATCCGGATGAGGTTCTGGAAGAATTAAGCGCTTTAAAAAACGTCTCCTTATTCCTTTTACCGGCCTCTGTTTTTGGCTATGGTGCCTGGTTTATGGTTGCTGAAATGGGTTGGGAATCGCATGTGATGGATTGGCTCAATTTGTTGGTCCGTTGGTTCCATGTGGTGATTGGCATTGCCTGGATTGGGGCTTCTTTCTATTTTATTTTTCTCGAAAACAGTCTTAACCGGACACAAAACCTCCGGGATGAATTGGCCGGAAACCTTTGGGCGGTGCACGGTGGTGGTTTCTACTATCTGGAGAAATACAAAACGGCTCCAAAGGAAATTCCAAAAACACTTCATTGGTTTAAATACGAAGCCTATTTCACCTGGGTATCGGGTATGTTTTTACTGATGTTGGTCTATTATTTCAACGCTGCAGGGTTCATGGTGGATCCTGCCGTTGCCAACATTTCTCCATCAACGGCCATTGCTATCGGAATCGGCACATTGCTTTTAGGCTGGTTTGTGTATGATATCATGTGCCGTTCTTCTCTTTTGGCTAAAAAGAAACTCTTCGCCCTCATAGGATTTGGAATCTTAACCGCAATATCCTTTTTCCTTTCTCAATTTTTAAGTGGTCGGGCGGCCTTCATGCATGTGGGTGCACTGCTGGGAACCATCATGGTGGGAAACGTTTTTTTCGTAATCATTCCAGCACAGAAAGCACTTGTGAAAGCTGCCAAAGAAGGAAAACCTGTAGATCCCGAAATTGGAAAATATGCCGGATTGCGCTCCCTACACAATAATTATACAACACTACCAGTCATTTTTGTGATGATTTCCAATCACTTCCCTTCCACATTTGGAAATAGCCTCAACTGGTTGGTTCTGGCCATTCTGATCATTGGAAGTGTGGCCGTTCGGCACTACATTAACATGCACGAAAAAGGACAGAATCTGGTCTGGCTTCTTCCGGTGGGTGCTGTAGCAATTTTAGCAGCTGTGATTATTACAGCACCAAAAGCGATTTCCGTTTCAGGAGAAAAAGTGGTGTATTCTGATGTAAAACCGATTTTTGAAAAACGGTGCGTGAGTTGTCATTCTTCTAATCCAACAGACGATGTCACGAAGGCCGCTCCGGCGGGTGCGATGTTTGAAACCTACGATCAATGCTATCATCTGAAAGACAAGATCCTGAACCGTGCAGTACAAACAAAGACGATGCCACAGGGAAACAAAACAAAAATTACAGATGAAGAAAGGGAATTGATTGGTCAGTGGATTCAGCAAGGTGCCAAACCATAGCATTTTCTACTTTCTTCCACCCGTCAATATCCAAAAAATAGGATAGACAGCTTTCTCCAATATAAATCCCACAATCACGGCTCCAAAAGATACAAGTAAAGGCAGTACCAGAAAGACAAGGAAACGAAATGGGTCTTCTTTTCCATATATAGAGAATATCCAATCGGTGAGAAAATAGACCAGCGGAACATGTGCGCCATAAATGAAGAAATTGTACCGGCTTAGTGTTTCTAAAGGGGTGGTCTTAAAGGAACCCAAAACGAAATCATACCCAAACCAAACAGCAATTACCAGAAGTGGCTGGCAGATTTTATGGAGCAAATACACGGGCAGTTCCATGTGCTGAAATTCAAAAGAAAGATAGGTTTTGCCTAAAAGGAAAAGAGGAAGAAGCCAAAGCAGTCTGGTCCGGGATATAAATGTTCTTAATTTTTCATGATCAAAGCCGCCTTTTGCAAACCAGATTCCCAGGCTGAAAAAGAAAATTCCTTCGCCTTCAATCAGGAAAATGCCGCCAAAACTTAAAAACCACATAAACCCAAAAACCGAAAGCAAAACGATGGGGTTCCAGGTCAATCCCTTAATAATAAGTGGATACAACAAACTATAGATAAATAAACTCCGCAAAAACCACAATTGAAAAGAGATCGGGTTTAAAAACAAACTTTCTGTCCATTGACTGGCATTCCATTTGTGAACTTCCAGATTACCAAATGGCCGAAGCCAGGATGATTCTGCAAACGGGGCAATGCTGGAATTTGATTCAAAATACCAGGTTATTCCAATTCCGATGAGTGACCAGGCAACATAGGGCATAAGCAAGGTCAGGCTTCTTTTTCCAGCTCTGGAAAGATGAGTGTATTTTGATTCGGTTTCGGCCATTAACAATCCTGCCCGAAAGAAAAAAAGAGGTACACCAAACCGGAATAAACCACTGGTTACCAGGACCTGGATAAAATTCCAAACATTCATCTCTTCAGAAAAAGGACGACCCGCCCACAAATAGCGGTCATCAAAATTGAATGAATGCACATAGACTACTGTGAGCATTCCTAAAAACGAAAGCCGGCTTAGTTTTTTACTGAGGTAGGGTGTAATGGCCACTTGAAGAATTTGAGGGCAATAAACGGATTTTACCCTTTCTGAATCGCACGTGAATAGCAATTGGTTGTATCAATACAGTGAACGGTTGTGAATGTAGACTGAATTGCAATCTGTTTCAGGTTTTGGTTTTCCAATTCAAAATTAAAGGAAGAATGGATGCTTTCTTGGTATGTAGGATTTTTAGCTTAATCCCAGTCATTCATAAAATCCCAAATTTTAGGTTTAAGGTTGAAGCTGAACTACAGATCAGAAACGTTAAACCGGTAATAATGGTGTACAATGTTCTTTTTTAGCAGAATACGGTATTTTGTTGTCTTTTTTCTTTTAAACACACTCGTCTGTTATTCCCAGAATGATAGTACCTGGTTAAGGCCGTATACTTCTGACATTAAGGATTTTTCCATTGGAAACGTGGAAGATAAAGTTTCCATTACATCACAAACCCCTTTGCTATTGAAAGATGCTCCGGGAACGGTTTCAATTATTAATGAAGAAGAGATTATTTCATCAGGTAGCCGGGATTTAGGCGATGTGTTACGATTGATTCCCGGAATTGAATTCAATGTGGATGTACAAGGTGTGGTTGGGATTGGTGTAAGAGGAAATTCTGCCAACGAGGCGGTATTGGTTTTAGTGGATGGTCTGGAAATGAATGAGCTCCTGTATGGTTCAAACCAGTTTGGAAATCATTTTCCCATCGATCAAATAAGGCGGATAGAAGTAATACGAGGGCCAGGTTCTGTAATTTATGGAGGATTTGCTGTTTTTGCTGTAATCAACATCTTAACCAAATCCTCAGAATGGTATAGTGGAATCCGGATAGGACAAACTGTGGGTGAAACGGAAAGAGGTCTGGCCCGGAGGAACTTTTCGGCATCCTTTGCGAAAATCTGGGAGAAATATCGGGTTTCAGTAACCTCCAATGTTTCAGAAGCAAATCGCAGTGACCGCAACTACACAGATCTTAAAGGCAACACATACAATATGCTGAACAATAGTCATATGGCTTCCAAGTTCATTGCATTCTCATTCAAAACTGGGAATTTCTATTTTAAGGGACTGGCGGATAAATATGAAATGATGGTCAGGGATAATCAGACCACAATTTCTCAAAGGTCATACCCATTGATTTTCTCCTCCCTGATCGCTGAGGCAAAATATGTGTTCAAAATAAATCAGAAGCTAACGGTTGCTCCATTCATTAACTTTAAAAGGCAACTTCCCTGGCAAACTCTAAAGGGTGTTGATTCCGTAGACTTAGACAAAGTGATTGTGTACAAAGTTGCGGCCACCCGGAGTCTGGCTGGAGTAACAGCCACATTGAGACCACATAAAAAGCTGGAGCTAATGATCACAGCTACATCGTACAGAGACGAATCCGTAGATTATTTCAATCCGGATTCATTAAAATCTTCTGCCGTATTCACATGTCAGTCGCTGCTTGGGCAGGGTATCTGGAAAACAAAGTTGGCAAATTTCACTTTTGGCCTTCGGTTTGATTACCACAGTTACTACAAACCGATTCTGAGTCCACGAATCGCTATAAACAAAAGCTTTGGGAAATGGTATGTAAAGGCTTCTTATAATAAATCCTTTCGCACACCGGCAATGGCCAATATCAGCCTTCATCTGGCAGGAACTTCCATTAATCCCCAGATCACGCATTACTACGAATCTGAAGTGGGGGTTAATGTCAACCGTAACCTATCAGTGAATCTGAATCTTTATAAGATTTCCGTTTTGAATGGTATCGTTTTTTCTGTTTTGAACGATGGGTTTACCGAAGGATACTCAAATGCGGCTAAAATGGGAACAGCAGGACTGGAAACAGAAGCAAAATATTCGATCAATGCAATGGTATTGCAAGCGGGGTATTCTTTCTATTCAACCGGGGGACAGAATACGTACGAACAATTTGCAGTACCCGGTAAACAACTGAATCTTGCTTATCCTTCGCACAAACTGACCCTGCAATCACGTTTGCAATTGAATGGGCATTTAAAGCTATCCAATTCATTCATCTTTCTATCGGATCGTTACGGGTACAATGGAAATGAAGAAGAACCGGGGTACATCAATTATGGAAAGGTTTTTCAATGGAATATTTTCCTTCAGGCAAAAGACGTGTACCTGAAAGGATTAACCATTGGCGCAGGTGTTTTTGACATAACCAACAGCCGATACAGCTACATACAATCCTACAATTCCGGGCACATGCCATTACCGGCCATGAGTAGGGAATTTGTTTTAAAACTGGTGTATAGTATTAATCTGGTTCAAAACTGATGAAGATTGAATTGTTCCATGTTAACCGGGCGCTATACATCCTGATCTGGATGTATAGCATTCTGTTGCCTGGTGGAATTCAAGCTCAGTCGAACCAAAAGCAAATCGGAACACGAACCGATAGTTTAAAATTCTCTTCTTTAAGACCGAAAGTAGGCGGAATGAATGAAGACAAAGCCCGAGACCTTATTCATTCTGCACTTGAGTTTGAACAAAAACAGGAATTGCGGAATGCATTAAGAGCCTTCTTCCATGCCTTGAATTTTTATGAAAAGGAAAATAATCAATTTCAACAAGCTGCTATTCTTCAAGAGATTGGCCGATTATATGATCGTTGGGAAGTGCCGGAAAGAGCCATAGATTATTTGCAAAGGGCACTTTTAAAAATCAAATCTCATTCCCTTAAGACCAGTAGTATGGGAGAAATTTATTCAAAGTTGGGAGAGAGTTATGCCGGCCTTGAAAAGTATGATCTGGCAGAAAAAAACTTTCAGGATGCCCTGGAATACAATCCCAACAATATACACTTCAAAAGACGAATTCTTGCGAGCCTTTCAGAGGTTTACCTCAACCAAAAGAAACTGGACATGGTTTTAAAAACCAATCTGGATCTGATTGAAATTGAACATAAACTGGGCCCAAGTCCAAACCTGTCACTGGCATTAAATAATGTTGGATTTATTTTCAAAACGATGGGTGATTACGACAAGGCTCTTTCCTTTATCAACCAGGCACTTGAAACCGAAAATCAGTTGAAATCAAAAGACATGAGCGGTGTTATTTCGATGCGGATCAACCTTGCCTCTGCTTTGAACCAGCAGAAACGGTACAACATGGCCCTCACTGAACTTTTTCGTTCATTAAAACTGGCAGAAACAGATCGTAATCTAATTCAACAAGCCGAAATCCGGAATTTTATTGCCTTAATTTATTATAATACAGAAGATTATCAAAATGCGAATTTTCAATGCGAAGAAGCGGTTAAAATCAGTAAAAGGTCTGGTGACCATCAAAGCCAGCTAAAAACGTATAGAACCTATTCTATTATTCTGTCAAAATTAGGGGCTTTTGAAGAAGCGTATCGTTATCTGGATAAGGTGAATGCTTTGAAAGATACAATATCACACGAGGATCAAAAACGAATTCAAAACAAATTACTGAAAAGAATCAACATCGAAAGGACAGAAAAGGAACTCAAGATTTTATTGACCGATGCAGAGAAATCTGAGTTTGAACTCCAAAATCTTAGTCTTGAGGCAGAACGAAAACAAAAAGATCTTGAACTGATCACCAACCAGAAAGAATTGCAGGAGATTACGTTTAAGACTCTTGCATTCGCTAATGAAAAGGCGCTTCAAATTTCAATTCTTCAATCTCAAAAATTAAAAAATGAGAAAATGATGCAGGAAATGGCTTTGCAGCAATTTGAAAGTGCTATTAGCGGACAAAATCTGGAACGGAGAAACAGAGAAAGCAAAATCCTTCTGCTTGAACAAGAAAAAAACATCCTCGAAAAAAGCAGGAAGCTTCAGGAATCGAAGTTGCAGGTTCAGTCAACACGGGAAAGATATTTTAAAGCAATCGGCATTCTGATTGCTCTGGTAATGGTGAGTGTGATTTATGGTTTTGTTCAGATTCGGATGAAAAACCAAACTCTAAACCGGAAACAAAAAGAAATTGAAAATGCCAATCTTTCTCTTGAACAATTGAATATCGATATTCAAACTAAAAATCAAAGTATTACAGACAGCATCAACTATGCCCGTGGAATTCAGGAAGCCATCTTACCGGAAACGAGAAAATGGAAAAGTATTTTTCCTGAATCATTTATTTATTATCAGCCCAAAGACATTGTAAGTGGCGATTTTTATTTTCTCACACAATATAAAAAGAAATGGTTTGTTGCTTTTGCCGATTGCACTGGTCATGGTGTACCGGGTGCATTGATGTCTATGATAGGCCACAATCTACTCACCAGTATCATTGAAATTCACGGGATTACAGAACCATCGCAGATACTAAAGCAAATTGACGAAGGCATACGCACAACACTAAAAACACAGAACAACGAAAGCCGGGACAGTATGGAGCTTGGCATTTGTATATTTGATTTTGAAAACAATGTTTTTGAATTTTCATCCTCTATGCGATCCTTGTATGGAGTCCGCAATGGCGAGATGTTTGAATGGAAAGGCGATCGACATGCGCTTGGTGCGGACTCTGCCATTCACAAAACCTTCCAGACCCATTCCTGCTCTATTGAAGAGCTCGATTCCATTTATTTGTGTTCCGATGGATATCAGGATCAACTCGGTGGTCCGGAGATAAAAAGATTCATGTCTAACCGATTAAGACAATTGCTTAAAGGTGTGGCCGCAAAACCCATGCAGGTGCAAGGGAAACTTATTGAATTTACCATGAAGGAATGGCTTGCTGATGGGCGCCAACTGGACGATATTATGGTTATCGGCATCAAGCCAAATGGATTTATAGCTGAACCCTGAATGTAGAAACTTGAGTTTTACTTCGGTCTCACGGATAAATTTCCCAATTTTGAGCCGTATCAAAAACCGAATCCTGTTTACAGGGTTATGTATTGTATGGATCAACCACTTCCAACCAAACGCTCTTACTCGTCCATCTTCGTTATTTTCCTGTTTCTTGCTCTCCTTAGTGGACTCATTTACTGGAAAATGAATCAACCAAAACCGGGTGGTGGCCCTCCCGGAGCGGGAGGGCCCGGCACAAAACCACCTCCCCAAAAAGTGACCGGCTACATTGCCCGATCCGAAAACATTCCCATGACTTTGGAAAGCAGTGCTACACTCCTCGCCTGGAATGAAGTGCTCCTTATGCCCGAAACCGGTGGAAGAATCACCCAGATTAATATTACAGAAGGGGCGAAGGTTGCACAGGGTCAGTTGCTGATTGCTTTGTACGATGAAGATCTGAAAGCCCAGGTAAAGAAACAGGAGCTTCAGACGGAGATCGCAAAAACAAATGTGAAGCGTTTGAAAGAACTGGTGAAAATCAACGGTGTCAGTCAACAGGAATTGGACAATGCTGAAAACCAATTCAATAACATTCAATCGGATCTCAATCTGATCACAGCCAATCTTCGAAAAACCAAAATTCTGGCCCCCTTTTCAGGAACCATTGGACTTACAAATGCGAGCCTGGGCAGTTTTGCCACGCCTGGAACTTCCGTTGCCAGCCTTCAGCAAATGGACCAACTGAAAGTGGAATTTGCCATTCCTGAAAAATACACCCGACTACTTCAGATTGGTGATAGGGTAAAATTTACCATTGAAAGTCAACGGGATACATTCGCAGCTTTGGTTTATGCCTTCGAGCCAAAAATTGATCCGGCCAGCCGCACGCTCAAAGTAAGGGCTCGATTTGATAATTTGAAAGCCGCTCTCCTACCAGGAACATTTGCCAAAGCAGAGTTGAGACTCCGGGAAATTAAAGGCGCCATCCTGATTCCAACCCAATCTGTCATTCCGGAAACCAGAGGAAAAAAAGTGGTCGTGTTCAGAAATGGAATTGTGGAATTCGTGAAAGTCGTAACAGGAATTCGTAATCAGGATAAAGTTCAGATTATCAGTGGTGTAAAAGCTGGAGATACGATTCTAACCAGTGGCCTTATGTTTGTAAAACCAAAAGCGGAGGTAATTTTGACTTCGGTTCAGTAACCTTGACTTTTTCATGCTGACTTTACTCAACTAAAACAACAACAACAACACGGAATGAGTCTTTCATCCATAAGTCTTCAACGTCCGGTTCTGGCATTTGTGATGTCCATCATCATTGTTCTTTTTGGCGTGATCGGATATTCATTTTTAGGTGTGAGAGAATATCCAGCCATTGATCCACCGGTGATTACGGTGCGCACCAGTTACTTAGGTGCCAATGCCGAGATCATCGAAAATCAGATTACAGAACCGCTCGAAAAGGCAATCAATGGCATTGCGGGAGTAAAAACCATTTCATCCTCCAGTAATTTGGGCTCAAGTTCCATTACAGTGGAGTTTAATCTGGATGTGGAAATGGAACAGGCCGCTGCCGATGTGCGGGATAAAGTTGCCCAAGCCATTCGCCAATTACCTCAGGACATTGATGCCCCTCCGGTTATTTCCAAAGCCGATGCCTCAGGTGATTTTCTGATCATCATGCCCATCCAAAGCAGGACCCGAAACATGATGGAAGTCACCGACTACGCCACCAATGTGATTCTGGAGAAATTACAAACCATTCCCGGTGTAAGTACGGTCAATGTGTTCGGGGATAAAAAATTCTCCATGCGGATCTGGCTCAATCCTTCTAAAATGGCTGCCTTTAAAGTGACGGCATCGGATATCAAAAATGCCATTGATCGGGAGAATGTAGAATTGCCCGGAGGTAAGATTGCCGGAAATGCCACAGAGCTCACTGTAAAAAGTTACGGTCGCCTGGTGAAGGAAGAGGATTTTCAAAACCTGATTCTGAGACAGGACAACGGACAAACCATTCGCCTCAGTGATGTGGCCGAAGTGGCCCTGGGTCCTGAAAATGAAGAAACAGCCATTAAAAAAAACAACATTAATTCAGTTGGTTTGGCGATAATTCCATTGCCGGGAGCTAATTACATTGAGATCTCCAAGGAATTCTATAAAAGGTACGATCAGATTAAAAAGGAGCTTCCAAAAGATTATGTGGTAGATGTTTCTGTGGATAAAACAAGGTTCGTGAAGAACTCCATAACAGAAGTTGAAGAGACCCTGCTCATTGCCTTTATCCTGGTGGTACTCATCATTTATTTGTTTTTCCGGGATTGGATGATTGCGTTTCGTCCCTTGATTGATATTCCGGTTTCATTGATTGGAACCTTTTTTATCATGTATGTGATGGATTTCAGCATCAATGTTCTCACTCTTTTGGGAATTGTACTGGCTACAGGTCTGGTGGTGGATGATGGAATTGTGGTTACTGAAAACATCTTTAAAAAGATGGAAGAAGGTAAAGACCGGAAAACCGCCGCCAGAGAAGGATCTGATGAAATTTATTTTGCCGTCATTTCTACTTCCATTACGCTGGCAGTGGTGTTTTTACCAATCGTTTTCCTTCAGGGTTTTGTGGGAAGTCTGTTTCGTGAATTTGGCATTGTGGTGGCAGGAGCCGTGTTGATTTCGGCATTTGTTTCCTTGTCTCTTACGCCGGTTCTCAACGTTTTGCTTTCTAAAAGCGATCATAAAAGATCCTGGTTTTACAAATTCACAGAGCCCTTTTATGTAGGAATGGATGCTATGTATCGCCGTGGCCTTGAATCGTTTATGCAGCAACGATGGCTGGCATGGTTCATTCTTATGTTTTGTGTCGTGATGATGATCTTCCTTTGGATAAAGTTGCCTTCCGAATTGGCTCCGTTGGAAGACCGAAGCCTTTTACGCGTTTCAGCCCTGATGCCGGAAGGAACCAGCTACGATTATTTTGAAAAGTATATGGACAAGGTGAGTCAGTTTGTAATAGACTCTGTTCCGGAACAACGAATTGTGGTTAGTCTGATCGCACCCTCTTTTGCCGGATCTGGTGCTGTCAATTCAGGAGTGATCACATTGGTATTGAAAGATCCGGACAAGCGGGTTAAAAGTCAGAAACAAGTTGCAGAAGGATTGACCAAAAAGCTGGGTAAATTTCCAGATGGGAAGTTATTCAGCATTCAGGAACAAACAATTTCGGTGGGTGGTGCAGGGAGATTCAGCTTACCGGTTCAGTTTGTTCTTCAGAATCTGGATTTCGAAAAGCTGAGAGAGAAGCTTCCTGTTTTTCTGGAAGAGGCCAGTAAAAATCCGGTTTTCCAGGGAGTGGATGTAAATCTGAAATTCAACAAACCGGAAATACAAGTGACCATAGATCGGCTCAAAGCAGCAGAATTAGGGATTTCTGTTTTTGATGTAGCCAATACACTTCAACTCGCACTCAGCGGAAGGAGACTTGGGTACTTTATCATGAATGGAAAACAATACCAGGTCATTGGCCAGGTGGACAGGGAGAACAGGGATGAGCCACTGGATCTGAAATCGTTTTATGTGAGAAGCAAATTCGGTGAACTCATTCAACTCGATAACCTGGTGAAGATGGACGAAGTGAGTTCACCTCCCCAGATTTACCATTTCAACCGGTTTAAATCGGCCACCGTTTCGGCGGGACTGGCACCCGGAAAAACCATGGGCGACGGAATTGCCGCCATGCAGGAAATTGCCAAAAAAGTGCTTGATCCCAGTTTTACCACTGATCTGAACGGACCCAGTCGTGACTTTGCAGAAAGTTCAGGAAATACGCTGTTTGCTTTAGTCTTAGCATTGGTCCTGATCTATCTGGTACTGTCGGCTCAGTTTGAAAGTTTTATTGATCCGGTTATTATTATGATTACGGTGCCGCTTGCATTTGCGGGTGCGTTTTTCTCCTTGTTTATGTTTGGGCAAACCATGAATATTTTCTCCCAGATCGGGATCATCATGCTGATTGGACTTGTGACCAAAAACGGGATTCTGATTGTGGAATTTGCCAACCAGAAACGCAAACAAGGACTTCCGAAAAGGCAGGCAGTTCTTGAAGCTGCTGCTGCAAGATTGCGCCCGATTCTAATGACCAGTCTGGCAACAGCATTGGGCGCATTGCCAATTGCACTGGCCTTGGGTGCGGGAGCCACCAGCCGGGTTCCACTTGGGATTGTGATTATTGGCGGATTGATTTTCTCCCTGATTCTCACCCTGTTTGTGATTCCGGCCATGTATAGTTTTATATCCAGAAGCGGGGATAGGACGGTGAAGGAAATTGAAGTTTTAACCGAATCTCAGGCGAATTGAAATGGCAAAAAAGAAAATCACCCATTACCAACACCCAGGAGATCCGCATAAAGATCAGATCCTGATGGCCATAGACTGGACACCAAAGCAGATTCTGGAGTACCACGAGGCATACAAAGCCTGGCATATAAAATCCTTTGGTGAAACCGAAGCACAGAGATTAACAAAAGGTAAAAAGATTGTGATTTGGAAAAGGGAGGAGATATAGCATTTACTGAATTCTGGAGATTTGCTCAGATTGCAGCTAATGAACAATTGGAATATATGGTCATTGGTGGTCTGGCACTTAATTTTCATAAAATTCTTCGGAATACAATCGATTCAGATCTCTGGATCAAGCCGCTGAAGGAAAACTTTGTCAAACTAAAGAAGATTCTGATCGAAATGGGATATGATGAAGAGGATTTGAACTATCTGGATTCCTTAACAGAATCAGAAACCTGTGTATTCTCCATAGATGGACCGATTGAATTTCTAACCCAGGTACATCATTCTTTTCATTTTCAAACATGCTATGAACGAGCTATGCATTTCCAAATAGAAAAAACGGAAATTCCTGTGTTAGGCCTCACCGATTTACGGGATTTGAAAGTACGGGCAAAGCGTCCCCAAGATCTAAGGGATGTGATATTAATTGATGAATTCTTAGAAAAAAACCGTGAAAAGAACTAATATATTCCGGCCTAAAATCGAACTAAAAAGCGGACGAAGGAGGGAGAAAATCTATTCCAGTCGTTTTTTCTCTCTTTGTATATTCTTCTTAGGATTGAGTTCCATTTCTGTTGCCCAAACCGTTCTCACCCTCAAAGACGCCCTCCAAATCGGACTTGAAAACAACTTTGATATCCGGATTGCTAAGAACGATGCCGAATTTTCAAAAACCGCCAATACGTATGGAAATGCAGGTTTTTTGCCTAATGTGGCGGCTACAGGTTCAAGGAATTTTCAATGGAACGACATCAACCAGAAATTTGCTTCCGGACTGGAAGTAAACCGATCTGGAGTTGCCACCAATACAACCAACCTTGGGGTAGCAGCCAACTGGTTGTTTTTTGATGGAGGCAAAATGTTTATCACCAAAAAGAAACAGGATGCCCAACTTACCGCAGCCGAGATCCGGATACAAAGCCAGATCATCAATTTCAGCGACACACTGGCTTCGGCCTATTATCAATTGGTCCTTTCAAAACTGGATCTCGAGGTAAGTCGCCAGGATGAAAACCGGACAGCGGAACGCCTCAAAATAGCTTCAGAACAGTTCCGGATAGGAACCCGGCCAAAATCGGATCAGCTCATTGCAAAGATAGATCTCAACACCATCCGAAACCGGATACAAAACCAGATGCAGCAAATCGACATCCGGAAAGGAGCTTTTAATCAGTTGCTTGGCCGTGATCCGGAAGTAGTTTTTGAGGTGGTCGATTCTGTGACAACGGTTACAAGGTATGACTACAGCAGTCTGAAAGCCAAAGTGCTGGGACAAAATCTCCAGCTCAAGTTCCAGAAACAAAACCTGGAAGTGGCCAAACTGGGAATCAAAGAAATCAGATCCAGAGGTCTGCCTCAACTTAGTTTGAACACCGCCTATAATTTCGGAAGAAGCCGATCGCAGGCTGGTTTTGCCTTGTACAACCAAAGTCTGGGACCCAATATCGGAGTAAGTGCCATCATTCCCATTTTTTCAGGAGTTTCAGTAAACCGTCTGGTAAAGCTGGCCAATCTTGATCTTGAAACCCGCAATCTCCAGTTTAAACTTGCTGAAAATCGTTTGCTTTCGCAATTGTGGAGGGCACTAAAAACCCTGGATCTTTATGTGGAAAGTGCGGATATTGAAAAACAAAACATTGAGCTGGCAAGAGAAAACAATCAGATTGTAGAAGGAAGGTTCCGTCTGGGACAAGCCACCAGTCTTGAGTTGAAGGATGCCGAATTCCAGTTGAGCAATGCACAAAGTCGCTTGCTTCAGGCCCGGTTCAACGCCAAAATCGCCGAAAATCAGGTCTTGCGCCTTAGTGCGGAGTTGAAACTATAAAGTTGACCGGGGGGAATAAAAAATGGCAGGCTAATATCGCACCGCTCAACCTTCTACCCTTGCTGCATTCCTGCCCTGGGGGAGTCGAAAGGAGCTGGTCGTACCAGACTGCCGCTGCAAATGTAGGTATTTCCATCCCCCTTCCTACTTTTGCAGCCCAAGTTTTTCATATTCGATTGAAAGTCCATAAAATTAGAATAAAAATTCCTTCCTTCACCCAATCCCTAAGCGTCTGAACATTCTATGAAACGCTTCTTTGAATTGGTTTATCTCTATATCGGATTTACAATCTTTGGTTTAGCCATGCTTCTTGTTTTTCCGATTGTGGGAATCGCACAACTCCTTCCCGGAAAAGACCTGAAAGAGTGGATCAAACTCTGGTGCATGAAATTCTGGGCATCCTCATTTTACACCTTTGGCATCTGGTTTTACCACAAAGAAAGCCAATCGGCCCAGAAAACCTGGCCCAAAGGACCCATGATCATCATTTCCAACCACAATTCCTTATTGGACACCCCCGCTGTTTACCTGATGCTGAAACGATTTGCAATGCCACTGGCAAAGATCGAGCTCACCAAAGCACCGGTATTTGGCCATTTATGTTCCTGGATTACGCTGGCAGTGGACCGCAAAAGTGGGGAAAGCCGAATGAAAGCGATGGCAGACATGAACCGTTATTTAAGCGAAGGAGGTTCTCTCGTCATTTTCCCCGAAGGCAAAACCAACAAATCGGACAGGTCCCTTCAAACCTTTGAACCAGGTGCTTTTCGGCTCAGTTTTGAGCTGGGAGTTCCCCTGGTTCCCATTTTGGTAAGAAATACCCGCCATTGTCTGGCCGCTACCAAACCAATGACCTTGCGCCCGGGCATCGTTACCACCGAAGCAGGACCCGTTTTTTCTCCAAAAGATTTTTCGGATGTGGTGCAGTACCAAAAAGCAGTGGTGGGTTGGTATGAGGTGAGGTTGGGGGTGAATAACAATCCAAGGATTTAGCCTTGGGATATAAAAATAAAAAGTCTTGAAGGGGCGTAATCAATAACAGAAATATGAAATTTGCGTCACAATGTAAAAACAGTTGTTTGTGAGTTATTTCCTGTTTTCCTCAGTCTGATCCGTATTTTGAAAAAAGGCTTGTTTCCTGCGAATGGAGGAATATTTTTTTTGGGTGTCTTTTGAATCAATCCAGAATCTGTTAAATGCTATTTTTCCTTTCCACTCACGATTCCTTTTTGATTTCCTTTTTTTCAAGCAAGAGCATTTTCATTTCCCATTGCCAACGCTCCAGATGATCGCCTGCGGGTGGAGCAAAGGTGATTTTATCCATTTCTTTTTGGATCCAGGCCCGGTCAATGGGGGTGAGGTCTAGGAGGGTTGAACGCATGGCCGAATAAAACCGAAGGGCATTCTGGTTTTGGGCCTGGGTTGTTTTTGCCTTTTTGATTTGCCGGGTAAGCGAAACGATCCGGGTTTCAATGGTGTCTAATCGACTTGAAAGGAATTCGGGTGTGAATGGCTTTTCGGTTTGGGATTCCAGGCTGATTTCTTTTTCGATGTGGGCCTGGAGTTCAAAAAGGGCAAGCCTTCGAAGATTGAGTCGGTCGGGAAACTTCCGGTTTCCTGAAGCGATGTGCGCAAACAGGGTACGGCTCAAGTTGAAAAATTCTGCCAATTGCTTTTGAGAAATCCCTAAAAAATTCTGTAGGTCTTGCATCAGATTCTCTTTTTTCATCGAACAAAGATGCGGCATCAGTTGTAACAAAAAAAAGACGGCTCAAAAAAGTGTGACAAATTTTGTCACACAAAAAATGTCACACAAAAATAGTGTGATAAAAAATGTCACAGATAAAATGGAACACAAAAAATTGTGACAAAATTTCGACCTCCGAAAATGGGTCAGAGAAAATTGCGGATAAAAGTGTTGTAAATTCGGAACCTTATACAGCACGAAGAAAATTTTTTCCCACCCTATATAATTGTAAACCACTCTACCTCATTGGTATAATATTACCCTTGTCTTCCAGTTTGTAATTCAAATAAAATGACAACACTACAAAGAGCCAATTAAGACAACCCAGATTTCCAGCAGCTTGAGAGAGGCTCTGTGCGTGAGTATTCCGAAGGCCACTCCTCTGTCGGGCACCAAGGATCCTGCACCTTGTAAAGCACTTTTAAGATGTGAACATAAAATCTTAAACATCCTACCGCACCGTCCGCTCATAATCTTCAAACCGGATTTTGACAATTTTCGATCGGTTTTCGTTTCGCATCACCAGGCCTTCTGCCTTTTTCAGGGCAAGGTCCGAAAGTGCCACCTGGGTACTGGGAAGGGCTTGTTTCAACGCATCCAAAACCGCCTGGTGCGAAAAATCAGGCAGATCAAATTTGATGACGGGTACAAAATCAAATTCAGGAAACCGGCTTTGCATCCCCGCATGGGTGAGGAAATTCTGACCATAACGTATGCCGCTTTCCGTTTCACTTTCCCGCCAATGGGAAATCTCTGCTTGCGTCTGCTCAAGTACATGCAGGTCCTCGTAAACGGCGATGTCAAAAACCCGGAAACCGGTTTTGTCCTGGCCATACCATTTAGAATTGGCCGAAGTTTTGCCGCCAAAGAATTCCCCATAGATTACGGTCAGTTGATCGGTTTCGGGTAGGGTAATCGGCAATGCCTTGATTCCCTCCACAATACCCTGGGCATTGTCAAAATACAAATCGTGGGAATGGTGCAGAATAAACTCCCTGGCCCCGATCAGGTATTCTGTGCCAAAGCAAACAATGCGGGCATTGGTGCCATCAATTTTCTCGGTGGCAACCATGAGTTCTCCTTCGATGGAGGTGGTGAGTTCATTCTTTAGCCGCCCTTTTTCGCCCAACTTATGGAGGGTTAAAATGGAAGGATATTTGGTAAGGGTGTTCAGTTTCTCCTTCCCAAATTTTGAAATCAGATTCTTAAGCATAAAGAAAAACGGGTTTGACGGTGCAAATGTAATGCGCAGTTTTGCCTGCTGGTCACCTCTGGTTCAAATTCTTGAAGCGTAACCTTGTCTTGTAAAGGTCAAGGTTGTATCTTAGTTTAACTGCGAAAGCACGGGAAGTAGAAAAGACTATGGTAATCTCGTTGAGTGGTAGATTTTGTTAGAATTATACATTCTTATTGCATGCCGTTGTACCGCATTCCATGACTTAAAATTGCCCTGGGTTTTATGAATCCGAAATATTCCCCATCCCCTCAAAAGTCTTCTTACCCAATAAAAAATACGAAGGCAGTATGGAATTCCTGTAAAAAACCGATTCAGGAATAGATGTGGTTATTAATTTT
>Ga0105046_10001317_pt1 | contig 37952 bp, 35 predicted proteins | sample MAT03_FD_78385 | JGI IMG/M metagenome (GOLD analysis project Ga0105046, IMG submission 78385) | Freshwater microbial communities from Lake Fryxell liftoff mats and glacier meltwater in Antarctica - MAT-03 (megahit assembly) | ecosystem: Environmental > Aquatic > Freshwater > Ice > Liftoff... | reverse complement strand
TCGGCTTCGCGCTCCTGGTCGGCTGGTTCGGCTGGCGCAAGCTGCGCGGCCTCACCCTCCTGATGGCGTTCCTGATCCTTGCCCTTGCGTCATGGACCTCGTTTGGCGCGCTCATGCTCAATCTGCTGGAGGAGCGCTTCCAGCGGCCCTCCGTCATCCCGGGCAAAGTCGCCGGCATCATCGTGCTCGGCGGCGGCTTCGAGGGCGCGATCAATTTGGCGCGCGGCGGCTACGACATCAACAGCGGCGGCGACCGCTTCCTCGAAGCAGCGGTGCTGGCGCGCCGCTACCCTGACGCCAAGGTGGTGGTGTCGGGCGGCACCGGAACGCTGGTGCTGGAAGGCGAAGGCGATGCCGATACGGCGCCAAAACTGTTTGCCGCGCTCGGTGTGCCGCAGAGCCGCCTCGTCCTCGAGCGGGAATCGCGCAACACCCACGAGAACGTCGAGAACATCCGCAAGCTGGTGACGCCAGGCAAGGACGAGACCTGGCTGCTGGTGACGTCGGCCTTCCATATGCCGAGGTCCATGGGCCTGTTCCGCAAGGCCGCGTTTCCGGTTGTGCCCTGGCCGGTCGACTACCGCACGTCGGGACGCGAAGGCGTCGGCGTGATGCAGGACAATCCCGTCGATTCGCTGCAGACCACCACCATGGCAATCCGCGAGTGGATCGGCCTCATCGGCTACAAGTTCACCGGCCGCATCGATTCGGTGTTTCCCGGACCCGACGATCCGTCAGTGGTCGGGCAGGACGGCGCGCCGGGCGGCGGAGAAGAACTGCCTGCGGACCAGGACGCCGAACAGCAGCAGGGTGGAGAGGGCGAAAACGACGGGGTTTACGAACCACCCAAGGTACCCGAGTGAAAAGAAGATGCCGCGCAGGCCGGCGTTGAAATGCTTGCCGGCCAGCACGTTCATCTTCGTCGCCCGCATCACGGCTTTCTCGGTTTCCGCTTCGTGGCCGAGTTCGTCCCTGTGGACGGGCACCGCGCCGATCAGGATCGAGCAATAGTTGAAAAGCCGGTAGGACCAGCCGAACTTGAAGAAGGAATAGGCGAGGATCAGGATGAGCCCGATCACCTTGACCTCGAACACCGGCCGGGAGGCCACGGTGGAAAGCGGCAGTTCGCCAAGCACGTGCAGCACGCGGTCGCTCGCTCCGAGCAGGGCGAAGCAGCCGCCCACCGCGATCAGCGCGCTCGACCCGAAGAAGGCGGTGCCTTGCTGCAGGCCGAGCATGATCGAGGTGTCGATCATGCGCAGTTCGCGCCGCGCCATGGTGCGCATCCAGGCCGCGCGTTGGATGTTCATGGCCCGGGACAACGAGATGCGACTGAACAGCTTGCCGTCGGTGGACAGCGAGTGGAGTGTCCACGCCGCCAGGAAGAACGCTAACGCCGAAAGATCAGCGAACGATAGAAGCATGGCGACAACCCGTTTCCCCGATCTGAGATAAACCACTATATACGCAATGTCGCTTGCTGATCATCCGAAGTCGGCGCATGTGCAGCCCGACGCGGCCAAACGGCCGAAACAACCCGAGGCGACGGTCTTTCCAGGGGTTTGAACGATGTTCCTGTCGGTATTCGACCTCTTCAAGATCGGAATTGGACCCTCCAGTTCGCATACCATGGGGCCAATGACCGCGGCCTCCCGCTTCCTCGAAGAAATTTTGTCCGGCGACTGGCCGCGCCCCGCAGGCGCCAAGGTCGACCGCATCGCGGTCAGCCTGCATGGCTCGCTCGCCTATACGGGGGTCGGCCACGGCACCGACCGCGCGGTCATTCTCGGTCTCACCGGCGAGACGCCGCAGACGGTCGATCCCGACAAGTCGGGTGCTTTTGTCGAGCGCATCTCGCTCTCCCGGCGCGTCTCGCCGCCAGGCCATCCGGCCTATCGTTTCGATCCGGCCACCGACCTTGTGCTCGACCGGAAGACGCCGCTGACCGGCCACGCCAACGGCATGGCATTCTCCGCGTATGACGCGGACGACCGGCTGCTCCTCAAGCGGATCTACTATTCGATTGGCGGCGGTTTCGTGGTGTCGGAAGAAGAGCTGCAGCGGTTGAAATCCAAGGGAGCCGACAAGCCGGCGGTGCCCGTGCCCTATCCGTTCAAGAACGCGGTCGAGATGCTCGCGATGGCCGGCAGGAGCGGTCTTTCCATCGCCGAGATGAAGCGGGTCAACGAAGAAATCCATATGCCGCGCGAAAAGCTCGACGAGGGGCTCGACGCCATCTGGGCTGCGATGCTGGGCTGCATCGAGCGCGGCCTCTCGCAGGACGGCATCATGCCCGGCGGACTGAAGGTGCGCCGGCGGGCGAGGGCGCTGCACGACAAGCTCAACGAGGAATGGCGCACCAACAGGCCGAACCCGCTGCTCGCCAATGACTGGCTGTCCATCTACGCCATGGCGGTAAACGAGGAGAACGCCGCCGGTGGCCGCGTCGTCACCGCTCCGACCAACGGCGCCGCGGGCACGCTGCCTGCCGTGCTACGCTACTGGCTGCATTTCCATCCCGAAGCCGACCAGCCGAGCATCCGCGATTTCCTGCTCACCGCTGCCGCGATCGGCGGCATCATCAAGACCAATGCCTCGATCTCAGGCGCCGAGGTGGGCTGTCAGGGTGAGGTGGGCTCGGCCTCGGCCATGGCGGCGGCGGGATTGTGCGCAGTCATGGGCGGCACGCCCGAACAGGTGGAGAACGCCGCCGAGATCGCGCTTGAGCACCACCTCGGCATGACCTGCGACCCTGTCGGCGGTCTGGTCCAGGTTCCCTGCATCGAGCGCAACGCGCTCGGCGCGGTCAAGGCGGTCACCGCAGCTTCGCTCGCCATCAAGGGCGACGGCAGCCATTTCGTGCCTCTCGACGCCGCGATCGAGACGATGCGCCAGACCGGCCTCGACATGAACGAGAAATACAAGGAAACCAGCCTCGGCGGCCTGGCGGTCAATGTGGTGGAGTGTTGAGGGGGGTTACCGCTCGGTTCGCTTGATCGCCTGGTTGGCCACGCTGAGCTTTTCGGAAAGATTGATCGCCAGCAGGCGATGTGCGAGCAGCGCCACTTCCGGGTCATCGCGTTCCAGTCGCATCAGGTCGGCCGCGCTGAGCCGGAAGATTTCCGACGGAGCTTCCACGATCACGTCCGCCGTCCGCTCCTGCTGCATGTAGAGCGCCATCTCGCCGACAAAGGCGCCGTCGGTCATCGTTCGCAGCCTGAGCTTTCGACCGTTGGGCAATGTCACTTCGACGCGTACTCGCCCATGGGCAATGAAGAACACGTCGTCTGCCTTGTCCCCTGCCTTGATCACGACGTCGCCCACCTGCACCGGCACCTGCGTCATGTGGCTGAGCAGGTCGTCCATGCGCCGATGCGGTCCGGCGATGGCGGTCAGGTGGCTCAGCAGTCCGGCCTGCACGCCGTGGTCGGGCTGCTCCTTCAGTAGCGCTTCTTCCGCATGTTCAAGCGCATGGTCGATGTCGACCTCCAGCGTCATCGTCCCTTCCTCGCTGAACCTTATCCCGGCAAGGCCGAGCGTCCTTTCGACATCGGCTGACATGTGCGTCAGGAAAACCTTGACCCTGTGGTCCTCGCTCATGCGCCGGATCTTGAGGAATCCGCTGGTCGCGGCTGAATCGAGGCCACTGACGTGGCGGAAATCGAGCACGAGGAAGCGCAGCGGCGTCTGGCCGGGCGCCTGTAGTCTGCGCCGGACATAGTTGACCATGCGGTCCGCCGACCCGAAGAACAGATATCCCTGCAACTGCACGATCTCGATGGCGTCGCCGTATCGGCTGAGCAGCCTGGAGGCTGCGGACGAACGGTCCACCGAACTGCGATGCTCGATGCCGCTGGTGTTGAGCCGCACGACAGGCAACCGGGAATAGTTGAACACGAAGACGGCGATCGAAACCAGGAGGCCGACGGCCAAACCTTCAAGGAAGCCGATGAACGCGATTGAAAGGAGAATGACGACGACGATCAGCCATTCGATCAGCGGCAGCTCGCGCCGCGTCGCCAAAAGCCACTCCCTGAGCAGTCCGATGCCGAGGAAAAGCACGAAGCCGGCGGTCAGGAAGACCGGCACCTGGAAGATCAGACCGCCGGCGGCGGCAAGGCCCAGGAGCATCGCAAGAGCCGTCGCCACGCCGGCTCCGCGGCCGCGAACGCCGGTTCGCTCCGCAAGCACGGTCATTGTCAGGCCGACATAGCCCGAGGGTCCGCCCACTGCTCCGGACAAAAGATTGGCGATGCCGCTGGAGCGCAATTCCGCGTTGACGTCGATGTCGCGTCCGACGGCGAGTTCCAGCCCGCTGATGTTGAGCAGCAGCCCGACCATGCTGAGCGCAGCGATCGACACGATTGTGGGTCCGGCAAAAAGCACCGCGTGCCAATCAACCTTCGTCGCCATCTCGAAGGTCGGCAGCTCCACGCCGCCATGCGACGTCAGCTTGGGCAGGTAGCCGAGGCCGCGCGCGTCCTCGATGCCGATGCCCGACGCAGCGAGCGCGGCAAAGAAGGCCGCGCCGGCCGCCACCATCACCAACGGCACCGTCGCCGGATGATTGAAGCGAGAAAGCGATAGTTGCAGGACGATCGCAAACAGAATGGCCGGGCCGATGAGCATGAGCACGCGGGTCTCGCCTGCCATCTCGAAGAAGGTCGGCCCTATGCCGTGGCCCGTCAGCATCACGGCCGAGCCGTCCACAAGAAGCCATCCGGACCCCGCGAGAAATCCTGCGACGACGGGGTAGGGCAGGAAGCGGGCAAGCCCCCCGAGACCGAGCCGTCCGGTGATCCAGAACAGCACGCCCGTGACCATGCTGGCGACGCCCAGGATCGCAACCGCGGTGGCGATCTTCACGTCGGTGGGGCCTTCAATCGTCGCCGTGGCGGCAACGATGGCGGCGGCGAGGATGGCTACCGAGGTTTCCTGGACGAGCGCGACCGAGTTCGGCAATGTGCTGCGGAGCGCAACCACCAGCGCGAGCACGGCGCCGCCGACGAGCACGACGCCGACACCAAGCCCCAGCCCGGACGACAACGGCCCGGCGAAAAGCAACGACGCTATCGCCAGGGCAGCGGCGATGTTGTCGACGCCGGCGATCACGCCGATCATGGCCGCAGGCAGCCACCTGCGGCCGCGTGCCGCCCCTACGTCGATCGCCATTGGACATTCTCCCCTTGCGTTAAGGGTAACCGCGCGTGCGGGGATGATCAATCCAGCGCTTTGGGTTGGATTCACTTCCGTCGCACCACGGCGGCCCCGGAGCGAAGGCTGTGCATAACCCGCGTCGCGATTGAACAGCTGCGGCGGCATCGCTAAGTCTCGTTCATGGCCCTGAACCTGCTAAAGCTCTGTGTCGGCTGCGAAAGCGTCGAGGATCTGGAAGAGTGGATTGCTATGCGGCTCGACCAGCGACGCCGCGACGGCGAGCCGGTCGAGAATTTTCATACGACCCGCATGATTCCGACGCGCGCGGCCGAACTCGTCGATGGCGGTTCGCTCTATTGGGTCATCAAGGGCAGCGTGCAGTGCCGCCAGCGCCTGCTCGAGGTCCGGCCCTTCACCGACGGCGAGGGCATTTCGCGCTGCCACCTGATGCTCGACCCCGTTGTCGTCAGGACCGACTGGCAGCCGCGCCGCGCCTTCCAGGGCTGGCGCTACCTCAAGCAGGGTGAAGCCCCGTCCGATCTGGGCAAGGGCCGCAAGGGCGTTGCCGAAATGCCTCTCAAACTCCGGCAGGAACTGACGGAACTGGGGCTGCTTTAAACGGCCGCGCAAGCGCTTGCCTGCTGTCGCCGGGCTTGCATGCGCCCCGTTGGCGTCACATCTTCTGCACCATGAGCGACAAGAAAACGCCGGTTCGGATTGGAGGAACGTCACAGACGCCGCAGAAGCGGTCGGCCGGCGGCGAGATCGACGCCTTTCTCCGTCAGGCGAAGGCTATCGCCGCTACGCGCACCGCGGGTGGACGGCTTATCCTCGCGCTCGATGCGACGATGAGCCGGCAGCCGACCTGGGACCTCGCCTGCGCCCTGCAGGCGCAGATGTTCGACACGGTTGGCCAGACTGCTGGGAATGCCGGCGCGCTCGGTGTGCAACTTGTCTATTTCCGTGGTCTTGGCGAATGCCGCGCCTCCAAATTCGTCAACGATACCGCTGCGCTGAAACGCCTGATGACCGACATTTCCTGCCAGGGCGGCCACACCCAGATCGGCAAGGTGCTTGGACATGCGCTCAAGCAGACCGCGATCCAGAAGGTCGATGCGCTTGTCTATATCGGCGACGCCATGGAGGAGACGCTGGAGGACCTTGCCGGCAAGGCGGGAAATCTCGGCCTGCGCGGCGTGCCCGTGTTCGTCTTCCAGGAGGGCAGGGACGCCATCGCCGAAAGCGCCTTCAAGGAAATCGCTCGCCTGTCGAAAGGCGCATGGTTCCGCTTCGACCGCGATTCCGCCGCGATGCTCGCCAAGCTGCTCTCGGCGGTGGCGGTATTCGCGACCGGTGGAGTGAAGGCCTTGGAAGCGCGGGACCGGCCGGAAGATCGGCTGATGATAGAAAGCATGCGAGGCAGCGGAGCGGCATGAGCATCGCACTGGGCACATTGGCAGCCGTGCTTTTGGCGGGCGGCCTTCTCACCGTATTCGCGCGCGTGGACGCAGCGAGCCTGGCAAGGGCATTGCGGCTAGCGGGGCCAGTCATACTGGGGCTGGCCGGAGTTGCGTTTCTGGTGATTGGACGCGCCGGCCTTGGCGGAATGCTGTTATCGGGCGCTGCCGGCTGGTACAGTCTTGGCCGCGCCAAGGCACGCGTGTCGAAACCGGCGGGACAGCGCTCGACCGTCAGGACGGCCGCTCTGGAGATGGAACTCGATCACGATACTGGTGTGCTTGAAGGATTCGTGCTGGCCGGCAGCCATGAGCAGAAGCTGCTGTCCGCCATGACGCTGAAGCAGCTTCTGGAACTCTACGGAGAACTCTCCGGCGATTCCGAAAGCCGCCAGCTACTGGAGACGTATCTTGACGGCCGCTTTCCCGTCTGGCGCGACGACGTGAAGGCGAACGGTAGCGACCGGCATGGTGTTTCGCCAGGTTCTGGCCCCATGACTAAGGAGGAGGCCTACAAGGTCCTTGGTCTTGAAACGGGCGCCACCACGGCGGATATCCGAAAGGCGCACCGCCGCCTGATGCAGCGCCTGCACCCCGACCTCGGAGGAACCTCGTTCCTGGCGGCGCGTATCAACGAAGCCAAGGACGTTTTGCTCTCCACTCACGGTTAGTTCTCCTTCGACACGGTACATTTCGGGAGTCCCTTTTGGGCGCCGTTCGCTACTGGACGGCGTAACAGTCGATCTTCTTCTTCTTGAGCGCGTTGCAGGCATTCTGTGCGCCGTTCTTGGAATCGAATCCACCGAAGCGCGCGCGGTAGTAGGTGACGCCGCCCTTGTCGAACGTCGTGGTGTAGGGCGAGGCGCTGGCGAGTATGTTGCCGGCCTTGCGGTTCGTCGTGGTCAGGAAGGTGCGCGCCTCGACCTCGCTGGGCGAGGATGCGACCTGGATGGACCAGCCGGCCTTCGGAACGGAGGCAGTCTTGATCGGATCGATGTCGGCCATGCGCGCCGGGATCGGCTCGGCATAGGCTTGCTCTTCGACGACTACCTCCGCTTCCGCCGAACCTTCCTCGGTCACGTCGACAGAGGCGACATTGTCTGCGGTTGCCGCGGTGACCACCTCCTCTTCGAGACGCGGTTCGGGCTTGGGCGCCTTCTTGCCGGGCAGGATGGCGTTGGCGAGTGCGCGGATCGGTGATTTGGTCGTTTCGTTGCTCGCCTTGGCGACAACGTTGCCGCCGCCGCGCTTGTTCGACGCCTTCGGAAGATGTGTCTTGATCAGTGCGGCCATGTGGTTGTCACGCGACTTCGCGGTCTGGCCTCCCATGACTACGGCAACGATGCGGCGGTTGCCGTCAGAGACCGACGAAACAAGGTTGAATCCGGAGGCGCGCGTGTAGCCTGTCTTGATCCCGTCCACGCCCTTGATGCGGCCGAGAAGACGGTTGTGGTTGGCCAGCCGCTGCTTGCCATACTGGAAGGAACGCGTCGAGAAATACGCGTAGTACTGCGGATAGTTTTCGCGCAGCGCGAGGCCAAGCGTCGCCATGTCCCTGGCGGTCGAGCGCTGGGCGGGGTTGGGCAGGCCGTGGGCGTTGCGGAAGATCGTGCCGGTCATGCCGAGCTGGCGCGCCTTGGTCGTCATCATGCGGGCAAACTCGACTTCCGAACCGCCGAGCAGTTCGGCAAGCGCCGTGGCCGAATCGTTTGCCGACTTCGTGACTAGCGAATAGATCGCCGTTTCCACCGTGACCGAACCGCCGGCTTTCACGCCGAGCTTGGTCGGCGGCTCGTTGGCGGCATTCTTGGAGAATTTCACCTTGGTGGTCTTGTCGATCTTGCCGCTCTTCAGCGCCTCGAACGTCAGGTAGAGCGTCATCATCTTGGTCAACGAGGCGGGATATCGCGCTTCGTCCGCGTTCGACGAGAACAGCGTCTTGCCCGTGTTGGCGTCGATGACGATCGCCGCGTATTTCGAATTTGCCTGCACGGGCGCTGTCGCAACGGCGGTCACCGCGAGAGCAATCGCTAAAGTCGATTTGCAGGATTGGAATGCCCGGTGAGCGATGCCAGCCAACACTTGACGCACTGTTACACCCTTTGATTTCGAACGTTGCGTGGAGGGGCGGCAAAGGTCCGGCCCCGCTTTCCAGTGACAGTAGGGGCGTCAGCGTTACCAATCCGTTTATGGTAACCGGATCGTTCATCGTTTTATCCGGCTTTGATTCGGATTTTCGTCGAATTGCCGCTTTTGCCTGCCGTCCACGCTTGGCGGTACGCCGGTTTGACATGTTGTGCGCTGCACAATAGCCTTCATGTCAAGACGACGACACACGACGCTGTGCTTGCCGACAGGGATGCAGATGAGGCGGTCGTTCAAAGACGCCGGACCGCGCTGCTGGAAATTTGCGGACGCCGGCACCAACCGCGCCCGCCGCGTCTCCAGGGAAGACGCTGGAGCGAGCAGTGTTTGCGTCCGGGTTCAGACATATACGATTGGTCAGGCATCCGCCGGGACCGGCCGTCGCGCCGCGCGGACGAGACTCGTTCACGTTTGCGGAATAGCCGGGATTGCATCCGTCACCCGTATTGTCAGCGGGGCAGAAGGGCTTAAAATCGACACTCGAAGCACTACATAATGCTGGTCGGGTGTAGCATCGAAATGAGAATTGACGGGTTGAACAGCGCCGGTACAGCCATCGGGTCTTTCGTGATCCGCATGCAGGATGACGAAGAACGCGGTGGCGGCCCGGGCAGGGGCACGGCGGTCATCACGCGCACCCGGCCCAAGACCAAGAAGCCCAGCCTCTACAGGGTTCTGATCCTCAACGACGACTACACGCCGATGGAATTCGTGGTCCACGTTCTGGAGCGTTTTTTCCAGAAGGACCGTGAGGCCGCCACCCGCATCATGCTGCATGTCCACAATCACGGCGTGGGCGAATGCGGGGTCTACACATTCGAGGTCGCAGAGACCAAGGTGTCCCAGGTCATGGACTTCGCCCGCCAGAATCAGCATCCGCTGCAATGCGTGATGGAGAAGAAGTGAGGTTGAGAGCCTTTCATGGCTATTTGGAAGCAGTTCTGTTTGCTCGATGGCGGGATGATCCGCAAGGACGGCGGCGCATGACCGATGCAGGTCATCGGGCAAGCCGCCTGACGCCGCGGGCGCCCGCCAGCGACAAACCCTCCGGGCCGGGTCAGTTCGGCCCAAATTCCACGGCAACCGGCTTGTCCGTATTCCTATACGGACGTGCGCCGCTCGCCTTGACCTTGGACCGAGCTGTCTCCGGCAGAACGGTTCCAAATAGCCATGAAAGGCTCTAAAATGCCGGCTTTCTCCCAAGGCCTCGAAAAGGCACTCCATCAGGCGCTGACATTCGCCAATGAACGCCATCACGAATACGCCACGCTCGAGCATCTGCTGCTCGCCCTCATAGAGGATGCGGAAGCCGCGGCCGTGATGCGCGCCTGCAATGTCGATCTCGACGAACTGAAGCAGACGGTCCTCACCTACATCGACACCGAACTCGACAATCTTGTCACCGGCTACGACGAGGACTCGAAGCCGACCGCCGGCTTCCAGCGTGTCATCCAGCGCGCGGTCATCCACGTGCAGTCTTCAGGCCGCGACGAAGTGTCAGGTGCAAACGTGCTCGTCGCGATCTTCGCGGAGCGCGAGAGCCATGCCGCCTACTTCCTGCAGGAACAGCAGATGACGCGCTACGACGCCGTCAACTACATCAGCCACGGCATCGCCAAGCGTCCGGGATCGGCCGAATCGCGCCCACCTCGCGGCGCCGAGGAAGACCAGCGCGGTGGAGCCGGTGGCAGCGAGCAGGGCGAGGACGGCAAGAAGAAGCAGCAGGACGCGCTTACCGCCTACTGCGTCGACCTCAACAAGAAGGCCCGCTCGGGCAAGATCGATCCGCTGATCGGTCGCGAATCCGAAATCAACCGCACCATCCAGGTGCTGTGCCGCCGCTCGAAGAATAACCCGCTCTATGTCGGCGACCCCGGCGTGGGCAAGACGGCCATCGCCGAAGGTCTGGCCAAGCGTATCGTCGAGGGCGACGTGCCCGAGGTGTTGCAGGATGCCACGATCTTCGCGCTCGACATGGGCACGCTGCTTGCAGGCACGCGCTATCGCGGTGATTTCGAGGAGCGCCTGAAGCAGGTCGTCAAGGAACTCGAGGAGTATCCAGGCGCCGTACTCTTCATCGACGAGATCCACACGGTGATCGGCGCCGGCGCAACCTCCGGGGGCGCGATGGACGCATCCAACCTGCTCAAGCCAGCGCTGTCGTCCGGCGCGATCCGCTGCATCGGCTCGACCACCTACAAGGAGTTCCGCCAGTTTTTCGAGAAGGACCGCGCGCTGGTGCGTCGCTTCCAGAAGATTGACGTCAAGGAGCCCACGGTCGACGACGCCATCGCCATCATGAAGGGCCTCAAGCCCTATTATGAGGAGTTCCACAAGGTGAAGTTCACCAACGAAGCCATCAAGGCGGCGGTGGAACTATCCGCGCGCTACATCAACGACCGTAAGCTGCCTGACAAGGCGATCGACGTGATCGACGAGACCGGCGCCTCGCAGATGCTTCTGCCAGAAGGCAAGCGCAAGAAGACGATCGGCATCAAGGAAATCGAGGCGACGATCGCCACGATGGCCCGCATTCCGCCGAAGACGGTTTCGGCCGACGACGAGATGGTGCTGGCCGGCCTCGAGATCGAGCTGCAGCGTGTCGTCTACGGACAGGACACCGCGATCACCGCGCTTACCTCCGCGATCAAGCTTGCCCGCGCCGGGCTGCGCGAACCGGAAAAGCCGATCGGCTGCTACCTGTTCTCCGGCCCGACAGGCGTCGGCAAGACCGAAGTGGCCAAACAATTGGCCGCTTCGCTTGGCGTCGAACTTTTGCGGTTCGACATGTCGGAATACATGGAGCGCCACACGGTCAGCCGCCTGATCGGCGCACCTCCCGGCTATGTCGGCTTCGACCAGGGCGGTCTGCTCACCGACGGCGTCGACCAGCACCCGCACTGCGTGCTGCTGCTCGACGAGGTCGAGAAGGCGCACCCGGACCTGTTCAACATCCTGTTGCAGGTGATGGACCACGGCAAGCTGACCGACCACAACGGCAAGCAGATCGACTTCCGCAACGTGATCCTGATCATGACGACCAATGCAGGCGCTTCCGATGCGCAGCGCGCGGCCATCGGCTTCGGCTCGACCAAGCGCGAGGGCGACGATGTCGAGGCGATCAACCGCCTGTTCACGCCGGAGTTCCGCAACCGCCTCGATGCGATCATCCCGTTCGGCTCGCTGCCGGTGCCGGTGGTGCATCAGGTCGTGCAGAAGTTCGTCATGCAGCTCGAGGCCCAGCTCTCGGAGCGTGGCGTGACATTCGACCTCGCGCCGGACGCCATCGCCTGGCTGGCCGAAAAGGGTTATGACGAGCGCATGGGTGCCCGCCCGCTCGGTCGCGTGATCCAGGAGTACATCAAGAAGCCGCTCGCCGACGAGGTGCTGTTCGGCAAGCTCAAGAAGGGCGGCACGGTCCGCGTCTCGGTCGAGACCAAGGAGGACGGCAAGCCAGGCCTCAAGCTCGAAACGATCGCCGACGAATTGCGGGTGAAGCCGAAGAAGCAAGATCCTTCCGGGGAAGAGGTCAAGGTCGTTGCGAAGAAGGCGAAGAAGCCGGCGGCGGCAAAGCCTGCGGCTGCGAAGCCTAAGCCCAAGGGCCCGGACGGCGCCAAGCGCAGCCTCGTTCCCCAGCTTCCACGCAAGAGCTGACGGCTCATTCGATCGTTGCATCCAACAAGAACGCCGCCCCGAAAGGCGGCGTTCTTTTGTCGGGGTTGCTAGGCGATGTATTTACCGTCTGGACCGTGATGGTTTCAGGTGGAATATCGCTCGTTTGGCGGGAGTTTCGCATCGCCTCGCACGAAATCGCGTGTTATCCGCCGTGAAATGCCTGACAATTCCGTGCTCCCAGACCCTGATTTCGCTGACCGCCGCCACTGGTTTCTCACCGGCGCCGGCAACGTGATTTCGATCCCCGCGCTGATCCTGTTCACCGCCCACATCGGCTTCGCGGGACTTGCGCGAGAGGCCGGCATGACCATGGGGCCGGCCGTCTTCATGGTCCTTGCGATCTGGGCTTTGCCGGGCATGGTCGTCCTTCTCGGCGCGGTCATGTCGGGCGCTGGCATCATCGCGGTTGCCTTCGCGGTCGCGCTGTCCTCGGTGCGGCTGACACCCATGGTGGTTGCGCTTGTGCCCGAACTGCGCGGCCCACGGACGAGCCGGCTCACGCTCTATCTGCTGGCGCATTTCATCGCCGTGACGTCCTGGGTGATCGCGCTGCAGACCGTGCGCCATGTGCCCCGCGATCTGAGAACCAGCTACTATTTCGGCCTCGGGTCGAGCCTCATGCTGGGCAACATGGTTGTCGTCTGGCTGTTCTACCTGGTGGCCGAGGACTTGCCGCCGGTCGTGGCGGCCGGTCTCTTCCTGCTTACGCCGATGTATTTCCTGACGTCGTTGTGGGGTGCGGGGCGCGAGCGCGCCGCCCATATCGCCATGGTGCTCGGTCTCGTCCTCGGTCCAGTGCTGCACATCTTCGCGCCCGGTCTGGATCTTCTAGGCGCGGGGCTTATCGGCGGCGGGCTGGCCTATACCGCGCACCTCTTCGAGAGGCGCAAGAGATGACGCTTGGCTCGATCGATGCGTGGTGGTGGCCATACCTCTTCATACTGCTCGCCGGTTGCGCGACGACCTATCCGTGGCGGGCGCTCGGCGTTTATCTCGGCGGACGCATCCGCGACGACGCCGAGATTCTGGTCCTGGTGCGGGCCGTGGCCACCGCGCTGGTCGCGGCTGTGATCGGCAACCTCGTATGCTTTCCGTCGGGACCTGCGGCCGATACCACCGTCACCTTGCGCGTTGCTGCGGTTGCCGCGGGCTTCGCGGTCTACTTCTTTTCAGGCAGGAAGGTTCTGACCGGCATCATCGTTGCGGAAGCGGGCTTCGTGATCGGGTTCTACCTTGGCATTTAGGCCAAGGCTGCACGTATTTTGCCAGCATTGGCCGCCAGGATTTCCGGCTTCTCCATCTGACCCGAATGACGCGCCAGAGGCACCCCGTCGGAGCGCGGGATGACGTGGAAATGCAGGTGAAAGACGCTTTGGCCGCCCGACGCCTCGTTGAACTGCATGACAGTCACGCCGTCCGCGTCGAATGCCGCCTTCGTAGCTATCGCCAATTTCTGCACCACGGCGATCGCCTTGGCGAGCACCGTCGGATGGGCGTCGAGAATGTTGCGGGAAGGGGCCTTGGGAACCACGAGCACGTGCCCGTTGGCCTGCGGCATCACATCCATGAAGGCGACCACGTCGGCGTCCTCATAGACGCTGTATGAAGGAATCTCGCCGCGCAGGATTTTTGCGAAGATGTTGTTGTCGTCGTAGGTCATTGAGGCTTTCTCATTTCCGTTCAGTCGCCATAGTACCCAAGACTCGGCGAATCGTCTCGTCTAACGGCAGGGCCATATGCTCCTCAACTACATCTACCTCATCGTCGCCGTGGTGTTCGAGGTGATCGCGACCACCGCCCTGAAGCAGACGGTCGGGTTTACCCGGTTGATGCCCTCGCTGGTGGCGATCAGCGGCTACGCTCTGGCCTTCTATTTCCTGTCCCTGCCGCTGCGCACCATGCCGGTCGGCATCGTGTACGCCTTATGGTGCGGGGCAGGCATCATCTTCATCACGGCCATCGGCTGGGTGTGGTTCAAGCAGTCGCTCGATCTGCCGGCGCTCGCCGGCATGGGCCTCATCATGGCCGGCGTGCTCGTCATCAATCTCTGGTCGAAGACGGTGGTTCACTGATCTTCTGCAGTTCGGCCTGCTGGAGTTCTCCACGCCGGAACGGCCCGTGCTCGTCGAGATATTCGGCCATCTGCGCGACGTCGCGGCGTTCCCGCTTCAAATAGTCCGCGACCGTCCGGCGCAAGCCGGCATGGGCTATGAAATGCGCCGATTGCGTCGTCACCGGCCGATAGCCGCGCGCCAGCTTGTGCTCGCCCTGTGCGCCGGCCTCGACGACCTTCAAACCCCTCTCGATCGCGAAGTCGATCGCCTGATGGTAGCAGACCTCGAAATGCAGATAGGGATGCTCCTCAATGCAACCCCAGTTGCGGCCGTAAAGGGTTTCCGAGCCGATGAAATTGATCGCACCGGCGATATAGCGCCCCTCGCGTTTGGCCATCACGAGCAGTACATCATCGGCCATCCGTTCGCCGATCAGCGAGAAGAACTTGCGGTTGAGATAGGGTCGGCCCCACTTGCGGCCGCCCGTGTTCATGTAAAATGCGAAAAAGTCGTCCCAGACGCTCTCCGTGAGATCTGTGCCCGTCAGCCGATCGATTTCGATACCGCCAGCCAAGGCTTCGCGGCGCTCCTTTTTCAGCGCCTTGCGCTTGCGCGAGGCCAGCGTGGCGAGGAAGTCGTCATAATTCGAATAGCCCTCGTTGAAGAAATGGAATTGCTGGTCGGTGCGGCGCAGGAAGCCAGCGCCCTCCAGCGCCGGCATGTCGCCGGCTTCGACGAAAGTGACATGCGCGGAGGAGACGCCGAGATGCAGCGTCACCTGCTTCAGCCCCTCGGCCAAAGCTGTCCGGGCCGAAGCCATGTCGACGGCGCGACTGACAAGCAGGCGAGGGCCTGTGGCGGGCGTGAACGGCACCGAGGCCTGCAGCTTCGGATAGTAGCTGCCGCCCGCCCTCTCGAACGCATCGGCCCAGCCGTGGTCGAAGACATATTCGCCCTGGCTGTGCGACTTCGCGTAACAGGGGACGGCGCCGAGCAGCCTCCCATCCGCGGCCTCCAGCCTGAGATGATGGCCCTGCCAGCCGGTGCCGCGCACGGCGCAGCCGGATTCTTCCAGGATGCTCAGAAAATCAAACGAAACGAATGGGTTGTATGGCGTTCCGGACTCATTCCGCGAAGTGCCGGAAAGCTGGTCCCATTCGCTTTTCGCAAATGCGCTGATGCCGGTGGCTATGCGGATCGAAAGCCCGCCGCCATCGGCTGACCCGTTCACGCTTTCCTGTTCGTTCGCCATTGCCTGTCTAACTTATGCTGCCCTGCAGCATTCGCAAGCATCATGCTTTCAACTTGTCCGGATCAAAACCCTCGAACGTCATCTGGTCGGCATATTTGAAGGTCAGGTCGACGGCCGGCTTGTCGCGGATCGTCCATGTGATGACCGGCATCTTGAGCCGCTCGCGCACGAAGCTGACGAACGGGTTGGGCAGGTCGCCGGCCGCGTAGGAGGTAAAGTCGAGGCCGTGCGCCAGCATGGCGAAATGCGCCTCGATCGGCGCGTTGTCCTTGCCATAGGCGGTAAGGCCCACCGGAACGTCCGGCATGTACCGCTTGAAATCGCGGATCAGCCAGTGATCGAAGGACATGACCGCAGCCTTGCCCTTGTAATTCCCGAGCTGAGCGCCGACTGCCTCGACCAGCCCATCGTCGTGGCCCGCGATGCCCTTCACTTCGATGACCAGCGGCACTTTTCCGCGCACCAAATCGAGCAGTTCGCCGAGCAGCGGCAGGTGATCCTTGGTGCCTCCGACCCTAAGCGCCTGCAGTTCGGCACCCGTGCGTTGCCAGACGAAGCCGTCTTCACCGGTCAGCCGCTTCAGATCGCCGTCGTGGATGATGACAGGCACCCGGTCGGAAGACAGATGCACGTCGCATTCGATGGCGAAGTTCTTGTCCATTGCGCGGCGGAAGGCAGACAGTGTGTTCTCCCACACCCGCTTGTTCATGTCGTGCAGGCCGCGATGGGCTATCGGTCGCCTGGTCAGCCAGGAAAGCTTCGCCATGATCAGGCGACTTCGACAATGGCTTCGACTTCGACCGCGGCATTGAGCGGCAGCGATGCCATGCCGACGGCCGAACGTGCATGCCTGCCGCGTTCGCCCAGCGCCGCGACCAGGAAATCAGACGCGCCATTGGCAACCAGATGCTGTTCGGTGAAGTCGGCTGTCGAGGCGACGAAGACGGTGATCTTGACAACCCTGACGATTTTCTCGAGGTCGCCGATCGCCGCCTTGATCTGGGCCAGGATGTTGATCGCGCAGAGTTTTGCGCCCTCGCGGCCCGCCGCGGTGTCGATGTCACGACCCAGCAGGCCGGCAGCCTGCAGCTTGCCGTCCTTGAGCGGCAGCTGGCCCGCGGTGAACAGAAGCTTGCCGCTGAGGGCGTAGGGCACGTAGTTCGCAGCAGGGGCCGCGGCGGCAGGCAAGGTCACGTCGAGATCTGTTAGCCGCTTTTCGATTGTGTCGCCCATCGTCTTTCCTTATCCATAGCAAGCAGTGCGGTCGAAACTGCTATTTTTGCCTCGCTTCCGCCACGACTTTTTTTAAGGTGGGGCAACTTGACAGCGGCCTGCGCCGCGTTGGCTGGAGTTGCTCATGCGCGTCTTGCGCCTTGCCGTGATTGCCCTTGCGACGTCGCCCGTCTTCGCAGCCGGCGCCGTGCCGCTTGTGCAGCATCGGGCGGTCTACGACCTGAAGCTCGCCGACGCGTCCGACCGCTCGGGCATCAGCGCCATCAATGGGCGCATGGTATACGAGATCAGGGGATCTGCCTGCGAGGGCTACACGGTTCGCTTCCGCTACGTGACACAGTCCGACACGCGCGACGCCACCCAGATTACCGACCAGCAGACCACCACCTTCGAGGATGCCGAGGGCAAATCCTTCAGCTTCGTGACGAAGTCCTACACCGACCAGAACCTCGACAAGGAACTGCGCGGCAACGCGACGCGCGAGCCGGATGGCGTCAAGATCCAGATCGACAAGCCGGAAACGAAGAATTTCGAGCTGGGCTCGACGCTTTTCCCCACGCAACATCTGGTCGACTTGATACATCGCGCCAAGACTGGCGAGACCTTCTACGAGACGAGCATCTTCGACGGTTCCGAAGACGCCGACAAGGCGATGACCACCACTGTCGTCGTCGGCAAGCAGACGAACGCAAGCGCCACCGATCCCGAATTCAAGGCGCTAAATGCTCTTGGCGCCGAAAAATACTGGCCGGTCGACATCGCCTATTTCGACGAGACCACCGAGGGCGGCGAGGACGCGCCGGAATACCGGATCAGCTTCAAGCTCTATGAAAACGGGCTGACCCGCGACCTCGACATGGACTATGGCGACTTCGTCATCCACGGCCAACTCGTCGACCTGTCGGTGTTCGAGCCCGACCCAAAGGCTCCCTGCAACCGGTAGGACTTGGCCGCATGGCGGTCTATGTCGATCAGCCGATCTGGCTCTGGGCGGGGCACAGATGGTGCCACATGCTGGCGGACAGCGAAGAGGAACTTCACCGATTTGCCGCCATGATCGGCATCCATCGGCTGCTCTATCAGGGGCCGCCCAAGACCTCCGCTCCGCACTACGACATCACCGCGTTGGAGCGCGCCCGCGCGCTGCGGCTGGGCGCGACTGATTGTGACCGCGAGCAGATCGTGGCCGTGTTTCGTAGGGTGAGGGTCCGCAACGGCAAGGTGCACAGGCCGAAGCGACCGGTTCCAGCCAGGGCACCCACTGTAAAGGAGTCCGCTTGAGCCGGCTCGACGTCTTCGTTCCGCCCAGGCCAAGCAACTGGCTGATCCGCGCCATGACGCCGGTCAACCGGCGTTTCATGCTCCGGGGCTTTCCCGGCCTGCGCGGCGTCTGCGACATCCGGACGATCGACTTTCCGGAGCGTGAGCAGGCGAGACTTGCCGCGGTCTGCGGGCAGGGCAAGGCAACCTTTGTCACCCCCAACCATCCTGAATTTTTCACCGACTGGATGCTCGACAAGGAGATTTCGGCGCGGCTCTTTCCCGACGCGGCCTTCTGGGCGACCAATGGCGTCGTCAACGGGCTTGGCACGCTGGCACAGAAATTCTGGCTGGCGAACAATCTGATCGCGCAGATACCCGGCAACAGCGAGCCGGCGCGCGAGCATTCGATCGACTGGGCGCTCAAGGGCAACGTCGTGCTGCTTCATCCGGAAGGTTCAGTCGGCTGGCACTCCAACTATGTCGCGCCGCTGATGCCAGGCGCGGTCGACATGGCGATCGACGCGGCGCGGCGCGGCCGAGAAGCCGATCCGGCATTTAAAGCCTTTGTCGCGCCGGTCGTCTGGAAGCTCGTTTTCCAGCGCGACGTGGAGCCGGAACTCTTCGCCGAATGCGGCTATGTCGAGGGCCGGATGAAGATCGGAACGGGCGAGGGGCTGCGGCTCAACGAGCGCGTCTACAGGCTCTACAAGATGCTACTCGAACGGGACGAGGCGGATCTCGGCATTGTGCCGGAGCCTTCGGCCGGATTTGACGTACGGCATCGCCTGCTGGTGAAGACAACCTGCGACCGCCTCGGCGGACTGCTTACCATCGATACGCCGGAGCCGACCGAATTGCTGCGCGTTGCCATGCGCAGGCTGCGCGAGGCAAAGACCGATCCGGCCGCGCCTGAGATCAAGTCAGCCATCGACCGACTGGCTCTCAACCTGAGGCTTGGCGACTTCGCCTTCTCGAGCGAGAAGGTGACGCAGGAGGAACTGGCGGAGCACATCAAGCGCATCCGCAACGACTATTGCAAAGGCACGATGCGCGACACGCTGAACCGTTACGTCCCGCGTCCCGCTGGACCCCGCACTGCGATCATCCGCGTGCCGGAGCCGCTCGCGGTGCATGAGTTTGATGGAACGGTCGAGGAGGCGCTGGCGCTGCTTCGCACCCGGATGTGGGAGGCGCTGGATGGCATCAACGGGGTGGTGACCGGGGATGGAGGCGCGAGGGCTTACCCCAACCCGTTCAGAGCGGGCTGAAGTCGGCCAACGCACGCCGGCTATGGCGGCTGTGCCGCCAATCGTTCGGACAGTCGGTCATGAGTAACTATATGTGTGTTCCCAAGGGTGAGACGGGCATCGACGAGGGCATTGTTATGGACAGGTCAGTGGAAAAGATCGTGGCGGCCGACGCGGTGCTCCGGGAGGGTGGCGGATGGCCCGTCGAAAGACGCGCGATCCTCGACTGGCTGATGACCGAAACGAGGGATGAGCGGTTCCTCGACAGAATCCTGGTGCAGATGTGCAAGCGACTGATCGACGAGGGGGTGCCTGTTGCCAGGGCGACCATGCACGTGCGGACGCTCAATCCCCAGTGGATGGGCGCCCGAATGCTTTGGACCAAAGGGCAGGACAAGGCGGACTTCCTGACATTCGGCTACGGCATCGAGGACACCTCGCAGTTCCAGAACAGCCCGATCGCCGATCTTCAAAGGGGCGCTCGCGAAGTCAGGCAGTCTCTCGAAGCGGTGGACGAGGCCGGCGACCACTACCCCCTCTACAAGGAACTGAAGGCCGAGGGCTACACTGACTACGTGGCCTGGCCGATCGAACATACACTGGGCAAGCAACATGTCGTCACATTCGCCACCGATGTCGCCGGTGGATTCGACGACCACCAACTGGGCTATCTCCGCGATCTCTTGCCGGCTCTTGCTTTGGTCAGCGAGATTAGGATCAAGAACCGGCTTGCCCGGACACTGCTCGAAACCTACGTCGGGCCCTATGCGAGTGAACTGATTCTTGCGGGGTCGACGACGCGCGGCAGCGGAACCACCGTGGGCGCAGCCATCCTCATCTGCGACCTCCGTGATTTTACCGCCATCTCGGACGTGTGGCCGAGGGACGACGTCATCGACCTCCTGAATGCCTATTTCGATGCCATGTGCGGTCCGATTGAAAAGCATGGCGGCGAGATCCTCAAATTCATGGGCGACGGGCTGCTAGCCATCTTTCCGCTGAGCAATCCCAACGCCTGTATGGATCTGCTTGCCGCCCTCGGCGAGGCGCAAACCGCGATGAAGGAACTGAACGCGAAGAACGTCGATGCGGGTCAAATGGCGCTGGGATACGGCATCGGCGTCCACGTCGGTGACGTCATGTACGGCAATATCGGCTCGCGAACCCGCCTCGACTTCACGGTCATCGGGCCGGCGGTCAACGTTGCATCCCGCATCGAGAACCTGACCAAGCTGGTGAATCGCAAGGTGCTGGTGTCCAGGGCATTCGCCGACCTCGCCGGATCGGCTTCTGGTCTCCACAGTCTTGGCATGTATCCGGCGAAGGGGCTGACCGAGCCGATCGAGGTGCTTGCATTGCAGGCCGAGCCCTGAGGTAGCCTCCGCCGCGCTGCTTGCTTTGTTGCGCCGCAACGTCTATAGGCCGCCACTATTCCACACACGGACTTGGTTTCCGACCGGGAGAAATCCGGAGGCGACCGCCGGTGGCGCAAGGGGCTGTTCCCGAAACGTCGACGTCCGTGGAGGCCAACCGGAAAGGAACTTTTGAATGGCTCTGCCAGACTTCAGCATGCGTCAGCTATTGGAAGCCGGCGCTCACTTCGGACACCAGACCCATCGCTGGAACCCGAAGATGGCACCATATATCTACGGCGCCCGCAACAACATCCACATCATCGACCTCAGCCAGACCGTGCCGATGCTCAACCAGGCGCTGAAGCAGGTCTCCGACACCGTCGCCAAGGGCGGCCGCGTACTTTTCGTTGGCACCAAGCGCCAGGCGTCCGACATCATCGCCGATGCCGCGCAGCGTTCGGCCCAGTACTACGTCAATTCCCGCTGGCTCGGCGGCATGCTGACCAACTGGAAGACGATCTCCAATTCGATCGCGCGCCTGCGCAAGCTCGACGAGATTCTGGCCGGCGAAGGTGGCCAGGGTTTCACCAAGAAGGAGCGCCTGAACCTCGATCGCGAGCGCGAGAAGCTGAACAAGGCGCTTGGCGGCATCAAGGACATGGGCTCGACGCCCGATCTGATGTTCGTGGTCGACACCAACAAGGAAGCGATCGCCATCCTCGAGGCGAAGCGCCTCGGCATTCCGGTCGTCGCTGTCATCGATTCGAACTGCGATCCGGACAAGATCGATTTCCCGATCCCCGGAAATGACGACGCGGCGCGCGCCATCCAGCTCTATTGCGACCTGATCGCCAAGGCGGCCATCGACGGCATCGCCCGCCAGCAGGGTTCGTTCGGCGTCGATGTCGGCGCGGCGGTCGAAGCGCCGGTCGAGCCGGTTCTGGGCGACGAGGCGGCCAAGCCCGAAGCCTGATCAAGGGCTTTAGCGGGGCCGATCACGGCCCCGCCCGATTATCGTGTGATTGCTGCGCGGGGCACCATTGAAAACCGATGGCGCTCCGGCGCTTTTTCGAGACAAAGAGGCAACGATGAGCATTTCGGCAGCACAGGTCAAAGAACTCCGCGAACTGAGCGGCGCGGGCATGATGGACTGCAAGGCAGCCCTGACCGAGACCAATGGCAACATGGAAGAAGCGGTCGACTGGCTGCGCAAGAAGGGCATCTCCAAGGCCGACAAGAAGGCCGGCCGCACGGCGGCCGAGGGCCTCATAGCCGTTGATTCTGGCTTGCGCGAAGCAGTCGTCGTAGAGGTCAATTCCGAGACGGACTTCGTTGCCCGCACCCCTGGCTTCCAGGAAATCGTGCGCAACGTCGCCAAGGTCGCGCTGGCTTTCGGTGGCGAGACCGAGAAGGTTGCCGGCGAAAAGTATCCGGGCTCCGACAAGACCGTGACCGAGGCCATCAAGGATGCCATCGGCACGATCGGCGAGAACCTTTCATTCCGCCGCTCCGCCAGGCTTGCGGTGCCGCAGGGCGGCGTCGCGACCTACGTCCACAATGCGGTCGCCGACGGCCTGGGCAAGCTCGGCGTGCTGGTTGCCATCGAGACGTCAGGTGACGCGCACAAGGCCATTGCCTTCGCACGCCAGGTCGCGATGCACGTCGCCGCGACCAACCCGTTGTCGCTCGACGTCGATGCACTGGATCCCGCGGCCGTCGAGCGTGAAAAGGCGATCTTTTCCGATCAGGCCCGGCAGTCCGGCAAGCCGGAGAACATCATCGAGAAGATGGTCGAGGGCCGCCTGCGCAAGTTCTACGAGGAAGTCGTGCTGCTCAAGCAGGCCTTCGTGCTCAATCCCGAACTGACCGTCGAGAAGGCGCTGAAGGAGGCCGAGAAGGAGATCGGCGCTCCGGCGAAGATCACCGGCTACCTTCGCTTCGCGCTTGGCGAAGGCATCGACAAGGAAGTCACCGACTTCGCGGCGGAAGTAGCCGCGACGGCGAAAAAATAACGCGGCATCAACCGCTTCCAGCCCATTGCAGAGTCTCGAAACCGAAGGGCGCCGCGTGACATCGCGGCGCCCTTCGTGTAAGCGCTGACCTGCGCTGCCGCCGTTCCGCTACGGTCCGGCGCGCCATCCGATGCGGCGGCCTGGCAACAACGAGGATCCCATGACGGCACGATACCGCCGAGTCCTGCTCAAGGCGTCGGGCGAAGCCCTGATGGGCGAACAGCATTTCGGCATCGACGTCTCGGTCGTCGACCGCATCGCGGCCGATATCGCCGAAGCCCGCGCCATGGGCATCGAGGTCGGTGTGGTCATTGGCGGCGGCAACATCTTCCGCGGCGTCGCCGTGGCGTCCAAGGGTGGCGACCGCGTCACCGGCGACCACATGGGCATGCTCGCCACCGTCATCAATTCGCTGGCGCTGAGGACCTCGCTGGTCAAACTCGGCGTAGAGGCCGTCGTGCTGTCGGCGATCGCCATGCCGGAGCTCTGCGAGAGCTTTTCCCAGCGTCAGGCTACCGCCTACATGGACCAGGGCAAGGTCGTCATCTTTGCCGGCGGCACTGGCAATCCGTTCTTCACCACCGATTCCGCTGCAGCGCTCCGCGCCGCCGAGATCGGCGCCGACGCACTCTTCAAGGGCACGCAGGTCGACGGCGTCTATTCGGCCGATCCCAAAAAGGTCCCCGACGCACTGCGCTACGAGCGCATCACCCACGCCGAGGTCATCAACAAGGGCCTGTCGATCATGGACACGGCGGCGATCGCGCTTGCACGTGAAAACCACATTCCGATAATCGTCTATTCTATACACGAACAGGGCGGCTTCGGCCAAATCCTGAGGGGCGGCGGCCGCTGCACGATCGTCGCGGATTGAACTGGATGGGCCGTCGGGCGCCCGCAAGACCAACGGATAAGCCCGAACAGGAAGTTGCAGGAGACGAGCTATGAAAAGCGGAGATTTTGGGGACATCCAGCGGCGCATGGAAGGTGCGATCAACGCCTTCAAGCACGACATTGCCTCGCTGCGCACCGGACGCGCCTCGAGCAACCTTCTCGATGCGGTCCAGGTCAAGGCATACGGTTCCGACATGCCGCTCAATCAGGTAGCGACGATTTCGGTGCCGGAGCCGCGCATGATCTCGGTGTCGGTCTGGGACAAGTCGATGGTCGGCGCGGTCGACCGCGCCATCCGCGAGGCCAATCTCGGCTTCAACCCGATCGTCGATGGCAACAATCTGCGCATCCCGCTGCCCGAACTTAACGAGCAGCGCCGCAAGGAACTCGTCAAGGTTGCTCATGGCTACGCGGAGAGCGCGCGCGTGGCCGCGCGCCATGTGCGCCGCGACGGCATGGACTTCCTGAAAAAGGCCGAAAAGGATGGCGACATCAGCGAGGACGATCATCGCCGCCAGTCCGAACAGGTCCAGAAGCTGACCGACGAGACGATTTCGATGGTCGACAGCCTGCTGGCCGGCAAGGAAGCCGAAATCATGCAGGTCTAAGGCTTGGTCGCCGCCGCTGGGCGGGGATGAAAGAGTCAGGACCAATCTACATTCAGCTTTCTAGGCGTGGTATGAGGCAAAATCGTATAGTTCTAGGAGCGGAGCCGAAAGCGGAGTTGACCTCCGTCGAGGCTTCGCGACGCCGAAATGGACGATTTTGGCCATATCCCTTCGGGACGCGGCGGATTTCGCACCTGAGTGCGTTGAACCTACCGCGTGGTGGTCGACACCACTTCGGTCGGTTCGCCTGCTCAGTTCCGAAGTCCGGCACGCGCCACGCCCGAAAGCTGAGTGTAGATTGGTCCTAGGATGTCGACGCCCGAACATGTTGCGATCATCATGGATGGCAATGGCCGCTGGGCGAAGGCGCGAGGTCTGCCGCGCGTTGCCGGTCACCGGGCCGGCGTAGAGGCGCTGCGCAAGACAGTGCGGGCGGCTTCCGATCTCGGCGTTGACTGGCTGACCGTCTACGCCTTTTCATCGGAAAACTGGTCGCGGCCGAAATCCGAAGTCAGCGATCTCATGGGTCTTCTGAGGCTCTTCATCCGACGCGATCTCGCCGAATTGCACCAAAGCGGCGTCAGGGTGCGCGTCATTGGCGAGCGGCAAGGGCTGTCGGCCGACATCGCCTCGCTGCTCGACGAAGCCGAGACGTTGACCGCTGAAAACTCCGCGCTCAACCTCGTCATTGCCTTCAACTATGGCGGCCGCGACGAGATCGTGCGGGCCGCAAGCCGGATCGCTGCCGCTACAATGCGCGGCGAACTCGACGCGGGGGCGCTGACGCCAGAGGTCTTCGCAGGGTTCCTCGACACGGCGGGCATTCCCGACCCTGATCTCGTAATCCGCACCAGCGGCGAGCAGCGCATGTCGAACTTCTTGCCGTGGCAGTCGGCCTACAGCGAACTGGTTTTCCTGCCTTGCTACTGGCCGGAATTCACCGGCGAGCATTTTGCCGAGGCGCTGAGGCAGTATGCGGCACGCGAGCGCCGCTTCGGCGGCGTGATCCCGCAGGGCGTCGCGCAGGGCGTGGCCTCGTGACGGGCGATGGCGCTTCATCCGGACGGATGAGCAACCTGCAGCTTCGTGTCCTGTCGGCGGTCGTGCTTGCGGTTGTCGCCCTTGCCGTCACCTGGCTGGGCGGCGTCGCGTTCAGCCTGCTTGCGGCGGCGATAGCCGGCGCCATCTTCTATGAATGGTGCGCAATGTCGCACCGCCCGGGCATCATGCGCCATCAACTTGTAGCGGCCGGTCTGCTTGCCGTCGCCATGATTGCGGTGGTTCTTCAATATTCGGGCGCAAGCATATTGATTCTGATCGCGCTTTCGGTCCTTGCGACGCTGCTTGGCGCCAGGATCTCGGGGCAAGGGATGTGGCTGCCGGCCGGCCTTGCCTATGCCGGTCTGTCCGGTCTGTCGCTGGCATTACTGCGCGGCGGCGATCACGCCGGACTGGTTGCGATCCTGTTTCTCTTCGCCGTGGTGTGGGCCACCGACATCTTCGCCTATTTCGTCGGACGCTCGCTCGGCGGACCCAAGCTGGCGCCCGCGATATCGCCCGGCAAGACACAGAGCGGTGCGCTTGGCGGCGTCATTGGCGGGGTTCTCGCGGGCCTCGCCCTTGCCGCCTTCGCCGGTCTGGGCAATCTGCCTTTGCTGGCGCTGGTCGCTTTCCTGCTCTCGGTCATCTCGCAAATCGGCGATCTTTTCGAATCCTGGGTCAAGCGCCGGCATGGCGTGAAGGACTCGGGAAATCTCATCCCGGGCCACGGCGGCGTGATGGATCGCGCCGACGGACTTGTCGCCGCCGCCTTCGCCCTTTACGTCGTCGGCGCGTTGCTCGGCGGCGCGGACAACCCCGCGCAAGCTTTGTTTGCGAACTGACAGGATGCCGACCGCCACGGATTTGCCCCTATTGGGGCGACACTTCGCGCCGGCTGCAGAGCCCGCGGCCAGACTTTTCGAGGGGACCATTTGAGCGAGACGCTTTCCAGCTTTCTAGGCACGGACAGCCTGCTGATCGGTACGATCGTGCCGTTCCTGTTCGTGCTCACCGTCGTGGTCTTCGTCCATGAGATGGGCCACTACCTCGTCGGGCGTTGGTGCGGCATCGGCGTCAAGGCGTTCTCGATAGGATTCGGCCCCGAACTGGTCGGCTTCACCGATCGTCGCGGCACCCGCTGGAAGCTGTCGGCCATCCCGCTCGGCGGCTACGTCAAGTTCGTCGGCGACATGAACGCCACAAGCACGCCCGATGCGAACGAGATCGAATCGCTGTCCGCCGACGAGCGCCGGGTCGCCTTCCACACGCAGCCGGTCTGGAAGCGCGCCGCCACGGTGTTCGCGGGGCCGGCGTTCAACTTCCTGCTCACCATCGCGGTTTTCACCGTGATGTTCGCGACTTACGGGAAGTTTGTCTCCGACCCGGTGGTTGCGGAAGTCCGGCCGGACAGTCCGGCGGCAATTGCTGGTTTCCTGCCCGGCGACCGATTCGTCGCCGTCGACGGGACGCCGGTCGAAACCTTCGCCGACGTGCAGCGAATCGTGTCCGGGCGCGCCGGCGACCCCATCGTTTTCGTGCTGGCGCGCGGCAGCGGCGAAGTGACGCTGACCGCCACGCCTGAGCCGATGGAGCAAACCGACGCGCTCGGCAATACCGTGAAGGTAGCCGTGATCGGCGTGGTCAACACGCCTGAAACCGGCCAGCAGCGCGTGGTCAATTTCAGCCCCGGGGGCGCCCTGGTCGAGGCGGTCGAGGAAACCGGCCATATCGTCGTGAGGACGGGTCAGTTCCTGAAGCGTTTCGCGGTCGGGCGCGAGGACAAATGCCAGCTCGGCGGGCCGATCAAGATCGCCAAGATATCCGGTCAGGCCGCCAAGCTCGGCTTCGAATGGCTCGTACAGCTCGTTGCGATGCTCTCCGTGGGCATCGCAATCCTCAATCTGCTGCCCATTCCGCCGCTCGATGGAGGGCATCTGGTTTTCTATGGCATCGAGGCTCTGAAGGGGCGTCCGGTGTCCGATCGGGCGATGGAAGCGGTCTATCGCGTGGGCATGTTCCTGGTGCTGGGCTTCATGGCCTTCGTTTTCTGGAACGATCTGTTTGGATGTTGAAATCATGAATGAAATTGGCGCGGATTTTCGTCAGGTTGAGGCCCCGTTTACCATGACGGGGGATATGCGTGACGCGAAAGCCACGCGGCTTGGTTAAGTAAACACAAATTAACCAGGAGCCTTGCTTGTGAGGGAAATCCGGCTATTACGGTTACGGGAAATGCACCGCGACGTCCGGTTTTCTCGCCGTGGGGACTACGAGAAAAGGTAAAGCAGTTCTATGAAGGCAGCATACAGGTTTCTAGGCGCCGTTTATGCGGTGGCGTTGTCTGCGGCGTTGGCGGTACCCTTTGCGGTCGCCTTGCAGCTCGCTTCTGTGTCGGTTGCCCAGGCGGCCGTGGTGTCGTCGATCGACGTTCGCGGCAACCAGCGCGTCGACGCGCAGACCATCCGCGACTACCTCACCATCAAGCCGGGCCAGACCTTTTCGTCCGCTGACATTGACGAGTCCGTGAAGCGCCTGTTCGGCACGGGGCTGTTTTCAGACGTCAGCGTGAACCAGGCCGGCGGCACGCTCGTCGTGCAGGTCTCGGAATATCAGGTCGTGAATCAGGTCATCTTCCAGGGCAACAAGAAGATCAAGGACGTGCAGCTGTCCGCCACCGCTCAGCTCAAGCCGCGCGGCACCTTCTCGCCCGACCAGATGGAGCAGGATGCCGAGGCGATCCGCCAGGCTTACTCGCGTATCGGGCGCGACGACGCGACCGTGTCGGCCCGCACCATCGATCTCGGCGAAAATCGCGTGAACGTTGTCTTCGAGATCAACGAGGGTGGCCGCACCAAGATCAAGTCGATCGACTTCGTAGGAAACGAAGCCTTCAGCGACCGACGCCTCGCGGACGTCATAGCGACGAAGCGTAGTTCGCTGCTTTCCTTCGTGATGCGCGACGACCTTTATGACGAGGATCGCCTCAAGGCGGACGAGGAACAGCTCCGCCGCTTCTACTTCAATCGTGGCTATGCCGACTTCCAGGTGGTTTCGGCGTTCGGCGAACTGGACGAAGCCACGAACGAATATTCCGTCACGATCACGATCGAGGAAGGCCAGCGCTACACCTTCAGCGAGATCAGCGTGGACAGCACCCTGCCGGATGTGCCTGGCGAGTCGCTCATGCCTCTCGTCGAGACCCGTCAGGGCGATGTCTACAGCGCCAAGGACATCGAAGACTCCATTATTGCGCTCACCGAGAACCTTGCGGGCATCGGCTATGCCTTCGCGCAGGTGACGCCGCGCGGCGACCGCAACTTCGAGAACCGGACCATCTCGGTGGTCTATGCCATCGATCAGGGCGCCAAGGCGTATGTCGAGCGCATCGAGATCCGCGGCAACACCCGCACGCGCGACTACGTCATCCGCCGCGAGTTCGATGTCAGCGAAGGCGACGCCTTCAACCAGGTGCTCATCCAGCGCGCGAAACGGCGGCTGGAAGGGCTCGGGTTCTTCGAAACGGTCGAAGTGGCGACCGCGCCGGGTTCCGAAGCCGACCAGGTTATTCTCGTGGTCGACGTTGTCGACAAGTCGACAGGCGAATTCTCGGTTGGCGCCGGCTATTCGACCGGCGGCGACTCGCCTGGACCTCAGCTTGAAGGTTCGGTCACCGAGAAGAATTTCCTCGGTCGAGGCCAGTTCATCAAGTTTTCGGCCGGCGGCGGACAGGATTCGCAGAACTATCAGTTGTCGTTCACCGAACCCTACTTCCTGGGCCGGCGCATCGCCGCCGGGTTCGACATCTACTACCGCACCCGTCAGTATGACGACTACGACAGCGACACGACAGGCGGCTCGATCCGCTTCGGCCTGCCGATCACCGAAAAGCTCACGACGCAGCTCGCCTACAATTTGTCGCGTGAGGAGTATTCGTTCGACGACGACTGCGCTGGCACGACGCTCGATCCTCTCAATAACCCCTGCTTCATTTCCTTGGCGATCATCCAAGGCGTCGAAACCAGCCCGTGGATCAAGTCCTCGGTGTCGGGCGGTCTCGTCTACAACACCATCGACGACATGAAGAGCCCGCATTCGGGCATCTTTGCGAACGCGATTGCTGAAGTTGCCGGCCTCGGTGGCGACGCGCAGTTCGTCAAGCTGACGGCCCGCGCGACCTACTACCAGACGCTGTCGGAAGAGTTCGACCTGGTCGGCATTCTCGCGGGCGGAGCCGGACATGTAACCGGCTTCGGCAGCGACGGCTTGCGCATCTTCGACCAGTTCCAGAGCAATGACCGCATGATCCGCGGTTTTGCATACGGTGGTATCGGTCCCTATGACCATTCGACCCCTGCAAACGACCAGGTCGGCGGCACGACCTATTTCAATGCTTCCGCCGAGGCGCAGTTCCCGATGCCGGTCTTCCCTGAAAACTTCGGTCTTCGCGGCGCTGTGTTTGCGGATGCTGCCACCCTGTACGGCAATGAGATTGCCGATACCGACGGCATTAACATTCAAGGCACCGGCATGGACTGGCGCGCCTCAGTCGGTGTTGGCCTGATCTGGGCGTCGCCTTTCGGCCCGATCCGCATCGACTACGCCCTGCCGGTCTTGAAGGAAGACACCGACGAGGTGCAGGAGTTCAACTTCGGCATGTCGACCCGCTTCTGACAGCGGCGGGCCCGACATTCCCGGCCGTTTCGGCCGGGAACCACCGCCCGATCTGGATGTAGATTTCTCATGACGGACCCGGTGTTCTTCGTGCCAACCCGCCGGTTTTCGGCGCTGGAGGTCGCGAATCTCGCGGGCGCCGAACTCATCGACATCGGCCATGCCGAAACTGCCGTCACCTGCATCGCGTCCGCCGCCGAGGGCGGCGAGGGGGCGTTGGTCTATGTCGAGGGCGGCAAGAATGCGCACCTCGCCGAACGTGCCAACGCCGCCGCGATCCTGTGCACCAGCGACATCGCCTCACGTGTGAAGCCAGGCATTGCCGTACTTGTGTCGAAGCGTCCGCAGTTTGCGTTTGCGCTCATCGGCCGGCTGCTTTTCCCCGCTGCGGCCTCACCGACAGCGATGACGGGCGAGGCAGGCGTCTCCGCGCGAGCCCACGTCGACCCGACCGCGCGACTCGAACCCGGCGTCATCGTCGAGGCCGGCGCCGTGATCGGGCCGGACGTGGCCATAGGCTCCGGCACGATCGTGGCGCCCAATGCCGTCATCGGACGCATGTGCCAGATCGGCCGCGACTGCTACGTCGGCCCTTCTGCCAGCGTACAGTACGCGCTGATCGGCAACCGCGTTATCATTTACCCTGGCGCGCGCATTGGCCAGGACGGCTTCGGTTTCGTGGTCGGGGCGTCCGGCCCCGAGCGTATCCCCCAGATCGGCCGTGTCGTCATCCAGGACAATGTCGAGATCGGCGCGAACACTTCGGTCGATCGAGGCGCGCTGGCCGACACCGTCATCGGCGAGAACACCAAGATCGACAATCTCGTCCAGATCGCGCACAACGTCCGCATAGGGCGCAACTGCCTCATCGCGGCGCAGGTCGGCATATCCGGTTCGGTGACCGTCGGGGACAACGTTGTTATGGGCGGCGGCGTCGGAATAGCCGATCATCTGACAATCGGTGCCGGCGCCCACCTTGCGGCGCGCAGCGGTTTCATGAACAACGTTCCGGCTGGCGAGATATGGGGTGGCTATCCGGCCGAGCCTATGTCGAGCTTGATGCGGTCAATTGCGACGTTGCGCAAAATCACTGCGGAACGATGCAAGCGGGGGAGAGGAAATGGCTGAGAACGTCTTGGAAGCGGTCGACATACTCGGCCTGCTCAAGCTTCTGCCGCATCGTTACCCACTGCTGATGATTGATCGTATCATCGACATAGACGCCGACAATTCGGCCACCGGCATCAAGAACGTGACCTTCAACGAGCCGCATTTCCAGGGCCATTTCCCCGGCCAGCCGGTCATGCCAGGCGTCCTTATCGTGGAAGCGATGGCGCAGACGGCAGGCGCGATTTCGCTGCTGGCGGCGGCTTACGACAGTCCCACGCTGGTCTATTTCCTGACGATCGACGGGGCGAAGTTCCGCAAGCCCGTGGTGCCCGGCGACAGGCTCGAGATCAAGGTCAGGAAGATCAAGAAGCGCGGCAACATCGTGCGGTTTGCGTGCGAGGCGTTTGTCGATGGCGCGATGGTCGCCGAGGCCGAAATTGCCGCTATGCTCGCACCGGCGCTCGCAGCCTGATGGACCGCACCATGCGATCTCACACGTCGATCCATCCGATGGCAGTGGTCGAGCCCGGGGCGGAACTCGGCATCGGCGTCGTTGTCGGACCGTTCTGCCATGTTGAGGCGGGATCGACCGTCGGCGACCAGGTGGAACTCGTCAGCCACGTCGTCGTGCATCGCGGCGTCACGGTTGGCGAGGGCTGCAAGGTGTCGTCGATGGCGGTGCTTGGCGCGCCGCCGCAAAACACCAAACACAAGGGCGGGCCGACCACGCTGGTCATCGGCCGCAACTGCACGATCCGCGAAGGCGTCACCATGCATCGCGGCAGCGATAGCAGCCGCGCCGAGACGACGGTCGGCGAAAACGGCAACTTCCTGGCCTATGCCCACATCGCGCATGACTGCATCGTCGGCCGCAATGTCACCATGGCCAATGTCGCGACGCTCGGCGGCCACGTCGAGGTCGGAGATTTTGTGATCCTTGGCGGCCTTGTCGCGGTACACCAGATGACCCGCATCGGCCATCACGCCTTTGCCGGCGGCGCCGCCATGATCGCCGGCGACATCATCCCCTACGGCATGGTGATGGGCAATCGCGCGCGCCTTCGCGGCCTCAACGTGATCGGCATGAGGCGTTCCGGCGTCGCGCGGCCGGAGATATTCGCGCTGCGCCGCGCCTACAGGATGATCTTCGACCCGGCGCGTTCCGTGGCCGAAAACCTCCCCGAGGTCGAGCGCCAGTTCAGCGATTCACCCGTCGTGCGCGACGTGCTCGATTTCCTGCAGGCGCGCGGCAAGCGCCACTTCACGGTGCCACAGCTGCGCGACAGCGCGGGCAGCGACGATGAAGAAAACTGAGCCGGGCAGACTGGTCACCCTGCAGTCCGGCGACAGGATGGCGATTGTCGCGGGAAGTGGCCGGCTTCCGATCGACCTTGCCGAGAGCCTCGCGGCGGGTGGCCACGCTCCATTCGTGTTGATGGTGGAGGGCGAGGCGGATACCGCTCTTGCGTCCAATGACCACCAGATGGTCACCATCGAACAGTTCGCCGATCTCGGCACGATCCTCAGGCGCAGGCAGATCACCCATGCCGTGTTCGCAGGGGGAATTAGCCGCCGGCCGCGTATTACCGCCCTGAGGCCGAGCCTCGCGTTGTTCAGGGCTCTACCCCGCATCATGGGCGTGCTGGGCAAGGGGGACGACGGCGTTCTGAGGGCTATCACCGCGGGTCTGGAGACATACGGCGTGAAGGTCGTTGGAGCGCACCAGATTGCGCCGGATCTGCTTGCATCCGCTGGGCCGATGACAGGTATCTCGCCGCAAAAATCCGATTGGCGCGATATCGAGGCTGCGGCACAGGCAGCGCGCGCGATCGGCGCAATAGATGTCGGCCAGGCCGCCGTCGCCATCGGCGGCCGGGCAATTGCGCTGGAAGACGTCGAGGGAACCGACGGACTGCTCGCGCGCGTCAAGGACCTCCGTTCGCATGGCAGGCTGGCCGGCAAGGCGCGGGGCGTGCTGGTCAAATGCGCCAAGCCCGGACAGGAACTGCGCGTCGATCTTCCGACCATCGGGCCTGCGACCGTAACGTCAGCACACGCTGCCGGACTTGCCGGCATCGGCGTGGAGGCAGGCCGTTCGCTGGTTCTCGACGCCGCCAATGTCGTCGCCGAAGCGGACAGGCTCGGCCTGTTCGTTGTCGGCCTGCCGCAGGCGCCGCCATGAACTCCGCCCGCCCGCTGACGATAGGCATTGTCGCCGGCGAGGAGTCGGGCGACCTGCTTGGCGCGGACGTGATTGCCGTGATCAAGGCCAGGACCGGCCGCGACGTGCAACTCGTTGGCATCGGAGGCCGGCATCTGGAGGCACAGGGGCTTAAGCCGCTCTTCGATGCCGGCGACATCGCGCTGATGGGCTTTTCGGCGGTGTTGCGCGACCTGCCGCGCCTCGTGCGCCGTATCGGCCAGACCGCCCGTGCCATCGTCGCGGCCAAGCCAGACTGCGTCCTGACAATCGACAGCCCGGATTTCACGCTGCGCGTCGCAAAAAAAATACGCGCCGCAGATCCCTTCATCCCGGTCATCCACTACGTCTGTCCGAGCGTGTGGGCATGGCGTCCGGCCAGGGCGGCTGCGATGAAGCCACATGTCGATCACGTGCTGTGCCTCCTGCCGTTCGAGCCGGCCGAGCTTCAACGCCTCGGCGGCCCGCAGGGCACTTTCGTCGGCCATCGTCTGACCAGCGATCCGGGCGTGCTCGCGGCGGCGGCTGCGCAGGCCGTGCCGCACGACTTTTCAACCGACCGCGTGAAGACGCTGCTCCTCCTGCCGGGTTCGCGACGTGGCGAGGTGAGCCGGTTGATGGAGCCCTTCCGCGAAACAGTCTCGATCCTCAAGGCGCGCGGCCACCGGCTGCGCGTCGTGCTGCCCACGGTGCCGCACGTCGCCGCGCTGGTGTCAAAGTCGGTTGCGGGCTGGCAGGACATGCCGGAGATTGTGTTGGACGCATCGGCGAAATGGCGTGCATTCGGCGAGGCGGATGCGGCGCTGATTGCTTCCGGGACCGTGGCGCTGGAGCTTGCGCTTGCCGGTGTGCCGCTGGTGTCCTGCTACAAGCTCGACTTCCTGGCACGCGCAGCGCTCAGGCTGATCACCGTCTGGTCACCTCTGCTGCCCAACCTGATCGCCGACCGACCTATCGCGCAGGAGTTCTACAACGAACTCGTGCGTCCACCTTACATGGCGCGGACCATCGAGCAGCTTTTCGCCGATAACGATTTGCGGGCCTGGCAGAAGGCGGGCTTCGCCGAAGTCTCGCGTCGCATGGCCACGGCGAGACCCTCGGGCGACATCGCCGCGGACATCATCTTGATGGCGATCGGCAGTCGGCAATAATTGTCCGACTGCCGCTTGCCGAGTTTCCTACCGCTTGGCGATGGGCACGTAGTCCCTTTCGGCCGCGCCCACGTAAAGCTGGCGCGGGCGGCCGATGCGTTGGCCGGGATCTTCGATCATTTCTTTCCACTGCGCGATCCAGCCGACCGTGCGCGCAACCGCGAACAGCACGGTGAACATGGTGGTGGGGAAGCCGAGCGCCTTCAGCGTGATGCCCGAATAGAAGTCGACGTTCGGGTAGAGCTTCTTTTCGATGAAGTATTCGTCCGTCAGCGCGATCTTCTCAAGCTCGACTGCGATGTCGAGCAGCGGATCGTCCTTGATGCCGAGTTCGCCGAGCACCTCGTGCGCGGTCTTCTGCATGATCTTGGCGCGCGGATCGTAATTTTTGTACACGCGGTGGCCGAAGCCCATCAGGCGGAACGGATCGTTCTTGTCCTTGGCGCGCGCGATGTACTCGGGAATGTGGTCGACCGTGCCGATTTCGCCAAGCATGTTCAGCGCCGCCTCGTTGGCGCCGCCATGCGCGGGGCCCCACAGGCAGGCGATGCCGGCCGCGATGCATGCGAAGGGGTTGGCGCCCGAAGAGCCGGCAAGGCGCACGGTCGAGGTCGAAGCATTCTGCTCGTGGTCGGCGTGCAGGATGAAAATACGCTCCATGGCGCGCGCCAGCACCGGGTTGACCTTGTATTCCTCGCACGGCACCGCAAAGCACATGTGCAGGAAGTTGGCCGCGAAGTGCAGGTCGTTCTTCGGGTAAACGAAGGGCTGGCCGATGTGGTACTTGTAGGCCATTGAAGCGATGGTCGGCATCTTGGCAATCAGGCGCATTGACGCGATCATGCGCTGGTAGGGGTCCGAGATGTCGGTCGAGTCGTGGTAGAAGGCCGACAGGGCGCCGACCACGCCGCACATGACCGCCATCGGGTGTGCGTCCCGCCGGAAGCCCGTGAAGAAGCGGCTCATCTGCTCGTGCACCATCGTGTGGCGCGTCACGCGATAGTCAAAATCGTCCTTCTGCGCCTTGGTCGGCAATTCGCCGTAGAGCAGCAGGTAGCAGACCTCCAGGAAGTCGCCGTGCTCGGCAAGCTGGTCGATCGGGTAGCCGCGGTGGAGCAGGATGCCGTTGTCGCCGTCGATGAAGGTGATCGCCGATTCGCAACTGGCGGTCGAAGTGAAGCCGGGATCGTAGGTGAAGGCGCCAGTCGTGGCGTAGAGCGCGCCGATGTCGATGACATCGGGGCCTATGCTGCCGCTTCGCACCTTGAAATCATGGGTCTTGCCGGCCAGCTCTAGTTTCGCACTTGTCATCGCGACCTCCTTCAGCCTGCCCATTTTATTGTGTTTGGAATGCCTGTCAGGCAATTGTCGGCGAAAATCCGCCAATCAAGCCGAACAAGTCCCAACCCCTTGTCGTTGTCTTCAATGTTGCACCGCAACAGCCTCGTTTCAACGAGAAAAATGACAGTGGCATTGTCCTAATCGATTTGATCGGCGATCCGACCCAGGCTTTCATCGCGGCCGAGAACCGCCAGCACGTCGAATACACCGGGCGAGGTCGTCCTTCCCGTAAGGGCGGCTCGCAACGGTTGCGCGACAGCCCCGAGCTTCAGACCTTTTTCCTCGGAGAAAGTTCGGATTGTTGCCTCGGTCGAGGCGGCGGTCCATTCGTCCTCGGCACTTTTCAACGCATCGAGCGCGCCGCGCAGCACCTCGCGCTGCGGTTCACCAAGTTGCGCCTTGGCCTTTTCGTCAATGGTCAGCGGCCGCTCGGCGAACAGGAACGCCGCGCCATCGGCCAGTTCCACAAGCGTCTTGGCGCGTTCCTTCAGCCCCGGCATGGCGGCGAGAAGCTGCGCCTCGCGCCTCTCGTCCAGGCAGTCGGCGATCGGCTTTCCGTTTTCCAGATAGGGCAGGGTGCGGATGAAGATGTCGAGTAGTTCGCCGTCATCCATGCGCCGCATGTGGACGCCGTTCAGCGCCTCGAGCTTGGCGAAGTCGAAGCGTGCCGCGCCCTTGTTCACATCCTCGATCTCGAACCAGCGGATCATGTCGTCGAGGCCCATCACCTCGTCGTCGCCATGGCTCCAGCCGAGGCGCGCCAGGTAGTTGCGCAGCGCGGCGGGCAGGTAGCCCATCGCACGATAGGCGTCGACGCCGAGCGCGCCGTGGCGCTTTGACAGTTTGGCCCCATCGGCGCCGTGGATCAGCGGGATGTGCGCCATGACGGGAATGTTCCAGCCCATGGCGTCGTAGATGACCTGTTGGCGCGCGGCATTGGTCAGGTGGTCGTCGCCGCGAATGATGTGGGTGACGCCCATGTCGTGGTCGTCCACGACCACGGCGTGCATGTAGGTCGGCACGCCGTCCGAGCGCAGGATGATGAAATCGTCGAGGTCCTTGTTGGGGAATTTCACGTCGCCCTGCACGCGGTCGCGCACGGTCGTCTCGCCGTCGCGCGGAGCCTTGATGCGGATCACCGGCTTGACGCCGACCGGCGCTTGGGAAGGTTCGCGGTCGCGCCAGCGCCCGTCATAGCGCGGTGGCCTGCCCTCAGCGCGCGCCTTCTCGCGCATATCGACGAGTTCTTCCTGCGAGGCATAGCAGTAGTAGGCCTTGCCAAGCCGCACGAGTTCCTCGGCGATCTCGCGATGGCGTTCGCCGCGCCCGAACTGCGAGACGGGCTCTCCTTCCCAGTGGAGTCCAAGCCACGAAAGGCCGTCGAGTATCGCCGCCGTCGCCGCGTCGGTTGAGCGCTCGCGATCGGTGTCCTCGATACGCAGCAGCATGGTGCCCTGGGTGTGTCGCGCGTAGAGCCAGTTGAACAGCGCCGTGCGCGCTCCGCCGATATGCAGATAGCCGGTAGGCGAGGGGGCGAAGCGTGTGACGACGGTCTCGGACATTGTTTTCTCGGCGGCGGCCCGACCTGCGGGCGGCAGGGACGCCCGGACTTGAAGCCGGACCGGTGGATAAAAGTCGAGGTTCATGTAGCATAGGTCGCCTGTCGTGCAAGTGGCTGTCGGGTGGGGACCGGGATGGCGCAGGAAAGATCGCCTGAAGGTGTCGGCGAACGATCCTTGTTCGCGCCCGATGACGCGCCTTTCGATTTCCGGCCGGCCGGCTCTCCCGGAGTCTCGCTGCCGAGCCTTGAACGCACGTCCCTGCGACCTGCCGGCGAACCTGCCGCCACGGTTCCGGTGCGCCTTGAAGCGTCGGAAGCGGTGGCTCGATGGCTGCCGCGTGTGCGGGGAATCTGGCAGGCGAGGCCACCAGCGCGCGCTGCTATGCGCCGCGCGCTTGGCCTCGCCATCGCCACCGAATTCGACCGGGGAATGGCCTTCCTGCTTGTGCCGGTCCTGCTGGCCGTCGGCGCATTGCTTTACTTTTCACTGGTCGCGGAACCGGGCTGGATGGCACTCGCCGCGGT
>Ga0105046_10001311_pt1 | contig 38052 bp, 36 predicted proteins | sample MAT03_FD_78385 | JGI IMG/M metagenome (GOLD analysis project Ga0105046, IMG submission 78385) | Freshwater microbial communities from Lake Fryxell liftoff mats and glacier meltwater in Antarctica - MAT-03 (megahit assembly) | ecosystem: Environmental > Aquatic > Freshwater > Ice > Liftoff... | reverse complement strand
CAAGTGAGCATACTTAATCGTATCTACAAAATGTAGGATGCCCAGGGGGACTTTATCGAAATTCAACGTCGAAGGCCAGCGGCGCCGACGGCGTCCCACTGGGACGAACAGTTAACGGGACTTACGTGCTGGCCAACGCTTGGGATTTCGCGCATGGTAAATTCAAGCAAGAATGTGCACCAAGTCGCCCTTGACTAAGAAGAAAACTGCATACGGAAATCGAGGAAGCAAGGTTCTGTGCACGCCCGGAACGATCTCTTGATACAGCAACGGCGCCTGTTCAAGCCGCCTGACCTGCAACTCAAGGGCAGCTTCATATTCCAGGCCCAAACCTCTACTTTGCGCCTCATACCATTCGTGCGCTTCGCCGACCTCACGAACGGCCCGGCCAGAAAACGTCAGGCGGTATGCCACGATCCGTTCTTCAACTTCTCCTTCACCTGATCCCATGAGTAGCCGGCCTCGGGATCGCGCTCAAACTCGACCAACCGGGCGGCAAGATCAGCCTTTATTTCAGGCGAAACCTCAATCGCCTGCGGCACGGCAGCAGCACTCTCCCAAATCAACTTTACGAGATCAATTCGTTCTTGAACCGGGAGCGCCAGAATTTCTGCCGTAGAAATATGGGTCATGGAAAGCAGATTACCACGAACATTGTCAGCGCGTTAACGTTTGAGCTAAGTGGTCGACAGCGGTCAGTCTATGGTTTACAAGACCGTCAATGGGGCTGGGGTGGACGATGTTTACATGAGCCCCATCCACACCTGCCAGCGGTGCAACGTCAGTGCGTTCGACTATTCTCGCAGGCGTTGCAGATCCATGGGTCGGATCCGCCCTCGATCCGGCGCGGTGTTGGATGGGCCGAACCTTAGCCGAATCGCGCTGCCCGCGCTCCTGCGACGGAAGTCGCGGCTACCTTCCCCCCCCGCCATGGCACAAAACCGCCGCCGGGACTCTTGACGCCGCCCTCGCAATCCGGTTCAATTCCTCGAAATGCCCGTGCTTTCCCGCTCCGAAGACCCCTCGCCGCAGAGCCGTTGTCGCTTTGCGCTCGCGCACTCGGACATCACTCCGCCGCCGGGCATCTACCACCGCATGTGGGGCGCGGCGAAGCACGAGCGAGCCACGGGCGTGCATCGACCGCTCCGGGCAACCGTCGCGATCTTTGCGCCCCTTGCGGGCGCGGGACGCCAGATCATCCTCGCCCTCGACCATTGCGTCATGGGCGCGTCCGAGCACGGCAAGCTCGTCTCAGTGATTGCCGCGATCAGCGGAGTCGCCGCAGAGGAAACCCTCGTCGTCTTTTCCCATACCCATGGGGCCGGACTAATGGGGCTCGAGCGAGCCGACCTCCCCGGTGGTGAGCTTATCCCGCCCTATCTTGACCACCTCGGCGAAACGGCGGGAGCACTGGTGAAAGAAGCGCTGCTGGCCCTCGTGCCGGCCATGATCGTTTACGGGACGGGAAAATGCGCCCTCGCCTCTCATCGCGACTCCTGGGACGGAACACAATATGTTTGCGGGCACAACCCGGGAGTGGCGGCGGACGATACGCTCGTTGTCGCGAGGGTCAGCAACGAGAGCAGAGCCCTCCTCGCCACGGTGGTGAACTACGCCTGCCATCCTACGACGCTTGCGTGGGAAAACACCCTCATCAGCCCCGACTACATCGGGGCGATGCGCGAGCTCGTCGAGCGCGAGACAGGCGCGCCCTGCCTCTTCCTCCAGGGAGCGAGCGCGGAGCTCGGTCCCCGCGAGGGATTTGTCGGCGACCCCGCCGTGGCGGACCGCAACGGTCGCGAGCTCGCCTACGCCGCCCTTTCCACCCTGACATCGCTGCCAAAATCGGGCACGAAGTTCGCCTACGCTGGCCCGGTCGTCTCCGGGGCGACGCTGGGCGCGTGGAAACACGTCCCTCTTTCCTCCGAGGAACTCGCGGCAAAGGCCCGCTGGAGTCGCGAGCGCTGGCACGAGCCACTTCCCTATCGCCCGGGCCAGCCCACCATCGCGGAAATAGAGAAGTCCCTTGCCTCACTTCACGCCGAAGAATCCACCGCGCGCGCCGCCAGAGACGAGACGCGAGCCGCCGAATGCCGAGCCCTCGCGGAGCGAAAGTCGCGCCTCCTCCATCGTCTCAGCGAGCTCCCGCAGGGCGATCACTACCCGCTCCAGGTCGCCCTCTGGCAAATCGGCGACGCGGTCTGGATCGGCGTTCAGGGCGAAAGCTACAGCCTGCTGCAGACGGAACTGCGACGGCGCTTCCCTGGCAAAACCCTCATCGTCGCCTCCGTCGCCGCCGACTGGGGTGCCTCTTACCTGCCGCCGCGCGAGCTCTACAACACCGGTATTTACCAGGAAAGCATCGCCGTGGTCGCCGCCGGCAGCCTCGAGCAACTCATCGACTCCATCGCCTCCCGTCTCATTTCATTAAAAACACCGCCATCGAAACCCTCGTGTGCCACGCACGAATGCGGAACTGGATCTTTGTCAAAGTCGTCACCGATCAGCCCGGATTGATCGGCTGGGGCGAGGCGAAGCTGGAGTGGCACACCCGCAGCTTCGTCGGGGCGATCGAGGATCTTTCCTCTCTCCTCGTCGGTGAAGATCCGACCCGGGTCGAGCACCTCTGGCAGATGATGTATCGCCAGCATTTCTGGCACGGTCACACCAACGTGCGCACCGGTTCCCGTCGGGCTGCATGAGTCCTTGGCAGGCTCTCTCAGCACAAACCCTGTATACACAGTGGCACGTGGTTTGCTAGATTGGACGGCTGAAACTTGACTGAATGGTCAGTTATCGGAATTGAATCCGCAGCCTGACCGCACGAATTGCCCGACGACAGGAGCCAGAGAGCCCATGCCAACCACTTTGATGACCCCAGACGTTCGCGCTGGCCGCTTGAACGCTGCTGACTATGCATCGCGGTTTGCCGATGCCACGCCGCGCTTCACGCAGGCCCAAGCGGTGCTCGAGGCCGAGCGCTGCCTGTACTGCTACGACGCGCCATGCGCCACGGCCTGCCCGACCAGCATCGACGTGCCGTCCTTTATCAAACGCATTTCCGACGCAAACCTGCGCGGTGCAGCGCGCACTATTCTGGACTCCAACCCGCTCGGCGGCATGTGCGCGCGGGTCTGCCCGACCGAAAATCTGTGCGAGGCGGTGTGCGTCAAGGTGGCGCAGGAGGGCAAGCCTGTCGCTATCGGCAAACTTCAGCGCCACGCGGTCGATGCACTGATGGAGAGTGATCGCCCACAAATTTTTACCCGTGCTGCCAGCACAGGCAAAAAGGTGGCGGTGGTGGGTGCCGGGCCAGCTGGCCTGGCGTGCGCCTACACGCTGGCGCGGCTCGGCCACGACGTGGTGGTGTTCGACGCAAAGCCGAAAGCCGGCGGCCTGAACGAATACGGACTGGCTTCCTACAAGACGCCCGACAACTTTGCGCAGCGCGAGCTCCAGTGGCTGCTGGCAATTGGTGGCATCGAGGTGCGCAACAACTGGAAGCTGCAAACGGCGGACGAAATCTACGCCCTGCGCCAGGAGTACTCAGCGATGTTTCAAGGCAATGTTTTTGCCGCCAACTCAGGCGCTTCGCTGGCGTCGCTCAGCAAGAATTACGCAGCTGTGTTTTTGGGCATGGGCCTGGCCACCACCCAGCCGCTGGGTGTGCCGGGCGAAGACCTCGACGGTGTGGAAGACGCGGTGGACTTCATCGCCCGCTTGCGCCAATGCGCTGACCTGGCCACGCTGCCGATCGGCCGCCGCGTGGTGGTGGTTGGCGGCGGCATGACCGCTGTCGATGCATCGGTGCAGTCTGCGCTGCTTGGGGCTGAAAACGTCCACATGGTATACCGGCGCGGGCCGGAGACCATGAGCTCGTCGAGCGTTGAGCAAGAGTGGGCGCAAACCAACGGCGTGACGATTCACCACTTTCTGGCTCCAGTTGAAATCCTGGCCGCCAGTGGCCAGCCCGGCCATGTCGGCGGCGTTGAATTTGCCCGGCAAGCCATGGTCAATGGCAAATTGCAAGCCACCGGCGAGTTCGAAGTGATCGAGGCCGACATGGTGTTCAAAGCCATCGGCCAGAAGCTTGGTAACCCGGTGCTCGCCGAATCGGGCCTGAGACTGGAAGGCGGGCGCATCGTGACCGCTGAAGACGGTGCCACCAACCTGCCCGGCGTTTGGGCGGGCGGTGACTGCCGGGCGGGCGGGCAAGACCTGACGGTCGAGGCGGTGGAGCACGGCAAGCTGTCTGCACGAGCCATTCACGCATCGCTCAGCTCCCAATAGAGAAAGCACAACGAAAGCACACCATGGCCGATTTAAGCGTCGATTTTGCAGGCATCAAGAGCCCCAACCCGTTTTGGCTGGCGTCCGCGCCGCCGACCGACAAGGCGTACAACGTCAACCGCGCATTTGAAGCCGGTTGGGGCGGCGTGGTGTGGAAGACACTCGGCGAAGCGGGTCCGCCGGTTGTCAACGTCAACGGCCCGCGCTACGGCGCGCTGCTCACGCCCGACCGCCGCCTGATGGGCTTTAACAACATTGAACTGATCACTGACCGCGATCTGGAAATCAATCTGCGTGAGATCCGCGAAGTGAAACGCGAATGGGCGGATCGCGCCATGATCGTGTCGCTCATGGTGCCATGCCAAGAAGCCTCGTGGAAGGCGATTTTGGCGCGGGTCGAAGATACTGGCGCAGACGGCATTGAGCTGAACTTTGGCTGCCCGCACGGCATGAGCGAGCGGGGCATGGGCGCCGCTGTGGGCCAGGTGCCTGAGTACATTCAAATGGTCACTGCGTGGTGCAAGCAGTATTCAAAACTGCCGGTCATCGTCAAGCTGACGCCCAACATCACCGACATTCGCCAACCCGCCCGCGCCGCCAAAAACGGGGGGGCTGATGCGGTGTCACTGATCAACACCATCAACTCCATCATGGGCGTGGACCCGGCCACACTCACCATGAGTCCGGCGGTGGGCAACAAAGGCTCGCACGGTGGCTATTGCGGCCCGGCGGTCAAGCCGATTGCACTCAACATGGTGGCTGAAATAGCGCGTGACCCGCTAACGGCAGGCATGCCGATTTCAGGCATTGGCGGCATCGGCACCTGGCGCGATGCACTCGACTATATCGCGCTCGGCTCGGGCACTGTTCAAGTGTGCACCGCCGCCATGGTTTACGGCTTCAAAATTGTGCAGGAGATGAAAGACGGCTTGTCCAACTACATGGACGAAATGGGTTTTGAATCAGTGAGAGAAATCGTCGGCAAAGCCGTGCCCACCGTGTCTGACTGGCGTTATCTCAACTTCAATCATGTGAGCAAAGCCGTCATCAACCAGGACGCCTGCATTGGTTGCGGCCGCTGTCACATTGCCTGTGAAGACACGTCACACCAGGCCATTACCAACCTGGTGGATGGCGCGCGCAAGTTTGAAGTGATGGAAAGCGAATGTGTGGGCTGCAACTTGTGCGTAACCGTGTGTCCCGTGCCAGAATGCATCACGATGCGCACAGTGGAGATTGGAGACATCGATTTGCGGACCCACAAAAAAGTACAGGCAGGCCACGCCGATTGGACAACGCACCCGAACAACCCGATGCGGGTGGCTGCAGAGGTTTAATTTTTTTAAACGCGAAGGATTCATCATGACAACACTTTTAATCAAGGGTGGCACCGTCGTCAACGCTGACCGTGCGGTCAAGGCCGACGTGCTGTGCATTGACGGCCTGATCACCGCTGTGGGCGCTGACCTGACCGCCCCGGCCGGCGCCACGATTATTGATGCAGGCGGCCAGTACGTGATGCCCGGCGGCATTGACCCGCACACACACATGCAGCTGCCCTTCATGGGCACGGTGACAATGGACGATTTTTATAGTGGCACGGCGGCTGGTCTGGCTGGCGGCACCACGATGATCATTGACTTTGTGATCCCGAATCCGAAGGAGCCGCTGATGGACGCCTTTCGAAAGTGGCGCGGCTGGGCCGAGAAGTCTGCATGCGACTACAGCTTTCACGTCGCGGTGACCTGGTGGGACGAGTCAGTCAGTCGCGACATGGGCTTGCTGGTACAAAACGAAGGCGTGAACAGCTTCAAGCATTTCATGGCCTACAAAAACGCCATCATGTGCGACGACGAAACGCTGGTAAACAGCTTTAAGCGCTGCCTGGAGCTGGGCGCCATGCCCACCGTGCACGCCGAAAACGGCGAGCTTGTTTACCTGCTGCAAAAGACTGTCGCCGACATGGGCATCAAAGGCCCCGAAGGCCACCCGCTGTCCCGCCCGCCGATGGTTGAGGCTGAAGCGGCCAACCGCGCCATTGCCATTGCCGATGTGCTGAATGTGCCTATCTACGTCGTGCACGTGAGCTGCGTGGAAGCCGCCGAGACCATTGCCCGCGCACGCGCCCGCGGCCAGCGCGTGTACGGTGAAGTGCTGGCCGGTCACCTGGTGCTGGACGACAGCGTGTACCGCCACCCCGACTTTGCCACCGCGGCCGCCCACGTGATGAGTCCGCCCTTCAGGGCCAAGAGCAACCAGGAATTTTTGTGGCGCGGGCTGCAGAGCGGCAACTTGCACACCACCGCCACTGACCACTGTACGTTCTGCGCCGCTCAAAAGGCCGCTGGCAAAGACGACTTTTCGAAAATCCCCAATGGCTGCGGCGGCATTGAAGAACGCCTGGCAGTGGTGTGGGAAGAGGGCGTGAACACCGGGCGTTTGACGCCCAGCGAGTTTGTCGCGGTGACGTCTGCCAACACGGCCAAACTGTTCAATATTTATCCGCAAAAAGGCAGCATTTCCGTCGGTGCAGATGCCGACATCGTGGTCTGGGATCCCGAGGCGACCAAGACAATTTCAGTCAAAACGCAGCATAGCAAGGGCGACTTCAATGTTTTTGAGGGACGCCACGTTCGCGGCCTACCGAGCCACACCATCAGCCGCGGTGAGCTGCTCTACATCGAAGGTGAGCTGCGCGCCAAACCAGGAGCCGGCAAATACATCAACCGGCCAGCGTTCGGGCCCGACTTTGTAGCGAGCCAACAGCGAGCGGACACCAACAAACCGCAGGCGGTAGAACGCAAAAAAAGCTTGGTTGAAAAGCCAGGCGTACGCGCCATAGAAAAAGTCTAGTTTGACCTGAAAAGGAACCCATCATGGGCCCGCCCGTGCCTGCCTGTTCACAGGCGAGGCCCACGGGGGTCCTGTGGGGGGCCGAAGCATCGGGCCATGGCACAATCAGGCTTGGCCGGCACTGTCGGGTTGTCCGGCCATCATGGCAACCAGCCGCCTCGCGTTTGCGAAAATGCAGTATGTGCCTTCGACCTTTCACAGTCCCTATCGACCATGTCTACTCGAACTCCCTTCCCCTCCGATTTCATGCCACTCGAAGGCACCCCGGCGGATTGCCGCGACTGCGGTTCGGCCGCCCGGGTCGGTTTCCAGTTCGACTATGCATTTCAGCCGATCGTCGACCTGGATCGCCATAATGTCTTCGCGCATGAGGCGCTGGTGCGCGGCCCGGCCGGTGAGTCGGCAGCGTCGGTACTGGCGCAGGTGCACGAGGGCAACCGTTATCGCTTCGACCAAGCCTGTCGCGTCAAGGCGATCAAGAGTGCGGCGCGGCTGGGCATGACGGATTACCTGTCGATCAACTTTCTGCCCAATGCCATTTACAAGCCCGAAGTCTGTATTCGCACAACGCTCGAGGCTGCGCGCATGTACGGTTTCCCGACCAACCGGATTATTTTCGAGGTCACCGAGGGCGAGCGCGTTGAAGACGGCAACTGGCTGACCGAAATACTGCGCGAGTACAAGCGCTGCGGCTTCCTGACTGCAATCGACGACTTCGGCGCCGGTTACGCCGGGCTCAAGTTGCTGGCCGATTTTCAGCCGGACCTGATCAAGATCGACATGGACCTGGTGCGCGATGTCGATACCAGCCGGCCGCGTCAGGCCATCGTTCGCGGTTTGCTGCGGATTTGCCACGACATGGCCATCCGCGTCATCGCAGAAGGCATCGAGACACCGGGCGAACGCGATTTCCTGCAAGACGCCGGTGTCAACCTGATGCAGGGTTATCTGTTTGCGAGACCGGCGTTCCAGGCCGTCGCCGCAGTCGACCCGCGGTGCTGGCCGGTCACTTCGTCAGCTTGAGTTCCAGCTTCAAAGGTAGCACTCTCTCGCTCTCGTTAGAGGCTTGGCGCAACGCTCACGACGTCACCCGCGTGAGTGGCATGCCGCCGTCCTCGCCGGTGATGACCAGAACGATCGCTCGTTCGCGTCGGGTACCCAGTTGCGCCAGCTGCCGGGCGCGCCGGCGGCTGCGGTGTCCGTGTGGCTTCTTTGGAAGCATCTGCAGCAAGTGCCTGCACCGCACGTTGTCGCAGCGCGTCGAAAACAGCTGGCGCATGGCGTGCCGACCTTGTTCAGCACGACCTTTTTTTCACCCAGCAACGGGCCCTGGCGCACCTGGTACTGCAGATCCAGCGACAGCCGCCCTGACACGATCCGATAGCCTGCAAACCTGATCGCACAAGGCGACAACGCGGTCATGTCCAGGTTGCGGAAGACCATCTCGATGTCGGTCAGCCGCTCAGGCTGCAACCGGACGCAACAGGCTGGCCTGGCCTCGGATGCGCGCGGAACCGAGTTGGTCGACGCGGGCATCGGGTTGCAACTGGGCGCTGCGGTTGGCGTCGGTGCCTAGCCCGGTGATGACCCCCTTGGGTTCGTGCATGCGGGTGCCGAACTGTGGCCGCAAGCCCAGGTCGGCAAACTCCAGCTGACCGTCGTAGAGCCTGATCCGGGCCACAGTGACCGGAAACACATCGTCCGGCAAGCGGCCGTCCACCAGGGAATCTTTCGTACCAGCAAAACACGGTAGCGCTTCCACCGCCTGAACCGTATCCGGCGCATGGGCTGCTGGCCGCCGCCTTGATCGAATCAAGCAAGTGCTGTGGTAGACGCAACGAGATCGTCTTCGTCGAGGGTTTCAGGTTCGGCAGCACTGCGTGCGGGCCTTTGCCCAGTCCTGGTATTGCGTTGAGTCGCGGTCCTTGGCTTCTCAGTACGCGCGCTCGCTGCCTCGGTCTTGAACCTGGGCAGCGGTTGAGTCTGCTTGCTCATGGATGGTCCTTTCCTTGCGGCGCATGTCGCGCGCCGAGATCACGCGAATCAGCGTGCCGTCTTCGCGCAGGGTGAATGTGAAGTGCAGCCTGCGCCCTTCATCGGTTTTACCGAGCGCGTGACACCGCAGTTCGTGTCCGCCATGTCGGGCATCTTGCAGCAGCAGTATCGACTGGTTGAAAAAATCTCTTCGGCGTTCGACTGGCTGACGCCGTGCTTGTCGTTCTTTCAGGCGTTGCCATTGTCCCAGTCGAGGCCGAGGATGGCTGGCAGGTCGACCATACACGTGTATTTTCAAAATATACAAGCGACTGCAGCCTGTCGCTGGCGCTGCAATAGCGCCCGTGGGCACTCTGCGAGTGGACCCGCGACTAGCTTGCCGACCCTGAAAGCGGGTACACAGCGCGCCGCCGCGTTGACATCTTGAGCACCGGCGCGGAGTTGCCGGCGCAATTGCGGATCAGCGCTTGCTGTGCAGCATGGTGAAGACCCAGTATCCCCAGTGGTTGTGTGAATCGGTCAGCGAAGAGGAAGCCGAGTGCATCGGCCTGGTAGCTGTTCCAGCTATGGGTCTACCGGATCGGCAGCTGCGTGCTGCTCAACATGTTGGACGATCCGGCATGGCTCGCATGGATGTTTTGCTGACCGGGGTCGTGTCGCAGGAGCGCAACCATGGAAAAATCACTTCACGGCATTGTTCGGGTGTCATGAAGGAGAGCCGACCAAGATATCCTGCAATGCAGGTGACCCAGTTCGCAGGGGGCATTTTTTTGGGTATTGGATTGCGCGGCACGCGCGTCATACGAATGTCACAAGTACAACCTATATTTCAATAATTGTTGATCTAATGAATCGTCGCTGCAGAGGGGGTTCCGTATGCGTGTAGGTATCAATGGCATGGGCCGTATCGGCCGCCTGGCTGTGCGGGCTGCGATGGGTGCAGCCCAGCGCCCGCCTGATGATCCCCGTGCAGGCAATCGTCTGGAGGTGGTGCACCTCAATGAGCTGAAAGGCGGAGCCGCGGTGGCGGCGCATCTGCTGGCCTTTGACAGCGTGCAGGGTCGTTGGCGCGAAGACATCCAGGCCGAAGATGAGCGCACAATCCGGATCGGCAAACAACGGCTGTCCTTTTCTTCCCATGCCACTGCCGCTGAAATTCCCTGGGGCGACTGGGGGGTCGACGTGGTTCTCGAGTGCACGGGCAAGTTCCTCACGCCCGAGACCCTGCAGGGTCACCTGGACCGGGGCGCCAGACGCGTGATCGTGGCGGCGCCCGTCAAGGTGGGCCCTGTGCTTAATGTGGTGGTGGGCGTCAATCACCACCTGTACGACCCGGCACAACACGCCATCGTGACCGCGGCATCCTGTACCACCAACTGTCTGGCGCCGGTGGTGAAGGTCGTGCACGAGGCGATCGGCATCCGCCATGGCCAGATCACCACCATCCACGACCCCACCAACACCAACCTGATGGTGGATGCACCCCACAAGGACCTGCGGCGCGCCCGCAGTGCCATGCTCAGCCTGGCCCCAACCACCACCGGCAGCGCCACCGCCATTGCCCTGATTTATCCCGAGCTCCGCGGCAAGCTCAACGGCCATGCGGTTCGCGCACCCGTGCTCAACGCGTCGTTGACCGACTGCGTATTCGAGATGCAGCGCGAAACCACTGCGCAGGAAGTGAACGACTTGTTTGCAGCGGCTGCCCGGGGGCCTTTGGCAGGGATCCTGGGTTATGAGGATCGCCCCTTGGTCAGTGCCGACTATGCAGGCGATACCCGCAGCGCGATCGTGGACGCACTCTCCACCCTGGTGACCGATGGCAGCTTGCTCAAGATCTACGCCTGGTATGACAATGAAATGGCCTACGCCTGCCGCATGGTGGATCTGGCCTGCCACATGCAATCGGCGGGTATTTGAACGGATGACTACCGCGGGCGCCAGCGGGGCGCGCAATTACGCCATCGTGACCTCGGCCTATTGGGGTTTCACGCTGACCGACGGCGCGCTGCGCATGCTGGTGCTGCTCCATTTCTACAAGCTCGGCTATTCGCCGTTCACGCTGGCCTTGCTGTTTCTGCTCTACGAAGCTGCAGGCATCGTCGCCAATCTGATCGGTGGCTGGCTGGCCACGCGTTTTGGCATTGCCCGCATGCTGGCAGTGGGGTTGACGACCCAGATCGCCGGTTTCCTGCTGCTGTCTGCGCTCTCTCCGGATTGGACCGGGGCCCTGTCGGTGGCATGGGTTGTGCTGTCGCAAGGCGTGTGTGGGGTCGCCAAAGACCTGACTAAAACGGCCAGCAAATCCGCCATCAAACTCACGGCGGGGCAGGCGTCAGGGCAGCTGTTCCAATGGGTGGCCTGGTTCACCGGCAGCAAGAATGCCATGAAGGGCATGGGGTTCTTCCTGGGGGGCGTTTTGCTCGAAGTGCTCGGCTTTCGCGTGTCTCTGTGGGCCATGGCTGGCGTGTTGGCCCTGGTTCTTGCAGGTGTGGTGATCTATGTACCGCCGTTGATGGGCAAAAGCAGAGCGTCGAAATCGGCCAAGGAGTTGTTCGCCAAGAACCGGGGCATCAACTTGCTGGCTGCCGCCCGTGTCGTTTTGTTCGGCGCACGCGATGTGTGGTTTGTGGTGGGTGTTCCGGTGTTCCTGTATGCCTCCGGTTGGTCGCGTCCCATGGTCGGGGCCTTTCTGGCGCTGTGGACGATCGGCTACGGATTGGTGCAAGCCTTGGCGCCCCACCTCGTCAGGCGCAGTGCCGATGGCCTGAGCCACGAGGTGCCTGCGGCGCGCACCTGGTCGGCGGTGCTTGTCGTGGTCACGACGTGCCTCGCCGCTCTGGTGGCCATTCAGGTGCCGCACCTGGAATGGGTCGTCGTTGCAGGCCTGGCGATCTTCGGGTTCGCCTTTGCGGTCAATTCGTCGGTGCACTCGTATCTGGTGCTGGCGTATGCGGGATCGGAGAAGGCTGCCGAAGACGTGGGCTTCTATTACGCAGCCAATGCCGTGGGACGCTTTATGGGCACCCTGTTGTCGGGGCTGCTCTACCAATGGGGTGGCTTGCTTTATGCGTTGGTCGGGTCCGCTGTCATGCTGACCCTCTGCTGGCTCGTGACCCTTGCCCTCCCTGTGTCTAAACCCTTGGAACGGATGGCACCATGAATGAAACCGCCGTGGTTCGCGCTTTGTCGGCGTTGGCACAACAATCCCGATTACAGATCTTCAGGCAACTGGTCGTTGCGGGGCCGCAAGGAATGACGCCCTCCAGACTCTCGGAACAACTGGGCCTGCCGCCAACGGCCTTGTCCTTCCACTTGAAAGAGCTCAACCATGCCGGATTGGTCACCCAGCAGCGCGCTGGCCGTCACCTGATCTACCGCGCCGCCTTCGCGACCATGAATGAACTTCTGTCGTACCTGACGGCCCATTGCTGCGAGGGGCAAGCCTGCGAACTCGTGAGCGCCACCACCATTTGCCCGGACTGCTGAAGCCACGTGCGGCCATTGGTTCGCCGCCGAATTCCAATCAATCCCGCGGAGCATCCTGATGTCCAAAGCCCACATGAACGTCTTGTTTATCTGCACTGCCAATTCGGCCAGGAGCATCATCGCCGAGTCGCTCGATCAACTGGGCGGCGGGCGAAGTCTGCCCCCTCTCGCCTGGGCAGCCGATGTCGGCACACTGGGGTGTCGAAGATCCTGCGGCAGTGGTCGGCACACCGGCCGAAGTCGAGAGCGTTCAATGCCGCGTTCATCGTGCTGCAGCGCCGGATTGCGCTGCTGTTGAACCTGCCCTTTGACAAGCTTGAAAAGCTCGCGTTGCAAAAGGAACTCGACCAGATCGGCAGAACCGGGGACTGACGATGAACATTTTAGAGCGGTATCTGACCGTCTGGATTTTTCTGTGCATTGTGGTAGGCATTGCACTGGGGCGGTGGTTCCCTGAGCCCATTGAAATGGTGGGTGGGATGGAGTTTGCCAAGGTCAATCTGCCGGTTGGCTTATTGATCTAATGACTGGTGGAAACCCCTTGTTCACGCTGTCCCAGGTGGCGTTGAACGATGCCATCATGGTGTTTGCATTCGCACCCATCGTTGCGTTGCTGCTGGGCCTGTCGTCCATCATTGTCCCGTGGGACACGCTGCTGACGTCGCTGGTGCTGTACATCGTGATCCCGGTCGTGATTGCGCAGTTGGCACGCAAGGCGCTTGTGGCCCGCGGACCATCGGCCTTCGAGGCAACGCTCGCAAAGATCGGTCCCTGGTCTGTCGCTGCGCTGCTGGCGACATTGGTGCTGTTGTTTGCCTTTCAGGGCGAGGCCATCACCCAGCAGCAACTGATCATCGCCATGCTGGCGGTGCCGATCGTTATTCAGGTGTTTTTCAACTCCGCCTTGGCCTACGGGTTGAACCGGGCCGCGGGCGAGAAGCACGACATAGCCGGCCCTTCGGCATTGATTGGCGCCTGCAACTTCTTTGAATTGGCGGTCGCCGCCGCCATCAGCCTGTTTGGTTTCCCATTCTGGCGCAGCACTGGCCACCGTTGTGGGTGTACTGATCGAGGTGCCGGCCATGCTGTTGGTCGTGCGTGTCGTCAATGGGTCCAAGGGCTGGTACGAGCGCACCTGATCCGCCCCCGGGGACAATGCAGGGGCACCGTCGCGACCCTTCATACTTTCGCGTGCGGAATTCCATGACCCTCCTACCCGACATTCCCCAATTGGATGCGTCGCTGTTGCAAGCCCTGTGGCCAGAGCCACTGCAACCCTCGGCGCTGTCGCGGCATCCGCCGCGCATTTTGCTGCTCTATGGTTCTGTTCGACCGCGCTCGTTCAGCCGCCTGCTGACCTTTGAGGCGGAGCGGCTCCTCCTGGCCATGGGCGCGGAAACGCGGGTGTTCAATCCAAGCGGGCTGCCACTTCCCGACGATGCGCCGGAGTCACATCCCCAAGTGCAGGAACTACGCGATGCGTGTGCCTGGGCCGAGGGTATGGTGTGGACCTCACCGGAGCGCCACGGCGCCATGACCGGGATCATGAAAGCGCAGATCGACTGGATACCGTTGGCCATCGGCGCCGTGCGGCCCACACAGGGCAAGACGCTGGCAGTCATGCAAGTGAGCGGCGGTTCGCAATCGTTCAATGCTGTGAACCAGATGCGTGTGCTGGGACGCTGGATGCGCATGCTCACCATTCCAAACCAGAGCTCTGTGGCCAAGGCTTTCATGGAGTTCGACGATCACGACCGGATGAAGCCGTCAAGCTACTTCGACCGTGTGGTGGATGTGATGGAAGAACTCATGAAATTCACGCTGCTGACGCGTGATGCATCCCCCCACCTGGTCGACCGCTACAGCGAGCGCAAGGAAACGGCGGAGCAACTGTCCAAGCGGGTCAACCAGCGCAGCATCTGAGGCCTGCGGCGCACAGCGCTTTGCCTATGCCCCCCAAAGCGCCGATCCGCGTGTGGTCACATTTCGTTACTATGGGGTTCGGCAAAATGCTTTCGTTTCGCAATTAAAGGAAGGAGACGTGCATGCCCGCCTCGGCCCCCGTGTCGTTCTGTCTCGGCCTACTGACTCTGTTCGCCTTGCCGCTCGCAGCGCGTGCAGACTGTGTGACCACCCGCACGGGGGCGACCCTTTGCTCGCCAGCCCAAACTCGCTGCGTCGCCGACCGGTATGGTGAATGGTTCTGTTCTGCAGCCGGCGGCGATGCCGTGCTCGACCGCCACGGGGCCCCGGTCTGTGGCGCCGGCCGGTGTGTGACCGACTTCTATGGCGATGTGCGTTGTTCGGTCGAGAAACATGGCAGCGCCGCGCTGGACCGTTATAACAAGGCGGTGTGCACGTCGGGTTGCACGCCCGCCAAGCCGAACAGCTGCAAGGCGCTGACGCCCTGAGAAACCCCGCTCGCCACCCGGTTTCGGCGGCCGTCGTATGCGGCGGGCGAACCACAAGACCCGGAATCTGGTGCGCAACACCTTTGTCGCAATGCCGGTACAGTGGTGGCCTTGGATGGGCGCTGAATGGCGGTGCCCGCCATCCTGTTCCTGGAGACGTCCCATGACCGACACCATCGCTTACACCCCACCCCCGGTTTGGGTCTGGAACCAGGAAAACGGCGGCCGCTTCGCCAATATCAACCGCCCCGTTTCCGGGCCGACGCACGACAAGGAGCTGCCGGTCGGGCGCCATCCCCTACAGCTGTACTCGCTGGCCACGCCCAATGGCGTGAAGGTCACGGTTCTGCTGGAGGAACTGCTGGCACTGGGCCATGCGGGTGCCGAATACGACGCTTGGCTGATCCGTATCAACGAGGGCCAGCAGTTCAGCAGCGGTTTTGTGGCCGTCAACCCCAACTCCAAGATTCCGGCCCTGATGGACCGCAGCGGGTCGACACCGATCCGGGTTTTCGAATCCGGCGCCATCCTGCTGTACCTGGCCGAGAAATTCGGCGCCTTCCTGCCCACGACGCCAGCAGAGCGCGCCGAATGCCTGTCGTGGCTTTTCTGGCAGATGGGCAGCGCACCGTACCTCGGCGGCGGTTTTGGCCATTTCTATGCGTATGCGCCCTTCAAGATCGAATACGCGATCGACCGCTTTGCCATGGAGGTCAAGCGCCAGCTCGATGTGCTCGACCGTCGCCTGTCCGAAAGCCCCTATCTGGCGGGCGATGCCTACACCATCGCCGACATCGCCGTGTGGCCCTGGTACGGCGCATTGGCCAAGGGGCTGGTCTATGGCGCGGGCGAGTTTCTCCAGGTGCAGAGCTACCTGCATATCCAGCGCTGGACCGACGCGATTGCGCAGCGGCCGGCGGTGCAGCGCGGGCGCCGGGTCAACTGCGTGACGGGTGACCCGGCGGAACAATTGCCCGAGCGCCACGCGGCTATTGATTTCGCGACACCTGCCCAAGACCCGGCATGACCGGATAGGCCCTGTCACCAGTACAAACGCCTGCTTCTGCCCAGGTTCTGCGTGACAACAGGCCGGTTCCGATGAAGCCGTCCCAGGGCGAGAGGCCTTGCTGCGCCACGCTGCCCCAACGGGTCATTGCCGACTGCAGGTCGTTGCGGTGGGCGCCGCGTGCATGCAGGAAGGCGGCATGGCTGCCCCCTTTGGTCAGCAGGGCGCGTGCGCGCATTGTGTTGCGGGCGTAGACTGGCGCCATGCGATTCGGGTCAGTGCTGGTGTTGCAGGTGTTGCTGTTGGGCGGTGGGTGCCAACTGGCGCGTGCGGAGTCTCCGCCTGTACGTTCCGAGCAGTGCCAGTTGGCAATCCACGCCTACCGGGCGGACTGGCAAAGCGCCGAGTCGCAGCGCAGGCTGCAGCGGGCCTGTTTCGCCGGCTCGGGCCGCGCACCTGTACTGCAAGCGCCCCTCGTGGTGGACAGCACCCGTCCCGCGGTCACTGCGCCGGTTACTCCGGCAATGCCCGATATTGTCCTGCCGTCGGCCCCTGGCGTCCTGACCCAGTGCGATGCCGGCGGCTGCTGGGACAGCCAGGGCCGCCGCTACCGTGGTACCGGGCCAATATACAGCGGGCCTGGGGGTGCGGTCTGCATGCGCAACGGCGACCGCATCGAGTGCCGGTAAGGCCAGAGTAGCCGCCGCGCCACTCAGCGCAGGCTCAGCCCGCGCCGGATCACCACCGGCTTGCCACCGGTGCGCCGCTTGCTGACCCAATGCGACAGGGCAGAGTCGAGGTGGTGTGCGTGCGAGGGAAACCACTGTACGAGTTCCTGCACCAGGCGGCGGCAGACCTCGGTGTTGCCTTGGGCCAGCAGTGCGCGGACGTCATCCACCGACTTCATCACGGCGGCGTGTTCGTCGATATGGCACTCGCGCGGCGGGAAGGCCAACTCCACCATCCATTGATTTTCCATTTCGAAGTGCGCCCGGGTGTGGGTCGCGAACTCCTCGAGCAGCGGCGTGAGTGCCTCGTCGTCGGCGGCTTGCAGGCGGGCGACGATCTCGACGAACTCCTGGTGGACACGGTCCATTTGCGGCTCGCCGAGCAGCAGGGAGTCGTCCCATTGGAAAGTGGTGGGGTTGGTCACGGTGTTTCGATCTGGTGCTGCAACAGGCAGTCGGTGCCGGTGCGGGCGGATTCGAGGATGGCCAGGCAGGCCTCGGTGCTGGCCAGCGCCCAGGCGCCGCTGTGCAGCGGTGCTTGGCCGTGCACCACGGTGGCCACCAGTTCGTCGATGACCTCCGAGCGCGGAATCGCGGGCGCGGGCAAGGGTAAGACCTCGCGGGACTGGTCCGCGAAGATCTCGATGCCGGTGGCGGTCGGGCGCAGGTCGGCGCCATCGCAGCTGGCGACGAGAAAGCCGAAATGCTGGTGCGCCAGCCCGGCGGGCAGCGCGTCGCTGGCCGCCGACTGGCTGCCGCCGTAGTTCCGAGCGGCCTTCAGGGCGGCTTCCTCCTGCCCGGTGGAGGCGTGGTGCAGGCGCCTGCGCGCGGTGCCGTAGTCGGCCGGATCCTTGGTCTGGCCCATTTCGCCAATGTGGTCCATCAGCACATCACTGTCATAGTGTGCATAACCGCTGTAGGTAGCCGAGCAGAAGCTGCCGTCCTCGAAGCCGAGCAGCGCACTGTAGGCGCCCTCGGTGGGCCGGGCGGCGTCCCAGCGGCCGGTGTAGGCGCGCACGCTGCGCAGACGCCCGCCGCAGAGCAGGCGCAGGATGTCGATCTGGTGCGCACCCTGGCTGAACACCACACCGCCGCCGGCGCGGGTGTCGAGCTCCTCCGGGCGGCGCGGGCGGTACAGGAAGTCGGTGTAATTCATCGCGGTGACCATGCGCAGGCGACCATACCGCCCACTGGTGATCAGGGCCCGCAGACGCAAAATGGGCGCATCGAAACTGTGGCTGTGGCCGACGACCATATGCACACCGGCGCTGGCGCAGGCCTGCACCATCGCCTGGCATTCCTCCAGGGTAATCGCCATCGGCTTCTCGACCAGCACATGTTTGCCGGCTGCCGCCGCCAGGGCCACATGCGCGCGGTGGAACTGGTGCGGTGTGGCGACATAGACCACCTGCACCTGCGGGTCGTCGCACAGTTCCTGCACCGATGCATAGGCCGGGCTGCCGAAGTCGCCACTGAACTGTCGACGGGCCGGCTCGGAGGGGTCGGCCGCGGCGACCAGCTGCACCCGCGAGTCGTGCCGGAGGGTCGGAAGCATGAGCGTGAACGCCCGGCCCAGACCGGCGACGCCGATGCGCAGGGGCGTAGCGGTAGCGGTAGCAGTCGATGCAGTCATCCCCTGATTTTGCCCGTTGCGGTCGCATTGCATTTCTACAATGTCTTGCAAAGGAGCATGTGCAATGGCAATTTATGCATTGGATGGCGTGGCGCCCCGCATGGCGGCATCGGCCTGGGTCGCGGACAGCGCGCAGGTGATGGGTTCTGTCGAGCTGGCCGAGGACGTGAGTATCTGGTTCGGTACGGTCTTGCGGGGCGATACCGACACCATCCGTATCGGCCGCGGCTCCAACATCCAGGACGGCAGTGTGCTACACGCCGACCATGGCAAGCCGCTCATCGTGGGCGACGGGGTGACGGTTGGCCATCAGGTCATGCTGCATGGTTGCACCATCGGCGATGACAGCCTGGTCGGTATCGGCGCGGTGGTGCTCAATGGCGCCCGCATCGGCAAGAACTGCCTGGTGGGTGCCCGCGCGCTGGTGACCGAGGGCAAGGAGTTCCCTGACGGCTCGATGATCCTGGGCAGCCCGGCCAAGGTGGTGCGGCCACTGCGCGAGGACGAGATCGCCGGCCTGCGTCGCAGTGCCGAGAGCTACGTGCAGAATGCGCGGCGCTTCCGCAGCGGGCTGCAGAAGCTCGGCTGACCCAGGGGCCTCAGGGCGATAGCGGCTTCAGCACCACCAGCAGGTCCTTGGCCTGCACCCGGTCGCCCGGTGCCACGTGCACCGAAGCCACTTCCGCATCGCGGTCGGCGGTCACATGGGTTTCCATCTTCATGGCCTCCAGCGCCAGCAGCGTGCTGCCGGCGTGTACACGCTGACCCGGCTGCACCGCCACGCTGACGATGCCGCCAGGCATGGGCGCTGCCACTTGCCAGGGATTGGCCGGATCTGCCACCGGCCGGCTGCGCGCCGCATCCCCGGCGTCAGGCCGCGCCACCCGCACCGTGCGGGACTGGCCGTTCAGTTCGAACTGCACCTTGCGCGCACCCTCGCCGTCGGCCGCCACCGACTGCAGCACCACCAGCAGGGTCTTGCCGGGGTCGATCTCGACCGTCAGCTCCTGCTGCAGTTGCGCACCGTAGAAGAACACCGGCGTGGGCAGCATCGAGGTATCACCGAATTGCGCCGTGTGGGCGCAGAAGTCGCGCATCACCTTGGGGTACATCAGCCAGGACGCGAGCTGGCGTTCGTCCAGCGGCTGTCCGCATTCGCCCTCGGCCTGGGCCCGCGCGGCGTCCAGGTCGACAGCCGGCAGGCGGTCGCCGGGGCGGTAGGCGGCAGGGGGTGATTCGGTGTCGCCCAGCTTCAATACCTTGCGCGAGAGCGCCTGCGGGAAGCCGTCGGGCGGAAAGCCCAGCTCGCCCTTGAACAGCGCCACCACCGATTCCGGAAAGGCCACTTCGCGCTGCGGGTCCAGCACCTCCTGCGGCGTCAGGTCGCTGGCGACCATCATCAGCGCCATGTCACCCACCACCTTGGAGGTCGGCGTGACCTTCACGATGTCGCCAAACATCCGGTTCACGTCGGCATAGGTCTGTGAGACCTCGCTCCACCGGTGCGCCAGGCCCATGCCGCGGGCCTGTTCGCGCAGGTTGGTGTACTGGCCGCCCGGCATCTCGTGGCGGTAGACGTCGGCCGTACCGGAGCGAATGTCCGACTCGAAGGGCAGATAGAAGCGGCGCACCCCCTCCCAGTAGGTCGAGGCTGCATGCAGCGCGTCCTGCGACAGGCCGGGGTCGCGCGGCGTGCCTTCCAGGGCGGCGGCAATGGCCGACAGGTTGGCCTGCGAGGTCAGGCCGCTCATCGCGTCCAGCGCCCCGTCGACCGCATCGCAGCCGGCTTCCACCGCAGCCAGCACCGATGCCGCCGACGCGCCGCTGGTGTCATGGGTATGGAAGTGCACCGGCAGGCCGGTCTCGTGCTTGAGCGCACGCACCAGCGCCGCGGCGGCACGCGGGCGGCAGATGCCGGCCATGTCCTTGATCGCCAGCAGGTGCACGCCGGACTGCTGCAGCTCGCGCGCGATGCCGGTGTAGTACTTCAGGTTGTACTTGTCCCGTTTTGCGTCGAACAAGTCGCCCGAGTAGCAGATGGCCCCTTCGCACAGGGCGCCGGTATCGACTACGGCATCGATCGCCACGCGCATGTTCTGTACCCAGTTCAGGGCGTCGAACACGCGGAACAGGTCGATGCCGCCCGCCGCGGCCTGGCGCACGAAATGCTGCACCACGTTGTCGGCGTAGTTGGTGTAGCCCACGCCATTGGAGCCGCGCAGCAGCATCTGGAACAGAATGTTGGGGATGCGGCTGCGCAACTGGTCCAGCCGCTGCCAGGGGTCTTCCTTGAGGAAGCGCAGCGCCACGTCGAAGGTGGCACCACCCCAGCATTCCAGCGAGAACAATTGCGGCAATGCGCTGGCGTACCACGGCGCAATCGGCAGCATGTCGGCGGTGCGCATGCGCGTGGCCAGCAGCGACTGGTGCGCGTCACGCAGCGTGGTGTCGGTCACCAGCACCCGCTCCTGTGCCAGCATCCACTGCGCGAAGCCGGCCGGGCCCAGCGCCTGCAAGCGCTGGCGCGTGCCGTCGGGAATGGCGGCAGCAGGCGTAGGCCGTGGCAGCACCGGTTGTGGCAGCGGCAGGGCCGGCAGCACACGGTCCTTGACCTCCGGGTTGCCGTTGACCACCACCTCGCCCAGAAAGCGCAGCAGCTTGCTGGCGCGGTCGCGGCGCGCGGTGAAGGCCAGCAGCTCGGGGGTGTTCTCGATGAAGCGGGTGGTGAGCGCACCGGTAGCGAAGGCCGGATGGTTGATCAGGTTCTCGAGGAACTGCAGGTTGGTGGCCACGCCGCGGATGCGGAATTCGCGCAGGGCACGGTCCATGCGCTGGATCGTCTCGCGTGCGGTGGGTGCCCAGGCCGTCACCTTGACCAGCAGAGAATCGTAGTAAGGCGTGATCACCGCGCCGCCGTAGGCCGTGCCGGCATCCAGCCGGATGCCGAAGCCGGCGGCACTGCGGTAGGCCGCCAGACGCCCGTAGTCGGGCAGGAAGCCGTTTTCGGGGTCTTCGGTGGTGACCCGGCATTGCAGCGCATGGCCGTTGAGCGGAATCAGCGCCTGTGCCGGCACGCCCGTCGGATGGGGTGCGCCGGGCTGCGGGCCGTTCGGCCCTTCGGTCACCCCGATGTACCCGCCTTCCGTGATGCGGATCTGGGCTTTGACGATGTCCACGCCGGTGACCATCTCGGTGACCGTGTGTTCGACCTGGATGCGCGGGTTGACCTCGATGAAGTAGCAGCGGCCGTCGTCGGCGTCCATGAGGAACTCGACCGTTCCGGCATGGGTATAGGCGACCGAGCGCATGAGCGATAGCGCGCTGTCGCACAGTGCAGCGCGGCCGGCGGCGTCCAGGTAGGGAGCCGGTGCGCGTTCGACCACTTTCTGGTTGCGCCGCTGCACCGTGCAATCGCGTTCATGCAGGTGCACCACGTTGCCGTGCTGGTCGCCCAGGATCTGCACCTCGACATGACGCGCCCTGCGGATCAGCTTTTCGAAGTAGACCTCGTCATTGCCGAAGGCTGCCAGCGCCTCGCGGCGCGAGGCCTCCAGGGCGCCGGGAAGTTCGTCGGCGTTCTCGATCATGCGCATGCCGCGCCCGCCGCCGCCCCAGCTGGCCTTGAGCATCACGGGGAAACCGATGCCGGCGGCCAGGCGGGCGCATTCGGCGTTGTCCCTGGGCAGTGGCGCCGTGGCCGGCATCACCGCCACGCCTGCGGCCACGGCGGCGTGTCGCGCTGCCACCTTGTTGCCCAGGGTACGCATCACGTCCGGCCGGGGGCCGATCCAGCGCAATCCGGCGGCGATCACGGCGTCGGCGAAGTCGGGGTTCTCGGACAGAAAGCCGTAGCCCGGGTGGATGGCGTCCACCCCAGCCTGGCGGGCGATGCGCAGGATGTCATCGCCATCGAGGTAAGCGGCCAGCGGCTTTTTGCCTTCGCCCACCAGGTAGCTCTCGTCGGCCTTGAATCGGTGCAGCGCCTGGCGGTCCTGCTGGGAATAGATGGCCACGGTGCGGATGCGCATCTCGGAGGCTGCGCGCATGACGCGGATCGCGATCTCGGAGCGGTTGGCGATCAGGATCGAACGGATCGGCTGGACTGTCATGGCGGGCTCCTGGTGGGCGGTCATTGACCAGCATACCGCACAGCAGGCAGCGCACCAGGGTATGCTGACGCCATGGATTCCTTGCCAGACGGCTACCGGGCTTTGGTGTTGGGCGCAACCGGTGCGATCGGTGCGGCGCTTGTGCAGCGTCTGCAGGCCGACCCGCGTTGCGCCGGCGTGTCAGGCCTGCACCGGCGGTCCCGCCCGGCGCTCGATTTCGACCGGGAGGACAGCCTGGGCGCCGCGGCGGCGGCCATGGCCGGCCAGGGCCCATATCATCTGCTGGTCAATGCCGCCGGCCTGTTGCATGGCGATGGCTTCATGCCCGAAAAGAAGCTTGGCAGCCTCAACTATGCGCAGCTGGAGGCGACCTTCCGCGCCAACACCTTCGGCCCGGCACTGGTGCTGCGCCACTTCCACGGGCTGATGGCACCTGGCCGGGCGCTGCTGGTGATGCTGTCGGCCCGGGTGGGCAGCATCGGCGACAACCGGCTCGGCGGCTGGTACAGCTACCGCGCCTCCAAGGCCGCACTCAACATGCTGGTACACACCGCCGCCATCGAGCTGGCGCGATCGCGGCCGCAACTGGTGGTTGCGGCGCTGCACCCCGGTACCGTGCAATCTGCCCTGTCGCGCCCGTTTGGTGGCGCAGAGGCCGGCCGGCCACCCGCGCAGGCCGTGGGCGAGATGCTGGACGTGATCAATCGCCTGACACCAGCCGACAGCGGTGCTTTCGTATCCTGGAACGGCGAGCGCCTGCCCTGGTGAGGGGAGGCCCGGGCGGCAGATCAGACGAATTCGACCAGCACGGTGCCGGCCGCCACCTGCGCACCCACCGCCACGCAGACCCGTTGCACCGTGCCGGCCACCGGCGCGAATGCCGGGTGTTCCATCTTCATCGCCTCCAGCACCACCAAGGCTGCGCCCTTGTCGACGGCCTGGCCGGCGGCCACCTGCACCGCCACAATGCGCCCGGCCATGGGGGCACGCACCTGGCTGGCGGTAGCGGATCCCGCGGCGGCAGTCGCTTGCAGGGTGTGGTCTTCCACCACGGTCTGGCGGGCGCCGCTTTGCAGGGTCAGGCGGTCTTGCGCTGTGACCCAGGTGAGCTGCCACTGGCGGCCTGCCCTGTACACGATCAGGCGCTGCGGGCTGCAGAGCGCGAGGCGGAGGTCCTGGGTTCCCTGGTCGGTGCTGACCCGGTAGCGATCGCCGCCGAGCGCCTGCAGGCGGGCCCGCTGCGGCACGCCGTCCACCGCGAACCGCATCGGCAGCGGCCACGCGGATGGCAATGCCACATGGCAGGGGTCATGGCCCAGGCACAGGGCTCGGCTTGCGACCAGCGCCAGTGCTGCGATCGCCGAGTCCAAGGGGGGCGTCGCGGCCAGCAATTCCGCGCCGTGCGTGCCGATGAAGGCCGTGGTGGCGCTGCCGCCCGTGAAGGCCGGATGGCGCAGGCAGGCGGCCAGGAAAGCCTGGTTGGTCCGCACCCCTAGTGCCACGGTGCCGTCGAGGGCCGCTGCCAGCGCGGCACAGGCACTGGCGCGGTCGGCAGCCTGGGCGATGAGCTTGGCGACCATCGAGTCGTAATACGGCGAGATTGCGCTGCCTGGCTCCAGCGCGTGGTCTACGCGCACCTGCGCGGCAGGCTGCCAAGCCTGTAGTATTCCGCTTTGCGGCAAAAAGTCGTGCGCCGGGTCTTCGGCGCACAGCCGCACCTCGATCGCATGGCCACCGTTTTCGAAGCGCTGCAGGATGGCGTCCTGCGATGTTTCGGGCAAGGATTCGCCGCGGGCGACGCGCAGTTGCCATTCGACCAGGTCATAACCGGTCAGGGCCTCGGTCACCGGGTGTTCGACTTGCAGCCGGGTGTTCATTTCTATGAAGTAGAACTGGCCCTGGCCGTCGAGCAGGCACTCGATGGTGCCCGCGCCGCAGTAGCCGATGGCCCGCGTCGCCGCCACGGCCATGTCGCCCATGCGCCGGCGCAGACGCTGCCCCGTGGCGCCGGCCAGCGCCGGCGAGGGCGCTTCCTCGATGATCTTCTGGTGCCGGCGCTGCACCGAACAGTCGCGCTCGCCCAGGTGCACGGCATGCCCGCGGCTGTCGGCGAAGACCTGGATCTCGACATGCCGCGGCTGGTCGATGGCCTGCTCCAGCAGCAGGGTCGAGGCGCCAAATGCGGCCAGGGCCTCCGAGCGGGCGCTGGCCAGCGCCGCGTCCAGGGCCTCGGCGTTGGGTACCAGCCGCATGCCGCGACCGCCGCCACCCGCCGTGGCCTTGACCATCAACGGGTAACCGACACGCGCTGCCTCCTGGCGCAACGTGCCGTCGGACTGATCGTCGCCGTCGTAGCCGGGAATGCACGGCACGCCGGCCACCTGCATCAGTTGCCTGGCGCGGGCCTTGTCCCCCATGGCGCGCATGGCGGCCGGTGGCGGCCCGACCCACACCAGCCCGGAGTCGAGCACGGCCTGCGCAAACTCGGCGTTCTCGGCCAGGAAGCCGTAGCCCGGATGCACCGCCTGGGCGCCGCTCTCCTGGGCGGCCTGCAGGATGGCCGGAACCGACAGGTAGGAATCGCGCGGCGCGGGCCCGCCGATGCGCACCGCGTGGTCGGCCTGCCGCATATGCAGCGCACCGGCGTCGGCATCGGAATACACCGCCACCACCCGCAGGCCCATGCGGCGGGCGCTGCGGGCGATGCGCACGGCGATCTCGCCGCGGTTGGCAATCAGCAGGGAATCAAACGGCCGTGCGGCGCTCACAGGAGTACCTTCACGCTGCGCACGGCGGTGCGAGCTTGCTGGGGGCGGCCCGGCGCGGCGCTCATGGCCGGGCTACTCCGAACTGCATCGGCCGCAGGCTGCGGCGCGCGGCTTCGTCGCACAGGCGCAGGCACAGGCCGAGCACGGCGCGGGTGTCGCGCGGGTCGATCACGCCGTCGTCGAGCATCAGGGCCGAGGTGGCGATCGCGCCCTGCTGGCGCTCGAAGGTGTCGATGATGGCTTTCTCCTGGGTGGCCAGTGCGGCTGTGTCGACCTCGACGCCTTTGCGCCGGGCACCGGCCTCGGCCACGATACGCATGGTGGTGGCCGCCTGCTCGCCGCCCATCACGGCGGTGCGCGCATTCGGCCACGCGAACAGGAAACGCGGCTCATAGCCGCGCCCGCACATGCCGTAGTTGCCGGCGCCGAAAGACGCGCCGCACATCACCGTGATTTGCGGCACGGTGGCATTCGACACCGCCTGGATCATCTTCGAGCCGTGCTTGATCATGCCACCGCGCTCGTAGGCCTGGCCGACCATGTAGCCGGTGGTGTTCTGCAGGTAGAGCAGCGGCGTACCGCTCTGGCAGCAGGCCTGGATGAAATGGGTGGCCTTGTTGGCGCCGTCCGGGTCGAGCGGGCCGTTGTTGCTGATGACCCCGAGCGGATGGCCGTGCAGCGTCGCATGGCCAGTCACGGTGGCGGCACCAAACAGCGGCTTGAATTCCAGGAAGTCCGAGTCGTCGACGATCCGCGCAATGACCTCGCGCATGTCGGCCGGCTTGCGGCCATCGGCGGAAAGAATGCCCAGCAATTCCGCTGCATCGAGGCGCGGCGGCAGGCCCGGCCCATTGCGCGCGGCCGGCGTCAGGTGCCTCTGCCAGTGCAGGCGCTGCACCACCTCGCGTGCCAGGCGCACCCCGTCGGCATCGTCCTCGGCCAGGTACTCACCCAGGCCGGAGACCTGGGTGTGCATTTCGGCACCGCCGAGTTCTTCCTCGGTGGCAATCTCGCCGGTGGCCGCTTTGAGCAGCGGCGGGCCGGCCAGGAAGGCGCGGGCGCGGCCGCGCACCATGATCACGTAATCTGACAGGCCGGGCATGTAGGCGCCGCCGGCCGTCGACGAGCCATGCACCACGGTAACCACCGGCAGCCCGGCAGCCGACAGGCGTGCCAGGTTGCGGAAGATCGAACCGCCGCGCACGAAGCCCTCGACCTTGTAGCGCAGCAGGTTGGCGCCCGCACTTTCGACCAGGTGCACGAACGGAAGCCGATTCTCGAGTGCCAACTGCTGCGCGCGCAGCATCTTTTCCAGGCCCATGGCGCGGATCGACCCGGCCTCGATGCCGGAGTCCGAGGCCACCACCATGCAGCGCGTGCCGCCGACCATGCCGATGCCGGTGATGACACCGGCACCCGGCACACAGCGGGCGGGGTCCGGGTGGTCCATGCCGAAGCCGGCCAGTGCGGAAAGCTCCAGGTAGTCGCTGCCCGGGTCGAGCAGCAGCGCGATACGATCGCGCGGCAGCAACTGGGCGCGCTTGTCGAACAGCGGCTGGCTCTGGGCCGACCGGTCGCGCGTGCGCTGCTCGAGTGCGCGCACCTCGTCGAGCAGGCGCAGCATGTGCGCGCGGTTGGTGGCGAAAGCCTCGCTGTGCGGGTCGATGCGGGTGTCGATGCAGGCCATGGAACTTCAGGTTTTGCCGGTGGGGTCCGCTGGCCAGTGAAAACGCGTCGGCTGCTTGTCGGCAAAGCGCCGGAAGGCATCGCGTGCGTAGTCGGTGGTACCTGCAATGCCCTGCGCATTGGCTTCCAGCTGCAGCATGGCCTCGAGCTCGTTGCCCAGCGAGGCATTGAGCGCGTCCTTGGTGATCGCCACTGCTTCCGGTGAGGCGGCGCACAGCGACTGCGCCAGGGCCTGCGCACGAGGCAGCAGGGCTTCGGGTGCGTGCACTTCGAGTGCCAGCCCGATCGCACGCGCTTCATCGGCACCGACCTCTCGCGTCGACAGCATCAGCTCCTTGGCACGTTGCAGGCCCACCAGGCGGGGCAGCGTGTACAGCGCGCCATAGTCGGGTACCAGGCCGATGCGCCCGAAGGCCATGCAAAAGCGCGCCCGGCGGGAGACCAGCACGATGTCGGCCAGCAGCGTGAGCGAGAACCCGGCACCAAAGGCCACACCGTCCACGGCGGCGATGACCGGGCGGTCCATGCCGTGCAAGGCACGTACGATGCGGTGCCCGCGGCGCATGTGGGAGCGCCAGGCCTGTGCGTCGCGGGGCGCGTCGTTCATGCTGCGCACGTCGCCGCCGGCGCAGAAGGCGCCACCAGCACCCGTGAGAATCAGCGCGCGGACGCTGTCGTCGCGCGTGATCTGCCCGAGCAGCGCATCAAGCTCCCCCACCAGGGTGGCATTCAATGCGTTCCGCGCCTGCGGGCGGTTGAGCGTGAGTGTGGCCACGCCGTCGACGCAGGTATATTCGATTGACTCCATGCAAGCATCCTAAACGTTTCCAGGGCCCCGACCATGAGCCTCCGGCGCAAAGCCTGTATCGCGGGCGCCTACGAGCACCCCACGCGCAAGGCGCCCGACAAGACCGTGGCGCAGCTGCATGCAGAGTCGGCGCGGGGTGCCTTGCTGGACGCCGGGTTGACGCTGCAGGATGTCGATGGCTACTTCTGCGCCGGCGATGCCCCCGGCCTGGGCCCGCTGAGCATGGCGGACTACATGGGTCTGCATCCGCGGCATGTCGATTCGACCGATGTGGGCGGCGCCTCTTACCTGGTCCACGTGGCGCACGCGGCGCAGGCCATTGCCGCCGGCAAGTGCGATGTGGCGTTGGTCACGCTGGCGGGCCGGCCGCGCTCCGAGGCCTCCAGTGGCACCCAGCCGCGCAACTGGGGCCCGAATGTGCCCGATGCGCCGTTCGAGGCGCCGTTTGGCGCCGTCACGGTCAATATGTATGCGATGGTGGCCATGCGGCACATGCACGACTGGGGTACCACGCCCGAGCAGCTGGCCTGGATCAAGGTGGCTGCCTCGCACCATGCCCAGCACAACCCGCAGGCGATGCTGCGCGAGGTGGTCACGGTCGACGACGTGTTGGCGTCGCCGATGATCTCGGACCCGCTGCGCCGGCTTGACTGCTGCGTGGTCAGCGACGGCGGCGGCGCGCTGGTAGTCACGCGCCCTGAAATCGCGCGCTCGCTGGGGCGGCCGATCATCCCTGTGCTGGGCGCCGGCGAGGCGCTCAAAGGCCAGGAAAGCGGCCAGATCGACCTGTCGTTCTCGGCGGCAGCCTGGTCCGGCCCGCGTGCCTTTGCCGAGGCCGGCGTCACCCCATCCGAAATCCAGTACGCCTCGATCTACGACAGCTTCACGATCACGGTGCTGATGCAGCTCGAAGACCTGGGCTTCTGCGCCAAGGGTGCGGGTGGCCGCTTTGTGGCCGATGGCAACCTGATCTCGGGCGTCGGCCGGCTGCCCTTCAACACCGATGGCGGCGGTCTGTGCAACAACCACCCGGCCAACCGCGGTGGCATCACCAAGGTGATCGAGGCGGTGCGCCAACTGCGCGGCGAAGCCCATCCCGCGGTGCAAGTGCCCGGCTGCAGCCTGGCACTGGTGCAGGGCCTGGGCGGTGTGCTGGGCGCGCGCCATGCCAGTGCCACCCTGATCCTGGAGCGGGCATGACCACCAGCCCGAAACCACCGCAAGCGGCGCGCGTGATCCAGGCGCCGCAGCAGTACCCGGACAACCTGGAGTTCTGGGCCGGCACCGCCGTCGGCGTGTTGCGGCTGCGCTATTGCGCCAGTTGCGCCAGGCCGCATTGGTACCCGCGCCCCCAATGTCCGCTGTGCATGGGCGACCAGACATGCTGGAAGGACGCCAGCGGCCTGGGCCGCATTTACAGCTTCAGCGTCTGCCGGCGCGTTGGCCCGGTACCGTACGTGATTGCCTATGTGCGGCTGGACGAAGGCGTCACGATGCTGAGCAACATCGTCGATTGCGATTTCGAGTCTCTGCGCATCGGCGACCGGTTGCGCGTGGTCATGCAGACCAGCGAGGACGGCGCGACCCGGGTGCCGATGTTCATGCCCGTCTGAGCCTGCTGGTGCACCGAGCCTGCGTGGCGCGCGCCGGCCATCACATCAGCAAAGCCTTGCGCGCCCGGTGCAGGCGCACAAACAGGTTCTCTTCGCTGATCGACAGGGCCGCGCAGACGGATTTGGTAGACGCATCTTCGAGCACCCGCAGCCGCACCACCTCGCGCAGGCTGGTCGGCAGCGCTTCGATACGCGCCAGTGTGTGTGCCAGCCGTTCGCGCTGCTCGGCCAGTTCGTCGGGCTTGGGCAGCGGGCACTCCAGGGCCAGTGCCTGCCCGTCCTCGTCGTCCACATCCAGGCTGTCGGTGCCGGCGCGCTGCCGGACCAGGTCGACGATCTTGTGTTTCAGTATGGCAGTGAGCCAGGAGCGCAGCGCGGCGCGACCGGCGAACGCAGCGCGGCCGGACAATACCGCCTCGAACACGTCATGCACCACGTCCTCGGCCAGCAGCGGGTCGTGCAGCCGGGACCGGGCAAAGCGCACCAGGGCGCTGCGGTGCGAGAGCATCTCGCTCCAGGCCACTGGCACCGGGCTGTTGCTGTCACAAAACGAGGGGGCGAGGGCGGTGGCAGTCATGGCGGCTCCGGTTCGGGTGGGGTGGGGTGCCTCCACTGTGGCGCGCCCACCTCGCGCCAATCTCGCGAAAGCTCACAGCCAGATAACATTTGCGTAAGAAAGCCGTGCTGCCGCCGACAATCCAGCCATGCCGTCCACCATCCTTGTTGCCGAAGACCAGGCCGACATCCGCGAGCTGCTGGTCATGAACCTGCGCAATGCCGCCTACGAGGTGACGGCCGTGGCCGACGGTACGGCCGCCCTGGCAAGCCAGAACGAATCCGCCAGCGACCTGCTGATCCTCGACCTGATGATGCCGGGCATGGATGGCCTGGAGGTGTGCAAGGCCCTGCGCGCGCGTGGCCGCAATACACCGATCCTGATGCTCACCGCCAAGTCGACCGAGCTCGACCGGGTGCTGGGCCTGGAGCTGGGCGCCGACGATTACCTGACCAAACCGTTTTCGCTGGCCGAACTGCTGGCCCGGGTGAAGGCGCTGCTGCGGCGCGCCGATCTGCTGCGAGTGGCACAGTCCCAGGGCCAGCAGCAGGCCGGCGGGGTGCGCAATGGCGACCTGGAGATTCAGCCCGGCAAACGCAGCGTGCGGTACCGCGGCGAACCGCTGGAATTCACTGCACTCGAGTTCGATCTGCTGCTGCATTTCGCCCAGTCGCCGGGCCTCGTTTTTTCGCGCGGGCAATTGCTCAACGCCGTGTGGGGCTACACCCACGATGGCTACGAACACACCGTCACCACCCACATCAACCGGCTGCGTGCCAAGCTGGAGGCCGACCCGATGCATCCCGAGCTCATCCTGACGGTGCGCGGCGCCGGCTACAAGATGCGCGAGGCGCCGCGTTGAACCAGGCCTGGGTGTGGGCGTGAGCGTTCGCTTCAAGCTGGCGTTGACGATCGCTGTCACGGGCGCGCTGACGGCATTGGGCGTGATCGCCACCGTGCTGCTGGCATTCCAGCGCTTCGAACACGAAACCGCCTATTACCGCGCCGACATGTTCCTGCAGCGGGTCGTGGCCATGTACGACAACATGGTCGATACGCATACGCAGCAGCCCGAGCAGTTCAACCGGTTCCTGCGCAACCTGGTGTTGTTCGAACCCGACACGCAGCTGTATCTGCTGGACGCCACGGGCATGGTGTTGTCGTCGACCGGCAGCGTGCGGCTGCCGCCGGGCTTTCGGGTGGCGCTGGGCCCGGTCAAGCAGGCCGCCTCCGGAAGCGACATGCCCTACGTGATGGGGGACGACCCCGAGCGCATGAATACCGATACGGTGATTGCGGCGCGCGCATTGCGTTCCACCCGCATCGCACCCGGAGCTGCCGTGACAGGCTACCTCTACCTGGTGTGCCACCACCCGGTCGATGTGACCGGCCGGCTGCGGATCTTCGGCAGCACCTTCGCGGGCCCGGCCCTGCTGGCGATTCTGGCGGTGGTGCTGGTAGCCACGCTGCTGGCGGCCTGGATCATCGTTTCGGTAACCCGCCCGTTGCGTCAGCTCACACTGGCAGCCGCCAGCCTGTCGCAGCAGGGGCTGGAGTCCGGCACGCCGGGGGTGGCCGAGTCGGTGCTGCCGGCAGCGTCGTCCGACGAATTCGGCCAGCTCACGCAGGCCTTCAGGAACATGCTCGACACCCTGCGCCGGCAATGGGCCTCGTTGCAACGGCTCGACCACTTCCGCCGCGAAGGGGTCAGCAACCTGTCGCACGATCTGCGCTCGCCGCTCACAGCGACGGTGGCCTGCCTGGAAACCCTGGAATCGCGCTGGGCGCAGGATCCACAGCGGGCCTCTGACCAGGCCCTGGTGTCGATGGCGTTGCGCAATACCCGCAACGCTGCTCGGCTGGTGCAGTCGCTGGGGGATCTGGCCCAGTTGGATGAACCCGAATTCAAGCTGCGCACCGAGGTACTGGATGTCGGTGAGCTGCTCGACGACATCGTCGTGCGCTTTGGCCCGCGCGCGCAAGCCCAGGGCGTGTCGCTGCAGGCGGACCCACCGTCGCCGGATTGCCCGGCCCCGGTGGCGGTGGTCGATATCGAGCTGTTCGAACGCGCGGTGGCCAACCTGGTGGACAACGCGTTGAAGTTCTGCGCCGGCGGCGACGCCATCCGGCTGTCCGCCTGCCGCATCGACGCGCGGGTCGAGGTGATCGTGGCCGACACCGGGCCGGGTATCGCGACTGCCGAGTTGCCGCATCTGTTCGACCGCTTCTACCAAAGCCGCGCGACGGTCGCGCCAGCCACGGGGGAGGGCGGCAAGGGGCTCGGCCTGGCCATTGTCAAGCGCATTGCCGAGCTGCACGGCGGTGGGGTCTCGGTGCGCAGCGGCCCGGGCGGCGGCACACAGGTTATGCTCGTGCTCCCTGCCGCCAGGCCCTGAGTCCCTTTGCGCCCGGCAATGGCCCGCGCATGGGGTTCGGCAACTGAGCGCCCCGCTTTTCATTGCGTCCCATGATCGAACCTGTCCGCTTGTCCAAACGCGTTGCCGAAATGCGGTCCTGCTCCCGCCGGGAGGCCGAGCAGTACATTGAGGGTGGCTGGGTGCGGGTGCAGGGCCAGGTGGTGGAGCTGCCGCAGTCGCGTGTGGCCGACGGCCAGCAGGTCGACGTCGATCCCAAGGCGCAACTGGCGCCCTTGCTGCCGGTGACCCTGCTGCTGCACAAGCCACCAGGCTACGATTGGGACGCCTCCGGCCCGCGGCCTGCTGCGCAGTGGCTGGTGCCGCAAAACCACTGGGGACCGGACCGCTCGGGTATCCGCATGCTGCGCCGCCACCTGGTCGACCAGCGGTGCGCCACGCCGCTGGAGCATGCGGCCAGCGGCCTGCTGGTTTTCTCGCAGGAGCGGCCGATTCTGCGCAAGTTGCTCGAAGACGCGGCGCTGGTCGAGTTCGAGCTCAACGTCGACGTGCACGAAAAGGTCACCGACGAGTCGCTGGCCCGATTGCGCCGCACGCCGGTAGTGGATGGCCGAGCGATGCTGCCGGTCAAGGTCAGCCTGGCGGGTGATGCCGGTGCGGGCAGCCGACTGCGTTTTGCCATGAAAGGTTGCCATCAGGGGCAGGTGGCGCAGATGTGTGACCAGGCCGGTCTGCGGATCGCCGGCCTGCGGCGCATTCGCATCGGTCGGGTGCCGCTGGCGAACCTGCCGCCCGGGCAGTGGCGCTACCTGCTGCCGGGTGAGCGGTTCTAGCCCCGCGCAGCGCCAGCATGAACCACAGCCTGGTCATCGGTCCGTTCGCGTTTCCGTACGCGATGTTGCTGTTGTTTGCGGCGGTCGGATCGGCGTTCTTCGTCGGTGACCGTCTGGCGCGCAAGGTCGGGGTCGCCGTCGAGCCGGTTCTCTGGAGGGCCTTGCTCGTGGGTTTGCTGGTCGCGCGCCTGGCCTTTGTCTGGGAGTTCCGCCCGGCCTACTTCGCCGCACCCGTGAGCATCATCGATATCCGCGATGGCGGATGGAACGCGACTGCCGGATTCGTGGGTGCCTGGCTGTTCGTGCTCAGCCGCCAGGGCCGCCTCGCCGCCTGGCGCCGGCCCTTGCAGGGTGCCCTGCTGACGGCGTCGGTACTTTGGCTGGCGGGCAGTGTGGCACTGGCATTGTCTTTGCGGGGTACCAGTGGTCAGACGATGCCGGAGCTCACCTTGTCGACGCTCGATGGGCGCATGGTGCAGCTGACCGATTTCAAGGGCCAGCCGACGGTGGTCAACCTGTGGGCCACCTGGTGCCCACCCTGTGTGCGCGAGATGCCGGTGCTGCAGCGGGCGCAGGCCGACAATCCCGGTATCCATTTCGTGTTTCTGAACCAGGGCGAGCCGGCCAGCCGGGTGGCAGCCTGGCTGCAGGCGCGCAACTGGCGCCTGAACAACATGCTGCTCGATGTCTCTGGCCAGGCCGGTGCTGCCTTCAAGCAAAGCGCGCTTCCGACCACGCTGTTTTTCGACGCGCAGGGCCGCCTGGTGGGCTTGCGTGTCGGCGAGTTGTCCAGTGCCACGCTGGCGGAGCGGCTGCAGGACCTGAAGCCCTGACGCCTATGGCGATCGGCTGGCTCAGCGCCCCGTGTCGTTGAGCGACCAGTCGTAGTCCAGGTGGCTGACCGTGAGGCCACCGGCCTTGAGCCGCTCCCGGTCCGCGGGCGCGTCGGTCAGTTGATGGGCATACCGGGCCAGCAGATCGTCGATCTTGCGAAAGCCCTGGTGGCCCTTTTCGAAGTCTTCGCGGAACCACTTGAAGATGGCGCTGATTTCGGCGCGGCCATTGGCATACCGGTTGCGTGTGCGGTCGCCCATGAAGCGCAGCATGCCGTCGTCGAGCTGGGCCTCGAGCCGCGTCGCGGTGAAGGCCTCCGGCCGCAAAGCGGGGCAACCGATCGAGGCGCAGTTCACGGCGGCATGGATCCGCGGGTCGGCATACCGCGGGCGCAGCTGTTCGTGTTCGATCCAGTCGAGGTGGCGCTCTTCGCCCAGCAAAGTGAAGAATTTCTTTTTCCAGGGGCTCTGGATCAGGCTGCCCAGATCCTTGATCGATTGCAGATCCGGGTATTTGGTCAGGATCAGCTCGACGGTGAAGCCGTTGTAGGCGTTGATCAGAAAGACCATCTGCTGCTCGCGGCTGAACGTTGCAAAGTTGGCAGCCGACACCCCGGACCACTCCGCCAGAACTGCCTTGAGTGCGGCGCGGTCGGCGCGCAACCCCTTGTAGTCGGCCCGTGACTGTTTGTTGTCGGGCAGCCAGCGAACGTGCTTGCGCAGCAGGGCGTCCCAGCCGGCGTAGCTGGGGTCCAGCGCAGCGCCAGTCTGGGCGTGCACGGCGTGACCCACCCACAGGCCCAGCATGCCGCTTGCCCCTGCACCCAAAAAGAGTCGTCGTTGCATGGCTGTCAGCTCCTTTTCCAGTCGTGGTATTTGCGCACCCACTCCAGCAGGCGCAGCGGCTGGTGGGCGCGCTTCCATTCGCCGGCTGCGTACTTGTTGGCCTCTGACAGTGTGGGGTAGGTGTGGATGGTGCTCAGGATCTTGTTCAGGCCCAGACCGTGCTTCATGGCCAGCACATACTCGGCCAGCAGGTCACCGGCATGGGTGCCGACGATCGTCACGCCCAGGATGCGGTCCCGCCCCGGCACCGTAAGCACCTTCACGAAGCCGCGGGCTTCGCTGTCGGCGATGGCACGGTCGAGGTCGTCGATGCCGTACTTCACCACCTCGAAGGCAATGCCTTGTTCGCGGGCCTCCTGCTCGTTCAGGCCGACGCGCGCCACCTCGGGGTCGATGAAGGTAGCCCAGGGGATCACGGAATAATCGGCCTTGAACTTGCGCAGGTCGCCAAACAGCGCGTTGACCGCTGCATACCAAGCCTGGTGGGCTGCCACATGGGTGAACTGGTAGGGACCGGCCACGTCGCCAGCAGCGTAGATATTGGGGTACAGGGTCTGCAGGTACGCGTTGGTCTCGATCGTGCGGCCGGTCGGAATGCCGAGCTCCTCCAGGCCGTAGCCAGTGAGGCGCGCCACCCGGCCCACGGCGCAGATCAGGGCGTCGAATTCAATGCGTTTCTCCTGGCCGGAATGCTCCACGATGATGGCGCGGGTGTCGCCGGTACGTTCGCAGCGCAGCGCCTTGTGGCCGGTGAGTACCTGGACGCCGTCGGCCTGCAGCGCGGCACGGGCAAGCTCGGACACTTCCACATCCTCGCGCACCATGATGCGCGGGCCCATTTCGATCTGGGTCACCTCGGCACCCAGGCGGACAAACGCCTGCGACAGCTCGCAGCCGATCGGCCCGCCGCCCAGCACCACGATGCGACGGGGCAGGGTGTCGAGCTGCGCGAAGCGCTCCCACAGGGTGTCGCTGGTCAAATAGCCGACGCTGTCCAGACCGGGAAGCGGTGGCACCATCGGGCGAGCGCCGGCGGCGATCACGATGCTGCGGGTGGTTAGGGTGCGGCTGCCGCCGCCGTTGAGGGCGATCTCGACCGTCCAGGGGTTCACGATGCGCGCGTGGCCTTGCACCACGTCCACACCCAGGCCGGTGTAGCGTTCCACACTGTCGTGTGGCGCAATGTCGGCAATCACCTGCTGGATGCGCACCATGACCTCGCGGAAGCTGAATTCGGTGCTGGATCTGGCCAGGCCGTATTGCTTCGAGTGAAGAATCTGGTGGCGCAGCCTGGCCGTGCGTATCAGCGCTTTGCTGGGCACGCAGCCGAAATTCAGGCAGTCGCCGCCCATCGCCTGTGACTCGACCAGCGTGACCTTGGCCTTGACGGCCGCCGCAATATAGGCGCTGACCAGCCCGCCGGCACCGGCGCCGATGACCACCAGGTTGCGGTCGAAGCTGCGGGGTCGGACCGCTCGCCAGCGCGCGTAGACCTTGCGCTGCTGCACCACGTCGACGATTTTGCGGGCTAACAGGGGAAAGAGGCCCAGCAGCACAAATGCACCGATCAGGCCTGGTGAGGCGATGTCCCGCACCGAATCCACCCGGGCCAGTGCGGTACCTGCATACACATAAACCAGCGTGCCGGCCAGCATGCCGAGCTGGCTGACCCAGAAAAAGGTGACCACCTTCATGCGCGTCAGGCCCATCAGCAGGTTGAGCACGAAGAACGGCATGGCCGGGATCAGCCGCAGCGTGAACAGGTAGAACGGACCCTCACGCTCGATGCCCTTGTTCAGCTCGCCCAGCCGCTTGCCAAAGCGTTTCTCGATGCTGTCGCGCAGCAAGGTGCGGGCTACCAGCATGGCCAGCGTGGCACCCACGGTGGAGGCGAAGGACACCACCAGGGTGCCCCACCACAGGCCGAAGATGGCGCCACCTGCCAGTGTCAGGATCACCGCGCCCGGAAGTGACAAGGCAGTGACGGCCACGTACAGCCCGAAGTACACCGCCGTCACGAGCACCGGCCGCTGGGCATGCAGCGCGGTGAACCTCTGCTGGCTCTCCTTGAGATAGGACAGGTGGAAGTACTGGCCCAGATCGAACAGGAAGAAAGCGGCGATGGCAGCGGCCAGCAGGGCGAGGAGGGTGATCTTCTTGGCGGTCAACGGTCGGTCCTGTTGTGTAAGTGTCTGGGTGTCTGGTGGTCAGACTGCTGTCATGGTCGATGCGGCCATCGAATTCTTACATTGACGCAACGGCATTCCAGTGCGGCAAGGCATCACCCGCATCAAGGCCGCAGTATGACGTCTCCCACATAACCCAGACTCTGGCCCCCGGTGTTGTCGGCGTCACCACCCACAACGATCGCCATCAAGGGCGGCACGGTGGCCGACTCATGGCCAAAAGCCTGCCGAAAATCGCTGGCGATACGGCGCTCGAATGCAGTCCATTGGCCAGGCCGAGCCTCCCCGCTGCTGACCACGATGAAGCGCACCCGCGGGCTGAAGGCGTTGGCCCGCTGGGTGCCCACCGGCAGCAGGCGGTCCCAGACGTAACACAGGGTCGCCGCCGGCAGTGCTTCGCCGGAAATGCTGCGCGCCATGCGCATCCGGGTGCGCTCGCCCAGCGGCAGCCCGTCCAGCGGCATGTCGAACAGCGCACACACCTTGAGCGGCGAATCGTCACCGGCCCGGGTACGCAGATCGCTGGCGGGCAAGCCGCGCTCCAGTGACCAGCTCCAGCGCAGCAGGCTGTCAGGGCCCGGAGGCAGCCTGGGTGTGTCCAATACCAGGTTGCCGTAGGAAGCGTCGGTGGCCACCCGCAGCACCTGGCGGCCGTCGCCCGGCTGGACGCCGAACTGCGTCAGTGGCGGCTTCTGGCCCGGTAATCCGGCGACACGCCAAGGCGCGGCGGGCGTGCCGGTGGTCATAGCCGAGAAAGCGGGAAGCGGGGTTTGCGCCTGTGCTGCCACTGCGAACGTAGTCAGTAGCAATGCGGGGCAGAGGACGGTGCGCCGAATGTTCATGCCAGTCGTATTGGGCACAAGCCTTGGTCGTTCAATCTACTCGGCGACGCGCTTGCGCGGCGTCCGGCTCGAGCGAGCCGTCAAACGCTGGGCATCCGCTGCAAAAGCCAATCGGCTTGCCGAAACCTCGTTGACTGCTTCGGAAGTTGGAAATGCTTTCAAAATTCCGGGCTGCAAAACGACGACATCGCT
>Ga0105046_10001307_pt1 | contig 38082 bp, 34 predicted proteins | sample MAT03_FD_78385 | JGI IMG/M metagenome (GOLD analysis project Ga0105046, IMG submission 78385) | Freshwater microbial communities from Lake Fryxell liftoff mats and glacier meltwater in Antarctica - MAT-03 (megahit assembly) | ecosystem: Environmental > Aquatic > Freshwater > Ice > Liftoff... | reverse complement strand
CACTTCGCCCAGCTCTACGACGACTACCCCGTCATGTGCTTCGTGCAGATGGATGGCCTGGGCATCTGTCCTCCAGGGACCGCCCATCGCTTCGTTCGCGAAACCGACATCACCACGCGCGGTGCCTTTCCCATCAATACGGGCGGCGGACAGTTGTCCGCCGGCCAGGCAGGTGCGGCTGGCGGCACGATCGGCGTCTACGAGGGCGTTACGCAATTGCTCGGGCGCGCCGGCGCGCGGCAGGTGAAGTGCAAACGCGGCCTGGTGGCCGGCTACGGAATGATCGCCTACGGTCGCGGATTGAGCTCGAGCGCTGCGATCCTCGAACGTGTGGAATGAGGAAGCGCCAATGACGACCCCGAACGCAGCCAGCGTGCTGAAACCACAGCCTCGCGTCACCGAACTGACCCGGCCGTACTGGGACGGCGCGAACGATGGGCGCCTCATGATCCAGCGCTGCGCAAGTCCCGCGTGCGGCAAGGCCGTGTTCTACCCGCGAGTATGTTGTCCCTACTGCCACGGCGCCGAGCTCACCTGGTTCCGGGCAACCGGACGCGGATCGATCATCACCCACACGACGGTCCGCCGCGCGCATCACGATGGCTTCAATGCCTCCGCGCCCTACGTGTTCGCTGCGGTCGAAATCGAGGAAGGCGCCTGCATCTATGCGGAGATTCCCGGCGCCCCGGTCGACGGTGTGTCGCTCATCGGTCGGCCGGTGCTGGTCGACTTCGTCGAGCACGGACCCGGTCGCCGCATGCCGGTGTTCCGCTTGGTGGACTGAAGCCATGATGGAACAGGTGTCCGAAATGCGAAAGGACCAGGCCCTCGACTTCGGCTCGGAGAATACCTCCCCGGTCCATCCCGCCTTCGTGGCCGCGATCACGGCAGCCAACGTGGGATTCGCCACGAATTTCGAGGACGAGTCGTGGACGCGCAGCGCACTTGCCCGGCTGCGTGAGTTCTTCGAGCACGATTCGCTCGAGGCATTCACCGTGTCCACCGGCACCGCGGCAAACGCCATCGCGCTCGGCGCGATGGTGCCGCCGTATGGCACCATCCTGTGCCATTGGGATGCGCACATCGAGACGGACGAATGCGGGGCCCCGGAGATGTTCAGCTTCGGCGCCCGCCAGATTCCGCTCGGCGGCGACCACGGCCGGATGTCGCCAGCGGCATTGAGCACGCACCTTGCCCGTGCCCGCATCGGTGTCGTCCACTCCCTGCAGCCTGCCGCGCTGAGCCTGACCAACCTTACCGAGGCCGGCACTGCCTACACGAGCGAGGGCATCGCCGAGCTCGCGCAAATCGCCCGCAGGTATGGTCTTGGCGTGCATATGGACGGCGCCCGGTTCGCCAATGCCGCCGCCGCCACGGGCGCCACGCCGTCGGAATTGTCGTGGAAGGCGGGCGTCGACGTTTTGACGCTCGGCACCACGAAGAGCGGCTCCTTCGGCGTCGAGACCATCGTCTCGTTCGCCCCGCGGTACAACACGCCGCTCGCGTTCCTGCGCAAGCGCTCCGGGCACCTCGCGCCCAAGACGCGCTTTCTCGCAGCCCAGTTGCGGACATACATCGAAGACGACCTGTGGCTCACGAACGCGCGGAACGCCAACGCGAAGGCACGCCGGCTGAGCGAAGGGCTGCTGCGCGTTCCGGGTGCATCGCTCGTCCATCCCACCGAAGGCAACGAAGTATTCGTGCAGCTTCCCGAAACCGTGACCGAAGCGCTGGTCCGGCGCGAATGCCGCTTCCAGCGAGGCTGGCGGCATGACCCTCCCCACCATCGCTTCGTTTGTTCGTGGGCCACCACCGACCAGCACGTGGACGAGGTGGTGGCCATCGCACTTTCCGCGGCCCGGCCGGAAAGGTGATGCCGCGTCTGGACAGGACAGTAGGTCTCCTCTGCCTGATCATCTTCGTCAATACCCTCTCGATCGGAGCGTTTCCCGTTCTCCTCCCGGAGATCGGCCGCAGCAACGGCATCGAATACTTCGCCCTGGGGGCGATCGCCGGCGCCTTCGGTCTCGCGCGGGTCTTCGCCGACATTCCGGCAGGTCTCTACATCACGCATCACTTGCGGCGGGCGTTGGTCCTGGGCGTGCTCTCCGTCGCGGCCGGTGTGATCTGCCTGGGTCTCGATGGTCCGTATGGCTTGCTCGTGACCGGCCGGGCCCTGGGCGGCGTCGGCCACGCATTGACCATGCTGGGCGGGATGACCGCCATCATCCGCTACGCGCCCCCAAGCGCCCGCGCCTTCTCGCTCAACGCGTTCGAGATGTGCGCCATGCTCGGCGTGCTCTGCGGGATGATCGCGGCCGGATTCCTTCCTTCGAAGTGGCCGTGGAACGCCACGCTGCTGGTCGCCTCCGCACCGCAGGCGCTGGCATTGCTGCTCCTGCCGGCGGTGCTTCGGGCCATTCCGTCCGATGTGGTGGCCGGTACGCCGCGCGCCCTCTTCTCGCGCGGGTTGGCGGCCGAACTTTCCGGGAGTCCGCCATCGCGGATCTCCCGCACTACGGTCCTGGCGTTCGCCGCAGGCTGCGTCGTTGCGGTCGCCTGGTCATCCATCGGGCAGTTCATCCTGCCCATCCGCGCAAGCAGGGACTTCGGCCTCGGTCGCGAGGGCGTCGCCATGCTCCTATCGATACCGCAGGTCTTTGACGTACTGCTGCTTCTGCCGATCGGATTGCTCGCGGATCGCACATCCCACGCGCGCGTTCTCGCCGTGGTCCTCGTGATCATGGCGGCCGGCGTCGCCGCGATCGCGTTCGGGTCCATGCACGTCGTGATCCTGGGATGCGCGCTGCTTGGAATCGGATTGGCAGGATGGATGCTCCCGGTGTCACTGCTCAATCAGGACGGCAGGTCGCAGGCCGTCTCATGGCGTACCGCGCTGTATCGAACCGGCGTGGACGCGGGTGTTTTCCTGGGCCCCGTGTTGAGCGGGCTTCTCACGCAACACGACGCGCTGTGGATGCTTACCGCCACGACTTCCGTCGCGCTTGTGGCCCTTGGCTGGATGCTGTTCCGCCTTCCACGACACCGGGATACACACTGACTGAGCGGCAGGCCTTCTCGTTCTTCCTGCAGCATGCACTGACCGGATGGTGTCCACTACTACCAATCTTCCGGCTGCTGGACGAGCGGGTACGTGCCGTACTCGCGGCGATCGACGCCTGACGACGCGCGCGGTCAGGCGCCATCGATCATGGCGACGGCCTCGATCTCCACCATGAAGTCGGGATGCGACAGCCGGCGCACCTCGATGGTCGTGCTCGTCGGCATGCCCGGGCCCAGGAATTCCTGGCGCACGTCGACGTGCCGGAAAAACTCGTCGATGTCCGTGACATAGGTGCAGGTGCGCACAAGATCGTTGAGCGAGGCGCCCGCCGCTTCCAGTGCCAGTCTCAGGTTCTCCCCCACCTGGCGGATCTGCGCCGCCATGTCGCCCACGCCGATGATCGTGCCTTCGCGATTGCGCGCGAGCAGGCCGGAGACGAAGATCGTCTTGCCCGCGCTGACCACGACCACCGGGGTGTAGAGAAGGTGGCCGTCGACCTTGCGCCGGAACAATGTGTCGGGGTGGATATCCTTGCGCTGCAACGGTTCCATCGTCGTCCTCTCGTCTTGATCGATGCCGCGCAGCTTTAGGGCGCGGCGGCAACGCGTTCGCGGGTAATCGGCAGGTCGAATACGCGCACACCGATCGCGTGTTTCACGGCATTGGCGATCGCTGCCACCACCGGACCCTGCGCCGCTTCACCCGCGCCGACCGGTGTGTTGACCGCCGAGTCGACGATGTGCACCTCGACCGCGGGCACTTCGCTGAAGCGCAGGATCGGATATTGTTCCCAGTTGCTCGTTGCCACGGTGTCGCCCTCAAAGCGCACCTCTTCGAGCAATGCCCAGCTTGTGGCCTGGATGGCGCCACCGGCGATCTGGTTTTTCACCCCATCGGGGTTGATCACCATGCCGACGTCCACCGCGATCACGATGCGCACGACACGCACGTCCACGCTAAGGTCCACATCGACCACCGCCGCGCAGTACGCACCGCTGTTCTTGTAATGCGCGACGGCAAGCCCGCGGCCACGCGCTTCGCCCATGGCCTTGCGATCGCTCCACTGGCCCGCCGCGGCGGCGGCCTCGAGCACCCGCCGGCCGCGGGCGTTCTCAAGGTTGCGCAAACGAAACTCCAACGGATCCAACTGCGCGCGCTCGGCCAGCTCGTCGATGGTCGATTCGATCGCAAATACGTTGGCGAGCGCACCCAAGGAACGCAGCGCCGAGGTGCGCACCGGCATCACCAGCACGCGATGATTGGTGATCGAGCGATTGGAGATCGCATAGAACGGGATGGCGTTGCGCTCGGATCCGCCACCGGCCGCAAGCGCCGCGTTGATCGCCACGCGCGGGACGAATCCATCTTCCATTTCCGCCGCCGCAAGCAGCGTCGGCGTTTCCGCGCGTCCCGGACGAAGGCTGTGGCCGTTGCTCCAGATCGCATGCCGCCACAGTCCAATGCGTCCGTCGCCTTCGAGTGCAGCGGCGATCTCGACTAGCGTCCCGGGTCCGAACGGCGCGCGCGCCAGCTCGTCCTGCCGCGACCACACCACTTTCACCGGATGTCCTGGCACGGCGCGTGCAAGCAAGGCCGCATCGAGCGCCACGTCATCCGCGCCGTTGTGCCCGTAGCACCCGGCGCCTTCGACATGGTTGACGTCGATACTGGGCGCGGTGCGCCCAAGGGCCAGGGCCAAGTCAGCACGCAGGTTGAAAATGCCCTGGCTATGGCTCCATACCTCCAATGCGTCGGCGCGCCACTGCGCCACTGCGCAGGACGGCCCGATCGACGCATGCGCCAGATACGGCCGGGTGTAGCGAAAGGTCTCGCCTGGTGCCGCGTTCGGGTCGCCTTCGCGCTGCAATTCGACAGTGTCGACCGGTTGCGCCTTCAGCCAGGCCGCCATGTCGTGGCGCTGAAATGGAACGTCCGCCGTAGACCACCGCGCCTGTTGCGCCAGCAGTTCCGCTCCGCGTACGGCCGCGTATTCGTACGCCGCGACCACTCCCAGGAACCCGCCATTACGTACGATGGTGACGTCAAGCCCGCTGTCGTCGAGCGCATGCGCATCCACGGTTTCCAGCACCGAGCCCGGGGACGGTGGTCGCACGACGCGCCCGTGCAGCATCCCCGGCAACACCAGGTCGTGGACATAAGCAGGGGCGCCCGCCACCTTCCCCGGCAGGTCGAGCCGGGCAACACTCCGGCCTACGACGACATGCGCGGCAGCGGTCTTCGGCGCCACTTTGCCAGACGCCTCTCCGTCGACGATCTCGTTGACCGCGAGGTCGGCGTACGCGACCGATCGGTTCGACCCCGGATGCGTGATCACGCCATCGACAATGACCAGTTCGCGCTGCACGGCGCGCAGCACCACGGCGGCGCGCTCGAGCAGCCGCTCGCGCACTTCTGCGCAGACGAGGCGGATGGCCACCCCCGACTCCTGGATGGACAGGCTACCCGAGGTCACCGCTTCGTCGGGCGACAAGGCGGTGCTTGCCGGCACCATGCGGATGCGCGCCAGCGGCACGCACAATTCCTCGGCGGCGATCTGCGCGAGCGCCGTCATGATGCCTTGGCCCAGCTCCACCTTGCCAGAACGGATCTCGAAGCATCCGTCGCCGGCATACTGCAACCAGGTGGCCAACGCGGGATTGATCGCCAGGCTTGCGGGCAGGTCAGTGCGCACGCCGCCCTGCGCAATGCGAAAGGCCAGGTTCATGGATGCGGCCCCACGCGGTCGTCGCTCGGCTGGGCGTCGGCCGCCTTCCCGGCTGCTGCGCGCAATACCGCGCGCACGATGCGGTTGTGCGAACCGCAGCGGCAGAGATTGCCGTCGAGATGTGCGCGGACTTCCGCCTCGCTGGGCGATGGCACGGCAGCGAGCAGCGCGACGGCGCTGATCGTGATCCCGGACAGGCAGTAGCCGCATTGACCCGCCTGCTCGTCGAGCAGCGCCTGCTGCACAGGGTGGAGCGCGCCACCGGCCGACAGGCCCTCGATGGTCACCACGCGCTTGCCCGCCACCGACCAGACGGGCGTATCGCAGGAAGGGGCGACGCGATCGTCGAGCAGAACGTTGCAGGCACCGCACTGGTTGAGCCCACATCCGAAGCGCGTACCGCGCAACTGCAGGCGGTCACGCAGTACGTAGAGCAGCGGCTCGTGGGGGAACGCGCGCACGCGAACTTCGCCGCCATTCAGTGTGAAACGAAAGTCCTGTTCCTCCACACCCGTCACGATGAACCGTCCTCGTGTTGCCACCCGTCCGGCCGCCGGGACCGGTATCCGCTCACAGGTCGATGTCCAGCGATTCCGGCACGATCTGGCGTGTGCGGTTGCGCGTATACCAGGTCATCACCGCGGCGCGGAAGGCGTCCTCTGCCGACTCGCCGTGGCCCATCTTGAGCAACCGCTGCAGGTTGTCCTGATCCTCGACCGTGAGGTCGACCTCGATATCCTTCACTTTCACCGGGTAGTTGACGAACTGCGGTTTGTAGCGCGGGTCCGCCTTCAGCGCACGATCGGCGTCGCGGGGCTTGACACGAAATTGCTCCGGCGTGCGCTGGTTGCGATAGCCGGTATGGCGCTGCAGAAGCTTGGCGGTAGCCTCCTTCGTCGCCTCGCTCGCATCGCGCACTTCGATGCCCACCGGGCGGAACCAGAAGTTGCTGGTGTTGGAGACGTCACCGGAACCACAGACGATCGGCACGGCGAGTACGTCCATGAGCGCAAGCAAGACGACGGAATCACCTTTCCTGCCGGTGTTGCGCCGCACGTTTGGAATGAAGTTGCCGGCATCGTCCCAGCCGGTATTCATCCACATGTTCAATGAATCGTGCACATCGTCCGGACACAGGCCGTATTCGCCGATCGACTCGGCGAACGTGTCCTGGCAATTGGTGTGCAGTCCCGGATAGCCGCGCTCCTTCTCGAACTGTGTCGCATGGCAGCGCGCCGCGAGCAGGTCGGTGCTGCAGGTGTCGGGCTTCTCCAGGAACACCATCATGGGCCGGTAGCGAGGCGGCTTGCTCCAGATGATGCTGCCCTGGTGCGAGCGAAAGCCGGTGCGGCGCATGTGCCCCACCGACATCGCCTCGCGGTAATCGTGCTGGCTGAAGCAGTTGAAATCGACGCACTGCGGTCCTTCCACCAGCGTGATGTGCAGCGTCTGGCCGGCCTTCAGCGGCACCGCCTTGCCGCTGACCGGCTGCATGGTGAATTGGAGGAGGGACTGTCCGTATTCCATGTCATTTCCTCTGCGCCACGAACAACTGGCGCGTGTATTCCCGATAGATGTTGAGGCAAACCTCCTCCATCGCCGTACCGTAGCGGTTTTCCTCGACCACCTTGCGCAGCAGCGTCAGTTGTTGTTCCGTGAAAGGCACCGCCAGGTGGCGGGTCTGTTGGTCCTGTGTAGCCAATGTAAACTCCTTGAGCACGCGCCGCTGCCGGCGCTACCTGACGTAACGCGTCAACGCCATGGCGATGTCGGGAAAAACCATGATCAGGCCGATGGTCAGCACGTCGATGACGATAAAAGGAATGGCCGCCCTCCAGATCGCGTCCATGGGCACCGTAGGCGCCGCGCCTTTCATCACGAACAGCAGCAGGCCGAACGGTGGCGTCATCAAGCTGACCTCCATGCTGATGAGGGTGATCACCGCAAACCAGATGGGATCGACGCCGACCGATTTCAGGATCGGCACGAAGATCGGCAGCGTGATCAGCATGATCGCGATCTGCTCCATGAAGCAGCCAAGCACGAGCACCACCACCTGCATGAAAATCACCAGCACCAGCGTGGACACGTCGAACGACGTCACGAACTGCAGCAGTCCGCGGCTTGCGCCCGTGTAGGCGAGCAGCTGGCTGAAGCCGATGGCACCGGCCATGATGGTGAGCATCATGACGGTGATCAGCAGCGTGCCGCGCATGGCGGCCACGAACCGCTTCCAGGTGAGGTCGCGGTACACCGCCGCGAGCCCGAGCGATCCCACGCAGCCGAGCGCGGCCGCTTCCGTGGGCGTCGCCACGCCGAGGAAGATGACGCCCACTACCAGGAACACGATGATGGACAGCGGCATGACGTGCATCACCACGCCGAGCCACTTCTCGCGCCGCGTCGCCAACACGACTTCGTAGGCCGGCGCGGCCGAAGGATCGCGCGATGCACGCACAATGATGTACAGGGCATAGAAGAACGCCAGCAGGAGTCCGGGGATGATCAGCGCCACCAGCAGTTTGCCGATCGAAACCTTGGCGACGGTCGCGTACACGACGGCGAGCGCGCTCGGGGGAATGAGCATCGCAAGCGCGCCGCTGGCCATGATCGGTCCCATCGACAGGTCGTTGGCATAGCCGCGCTTCTTCATTTCAGGCAGCAGCATGCTGCCGAGCATTGCGGTGTTCGCCATGGTCGAGCCGCTGAGCGCGGCGAACATCGTTCCGCTGCCGACTGTCAGCAGGGAGAGCCGGCCCGGAACCCGTCCGAGCAGCTTGTCCAGCGCCGCCAGCGCGCGCGCCGCAATGTTCGAATGCCACAATACCTCGCCCATCAGCACGAACAGCGGGATCGGCAAAAGGCTGAACGACGTCACCGAGCTGTAGATGCTCAGGATCAGCTGGTGGAACGCGCGTTCCCCGCCCTGCAGCAGCGCAGCACCGATCACGTTGACGAGCAGGAAGGAAAAGGCTACGGGAAATCCCAACCCGAGCAGCACCACGATCCCGGCAAAGATGATGGATAGCGTCAGCCACCATTCCATGTCAGCGGAATCCCGTCAGGTGCCCGCAAACCTCACGTCGTGCGGCGCGCGTGATGGGGCGCCGGCCCGATTCCACGTATTCGTTCACGCCGCGTCCGCCTGCAACCATGAACAAAGGCCCTTGCGTGCGAACTCCACCGCGCACAGCGCAAATCCGAGTGGAATGACAGCATAGACCACGTACTGCGGCATTTGCAGCACGTTCTCGATCATCGCCTTCGCCACGTAGCTCTCCCGCGTGGCCACCGCGCCCCACCAGGCGATGAAGGCGCACAGTGCCGCAACCGTCATCGCCACCACGGCGCGGAGCCGCGCGCGCGGCCGCGGGGAAAGCGCACTGGTGACGATGTCGATCATCACGTGACCGTCGTGACGCGCCAGCCATGCCATCCCGAGGCACGGCACGAACAGCAGGATGTATTCGGTCACTTCAAACACCCACGCGATGGGCTGAGTGAAGACGTAGCGCAGGAAGACGTCCGCCGTTACCAGCACGACGGACAGCACGATCAGCGTCGCGGCCAGCACTGCGAAGGCGTCTTCCAGCCCGTCGAATGCGCGTCCCAGCGCCTTCATGGGAATGCTTCCCGGTCTCGATCAGCTGCCGAGCTTCTGCAGTTTTTCCAGCAGGCCGGGATTGGCCTTGAGGGCCTCGGCGTTTTTTTCCGCAAAGTCCTTCCAGCCGGCATCGTTCGCCGTCTTGATGAACGCGGCGGCGTCCGCGTCGGAGAACCTAATGTATTGGAGACCGAGCTTGCGCAGTTTCTGGTCTTCCTTCTTCAATCGGTCGGCCATGAAGTCCTGCACCTTCTGCTCGAGTTCCACCCCGATCTCCTCCATCGCCTTCTGGACATCGGGCGGCATCTTGTCCCACGCGGACTTGCTGATCAGCAGCGCGCCGTCAAGCGAGTAGAACGGGTGGTCCACCACGTACTTTGTCACCTCGTTCCAGCCGAACACCTCGATGCCCGTGTAGGTCCAGCCATAGGCGTCCACCACGCCGCGCTCCAGTGCCGTGTAGACGTCGCCGGGCCCCATCGACACCGGTGCGCCACCGAGCGCAGTCACGAGCGGCGAATAGACCGGCGATACGCGGACCTTCATGCCCTTGAGATCAGGACGATCGATTTTCTTCACGGTGTAGAGCCGGAACTTGTTGCCACCCGCCGTGTTCGCGAGATACACGACGCCCTGGTCCGCGTGGGCTTTGCGCATCAGGTCGTAGTAGCCCGACTTGCGCAATTCGGTGGGAAGCCTGCTGGTGAACTGTACCGCTGCCGCGAGCGGGACCTCGGTGCGGTAGTACGCTGCCGCGCCGAGCACCACGTCCACCACGCCGTTGCGCAGCGCCTGAAACTGCTGGTTGGGCGGCACGACTTCGGGCCCGCCTAGATAGCTGATCACTACCTTGCCCTTCAATTTGGTACTGACGAGTTCCTGGAAGGCGAAGAACGCCTTGCTGAGATCGTAGTCCGCAGTCCATGGCGTGATGCCACGCAGCACGATCGGTTGCTGCGCCAAAGCGGAGGCCGCGGGAAGCAGGACGGCGGCAACGAGCAGCATGCGTGCCATGCCAAGGCGTTGCGAGAGGCTCTTCATGGTCGCTCCAGTCACAATCGAAGAACTATGGGTATGGCCCGCTCCTGCTGCCGGGCCGGGAGGAGGCCATGGCGGCCCCTGTCTGTCGTTGCAATCTAGCGCCGGGGGCCGCCGGTGTCTACAGCATGGCGGGCACGTGATGTATGCATGCGGCAGCATGTCATGCACCGTTGCGGCGCACGCCGGGCCGTGTGGCGTCAGCCCGGCGGCGCCACCGTGTCGGCCGCCCGCTGGAACAGTCGGACCAGCAAGTTGCGGAACCAGCGATTCGACGGGTCCTCGTGAAAACGCTCGTGCCAGTAGACGCGGATATCGTAACTCGGGATCCGCACCGGGGGCGTCATGAGTCGGATGGGCATCAACTTCGCAAACGCGTCCCCGAGCTGGCTCGGCATGATCACCATGAGGTCGGAGCTCGCGATGACCATCGGCAGCACAAGGAACTGCGGCACGGCGAGTGTGACGCGGCGGCGCACCTGGTGACTGTCGAGGAAGCGTTCAAGCGACTGGTGTCCAACCCCGCTCGAGGTGGTGACGGCGTGCGGCACGGAACGGAATGCGTCGAGCGTCATGCCCTGGACGAATTGCGGATGATCGGCGCGAGTCACGCACACATAGCGTTCGCGAAACAGCAGGCGCTGGCGGAAGCCGTTGGTGAGCGTCGTGAAATAGCCCATCGCCACGTCCACTTCACCGGATTCGAGGGGGATCGCCTGCTGCGCGGGCGGGATGGCGGACACCCGCAGGCGCACGTTGGGCGCCTCGCTGCGCAACACGGCGAGCAATGTCGGAAGAAACACGGTCTGCCCAACGTCGCTCATGTAAACGCTGAAGGTCCGCTGGGACGTGGCGGCGTCGAACGGACGCGGGCCTTCGACGGCTTCGTGCAACGTCTCCAGGGCCGTTTGCGCGGCCCGCGCAAGACCCAGTCCGTACACGGTGGGCCGCAGGCCTTCAGACGTCCGGACGAAAAGGGGATCCCCAAGCTTGCGCCGCAGCTTGGTCAGCGCATGGCTAGCCGCCGACTGCGAGCAACCGATCCGCGCCGCCGCGGCCGAGACGTTATTGAGCTCCCCCAACGCTGCGAGCAGCTGAACCTGGCGGATATCGATGTCGAGATTCGTCAGCTCGGGGTGCGAAGGAAGTAGCGCGGTCACGGATCGTCCCATTCGTCGCGGGAAACACCGTGGCGAGATCCAGCTGCGCGGTGCAGGGAGGATGGTAAACGATGCGCGCGCTCCGGTGGGGAGCTACGCATGGTGAGTACTTGGCGTCTCGTTCCGCCTTGAGCTTGCGGGGATGACGGCAGGATTCAAGGACCGGAAAGGCCGCCCCAGCCAATGCCCCCGATGATGACGCTGTCACACCACCAGCCGCCCCCCTCGCCGCGCCATGGAGGTGCGCGATGATCCACATTGCGCACCCGCATTTGAAGCAGCGGATCGGGACCACTTCGTCGAAGTGGGCCAGCAGCAACGCCCAGGCATAGCGAGCGGCGCGACGGTGGATCGGTTCATCGGCGGGCGGTGCAGGGTTGGGGTGTGGCGCAGTGGGTGCGGGCGTCACCGTTGGCGAAGCCAAGGCGGTCACCGCGGCGCGCAGCGGTGAATTGCGCGCCAGCACGCCGCAATAGCGGTGATGAGTGCAGTCCCGGCGACTTACTCTTTAGCAAAGCATTCTCTGTAGAATATGAGCATGTCATCCAGAGCTTTAGCGATGCGTCCTGTGCCGCAAAAGGCGCCCCGGGTTGCCGCTCCCGGCGAGAACTGCGCTCGGAGCGTACAAGCTGCGCGAGAACTACATGCTGGAAATCGAAGCTACTACGTACGTCCCTTAGTCGTCCTTGGCGTGGCCGGCATTTACGATCACGTGAGCAGCCGGTGGCGGCAATGAAGAGCAGCGGCACGATGACCTCGATTCTTACACCGTCGAGAACAATGGTGTCGTCATCAGCGCGGTGCAGCAGCCTTCCGACGAGATGCTGCGCTACGGTCGTGACCAGTTCGATCGCCTCTACCTCGGCGGCGCTAAGGCACCACGCGTGATGGTGATGTCGATCCCGTTCCTCACCGGCATCCCACGCCGCATCAAATATTTCGAACGCTCCTACGATCACATCCTGGGGCACGACGGCGTCGTGATGTGGACCGGATCGGAGATCCTGGATTTGTATCGCACGCAGTTGATAACAATTCCCTGAGCATCGGCCGACAGTGCAAATGTCCCTGCCACACATCCTGCTGATTTCGCTCGGCGGCACGATCACGATGACGCGCAGCGCCGCGGGTGGTCTCACGCCGACCCTGACGGCGGCCGAACTCGCCGCCGCGGTACCGGGTCTGGACGCTCTGGTGCAGATTGAGACCACGTCGCCGATGGCGATGCCTGGTGCGTCACTCACCATCGACGATGTGCTGGCGGTAGCGACGTTGGCCGACGCTCGGCTGGCGAACGATGTCGACGGTGTGGTGGTCATACAAGGCACCGATTCGATCGAGGAAACCGCCTACCTGCTCGACCTTGTCATCCGCAGCAGCAAGCCGGTTGTCGTCACTGGCGCGATGCGCGGTCCGCAAGCACCTGGCGCCGACGGGCCGGCCAATGTGCTCGCTGCGACCCTCGTCGCCGCTGCAGCCGAGGCACACGGTCTTGGCACTCTAGTGGTGCTGAATGACGAGATTCACGCGGCGCGTCTCGTGCAGAAGTCGCACACCGCGCTACCGTCGGCCTTTACGTCGCCGCTGGCCGGCCCGCTTGGCCTCGTCACAGAAGGGCGGCCACGTTTTCATCTGCGGTTGTCGTCCCGACCGCCGGGCCTAACCGTAGCGCCCGGAGTCGACGCGCCCGTCGCGCTGCTGCGCACTAGTCTCGGTGACGACGGTCGTATGCTACGCATGCTTACCGGCATCGGCTACCGCGGATTGGTGCTCGAAGGCATGGGCGCTGGCCATGTCCCGGCGCGGGTAGCGCCGCTGGTCGGCGAGGTGGCCTCATTGATTCCGGTCGTCCTTGCCAGCCGCGTTGCCACGGGCCCGGCGTTCCGCTCAACCTACGGCTTTCCCGGATCGGAAATCGATCTGCTCGGCCGCGGCGCGATTTCGGCCGGCGCGCTGTCGCCGCTGAAGGCGCGGCTGTTACTCGCACTGCTTCTGCGCGAACCGGCCGATCGGACCACGCTGGCGGCAGCCTTTGCCCGGTACGATTGACCCCTGCTTTCCGAGGAATTCGAGCCTACCGTCGAATTTGCGCAGGCGACTTGACATTACAGATGAAATGTCAAGTTGGAATTGCCTTCAAAACGTTTTGGCTGCTGTTGCTCTCGACGCACAGAATGTATCAAGTCTGGCAAGATAAACTTGCTCGAAACCAACGATTGCACACACCCACCCCGCGCAGACTCCTAGTTGGTGTTAACTGCCTGCTAACACGCGATCGTTTTCCGCGCGGTCGGGATTGCCCGTCACGTCCGACCACCCCGTTGCCCGATTTTCCTTGTTGACTCGATCGTCGTCCATTGCGATGCGTTTACCCGGATGAACCCAAGAGTGGAGACGTGATGAAAGTCTTTATCGACACCGAGTTCAGCGATTTTTTCCAGCTCGAGCTGATCAGTCTGGGCATGGTCACCGATGATGGGCGTCATTGCTACGTAGAACTCTCTGAAGGATGGACGCGCGATAAGTGCTCGGCATTTGTGCAGGAGGAAGTTCTCCCGCTGCTCGACCGAGGTTTCTTTGGCATTGCCAATTCGCCAAGCGGCAAACGTCGTCAGCATTTGGCTGCAGGAACTAGCCGAACCGCTCGAGATCTACACGGACAGCAGCTACGACACCCAGCTCTTTGCTGAGCTGTTGGCGGAAGCTGCGGTGCGTCCTCGCAACTTGGGTAGTTCCACCGTGTTCGTCCTGTCCGACGCGGGCGCCATCGCGCAAGAGAACGCTTTTGCTGCTGGCTTGCGCCGACACCACGCTCTTGACGACGCCAAGGCCCTGCTCGCGGGCTGGAAAGTATGTGGGCAATCGTAAGGCGAGCGACCAGACCAAGCCAACAAGCCAGGTCGCATTGCGAACCACATCTCTCGATGCCAGAGGTAATTGCGTAATGTGCCTCGAGCGGGTTCGACCTGATGACCCTAACCTAGGAAGTCGTACCGATCTGAAGTGGAAAAACTGACACAATTTTGACCCTGGAAGGAGGGTATGCCGTGAAGACGAGCAAGTTCACGGAGGAGCAGATTGCCTTTGCCTTGAAGCAGGCGGAGGTGGGGACGTCGGTCGAAAAGATGTGCCGAAAGATGGGCATTTCCACGCCACGTTCTACAACTGGCGGAAGAAGTACGGGGGCCTGGCCCCCCCGCACCGCCATGGTGTGGGGGCGGAGGCGCGCAATCAAGTGAGCATCGGTTCCCCGCCAGCCCGCTGCGGCCAAAGACCGGGCTCATGCTCATTTGGGGCCTCGGCGCCTGGCGCCTGTCCTCGTTCACAGCGATTCCTGGCCCGCGAAATCGCATACCCGGATCGTGGAACGCTGTACACCCACTCGAGTGATCGGACCCGGCAAGCTCGGACGCGCGGCCCGCTCGGCGCTCTTCGGGCAGGTTGGGCGGTCACCTGCTACTCGCCATCGCGCGCCAATTGGCTCAAGCCCCCAGGCGCATGATGGCGAGGGCGATCGCCTTGGCCCTCGGCACCAGGCTGCTCACGACCATGTACTCCTCCGCAGTGTGTGGCTTGCCGCCCACCGCACCGGTCGCGCATAGCGTCGGCACGCCCGCGTTCGACGTGAGGCCCGAATCCGCCGAACCGCCGGTGAACTCTCCCTCGACCTTGAAACCAAGGTCTTGAGCCGCCCCGGCGTAGACGTCGAACAAGGCCATGCCCGCCGATGACTGGACGAAGGGCAGGAACGTGCCCTCCGATATGATGCGCGCCGTCGTGCCCTTGACGTCTTCCTTCTGTACGATGTCCAGGATCTGCGCCTTGACAGTACTCATCGCCTCCATCGTCTTGTAACGGATGTCGATGGACGCACGCGCCCGACTGGCCACGGTATTCACCGCCGTTCCACCGTTGATCAAGCCGACGTTTGCCGTCGTTCCGGACTGGTAGTCGGTCAAGGCATGCAGTCGCGGCACCTTGCAGCAAAGCGCCTCGATGGCACTGATGCCCTCCTGGTGGTTCACACCCGAGTGCGCCGCCTTGCCGTTGACTTCGACTTCGATGAACATCGCCCCCTTGCGACCCGTCACCACGTTCCCCGTCGGCCGGCCCGGTTCGCTGTTGAATACCGCGCGCGCGTGCTGCGCTTCCGCTTCGATCATCGGGCGCGACGTCGGCGAGGCAATTTCCTCGTCGGCGGTGTACAGCCCGACAAGGGGGACTGGCGCACCGACGCGGGCAAATGCCTCCAGCACGAAGCTGTTGATGACGAGGCCACTCTTCATGTCCGCGACGCCGGGACCGTAGGCCAAGTCACCGACGATGGTGAATGGTCGTTCCGCCGCCGTGCCGTCCGGAAACACCGTGTCGCAATGTCCCATCAGCACCACGGGCCGTTCCCCGTCGCCATTCGGGCCGGGGACCGAGGCGCGCATGCAGTTGCCCGCCCGGTCGTTCGACCGGACTGCGCAGGCGACACCACGCGCCTCGAGATGCTCCTGCAGGGCCGAGACGACCGCGTCCACGCCTGCCTTGTTGTAGCTCCCCGAATCGATATTGACGAGTTTGCGCAAGAGTTCGACCATGTCGTCGTGCACCCGGTCGAGGGCCTCGAGCACTTCCTGCTCACGCGCGTTCAGCGCCATGCGATCTCCATTTCCAGGTAGGTGTTTCGGCGATTCGTCACGAGCTTCCGGCGCGAATGAGCTTCCGGCCGGTCAGGAAACCACCGTCGACGGGCACGCAAGCGCCAGTGATGAACGTGGCCGCGTCGGAGACCAGGAACGCCACCAGTTCGGCGATGTCGCTCGGCTGGCCGACCCGGCCAATGGGAATGTTCGGAAGGAAGTTGCGCTTGTACTCGGCGGTGACGCGCTCACCTTCCACCTCGATCAAGCCCGGCGCCACTGCATTCACCCGGATGCCGTGCGGCCCCATCTCCTGCGCCAGCGATTTGGTGAGCATCACGACGGCGGCCTTGGACGCGGAATAGTGGCCCGCGCCGATACGCGCTGAAAAGGCCGCGGTCGACGCGAGGTTGACGATCGCGCCCCCGCCTCCGGCGGTGATGCGTCTCCGGGCAAACGATTGCGCACACAGGAATGTGCCCTTCAGGTTCACGGTCATCACTTGGTCCCACTGTGCTGGCGTCATGTCCAGCAGCGTGTTGTCAGGGTAGATGCCGGCATTGTTGACCAGTACCGAAGGGGCGCCGAGCGCGGCATCGATGGCGTTAAACGCACTGCCGACATCGTCCACGGAGGCGACGTCAAGATGAAAGGCCGCGGCGTTGCCCCCATCGGCCTCGATCGATTGCACCACTGTGCGCGCCGCGATGTCATCGACATCGGTCACGGCAACTGCGTACCCACGCGCTGCAAGCGTGACTGCGATCTCGCGCCCGAGGCCGTGCGCCGCCCCGGTGACCACTGCAACAAGCCGATTCATCCTGATGTTTCTCGCGAAAAGTTGTGCATTACCCCGGGACAACCTCGGCCGCCACCACATCCTGTGCCGGACGATACGCTGCCGATCCGACACCGCTGACCTTGGCGTCCTTCCGATCCATGTGCAATGCCGCTTCCGAGCGCCTTCCTGGATCCCCGAATCCGCCACCTCCGGCAGTCTCGATCACCAGCCGGTCACCTTTGCGCAGCACGGTCATCACCTTCGACGGAATGATCTCCCTGCGGCCGTCGGCTCGGATGATCGTCGAACGCGCCGACGACCCGTCCGAGCCGCCCGCGGCACCGGGGACCGGCGACCGATGGTTCTCGCCACGATGGGTCAGCAGGATCTCGTCGCCAAGCGTTTCGTACTCGCGCGTGACGCCTAGGCCACCGCGCCATTCCCCGGGGCCGCCCGAGTCCGCACGAAGCTCATACCGCACCACGCGCAGGGGAAAGTCTAGCTCAAGCGCTTCGATCGGCATGTTCATGCCATTGGTCGCGTCGCTGTCGAGCACATCGATGCCGTCCGCGCCCGCGCGTGCCCCGGTGCCGCCGCATATGACCTCGCCCATGACGAAATTGGCACCATCGGAACGCTGACCACCGAAACTTAGCACGTGCTGATTCGCATTGAACGCGCACACCTTGTCCGGGACCACCTGCGCAAGCGCGCCGATGAGGCAGTTGGCGATCAATTTGATGGTGACGGCCCGGGAGTTTACCGGCGCCGGAGGCCGCGGATTGACGAGGCTTCCTGGCGGCAGCGTCAGCGTGACCGGCCGGAAGCAGCCGCCGTTGGTTGGAATGGAGGCATCGGTAAGCGCCCGCACCACGAAGTAGGCGGCAGCCTGGGAACCCGATGGTACGCAGTTGAAGGGACCGCGCACCTGCGGACTGGTGCCGGTGAAATCAAACGTGATGGCGCCATCACGGATCGTGACCGCAACCTCGATGCGAATCTTGCGGTCGAGGTCGATACCATCGTTGTCCAAGAACCCGACATGCCTCCATGTGCCCTCCGGCAGGGTGCGGAATGCCTGCCGCGTCAGTAGCTCCGACCGATCGAGGAGCAGGGTCACGATGGCTGCCAGCTGATCGCTGCCCTGGCTCTCGGCCAAGACCTCGAGTCGACGCCGACCGACGTTGCACGCCGCCACCTGCGCGCGCAGATCGCCCATGAAGGTATCGGGAATGCGAACGTTGAGGCGGAGTAACTGGACCAGAGTATCGTTGTAGACTCCGCCCTCGCAGAGCCTCAGAGCGGGGATGCGGACGCCTTCCTGATAGATTTCCGTCGCGTTGGTGGGCACCGAACCCGGCGACATCCCGCCGATATCCTGGTGATGCGTCATGCTGGCACTGATGGCGATGACGCGGCCGCCATGGAAGACGGGCATCACGACCGCGATGTCCGGGACATGGGTTCCCCCGGCGTAGGGATCATTCATGCAGAAGACATCCCCCTCGCGCATCGCACCCAGGGGGAACACCCGCAGAATGTTCGCGACGCATGGAATCAGCGTCGTCAAGTGCACCGGTATCGCGCAGGCTTGAGCGAGGGTGGTTCCGTCCGGCGTGAACAGGCTCGCAGAACAGTCCATCCCTTCCTTGACGATCGGCGAAAAGGAGCTGCTCAACAGCGTCCACTGCATTTCTTCGGCGATGCTGTCGAGCTTGTTGCGAACGATCTCGACGTTGACTGGATCGAGCCGGTTTCCGGCATTTGCGTAGTTCATTCGCTGGTCCTTGTGACGATCCGATCGAGCAGCAAGGTCCGATCGGGGGCCAGGCGGCCTCGCCACCCTGGCTCGATCAACGTGGTGGTGTCCGCCTGCTCGACGATGGCCGGACCGACGATCTCCGCAGCAGGGAGAAGGGCGTCGCGCTCGAAAATGGGCACCGACGTCGCAGAGTCGCCTTCGGCCAGGACGATGTCGCGCATTGCTTTCCGGCCCCCTCCCCCGCCAATAGCGCAACCCGTGCCATTGGACGGCGCCGGCGCAGTCCGGGCGGTCGCCCGAAAATTGACGATGCGCGCGGGGAGCTCGGCCCCATGCCCATACAGCCGGTCGTGCGCATCGAGGAAATCGCGGTAGAGCCGTGACAGCACGTCATCGCCGGACGTGGCATCTACTGGAATCTCGATGAAGTGCGACTGTCCGACATAACAAACGTCAGCCGAGTGCCAAATGCGGTAGCCCCCGGCGGCGATTCCCTCGGCCGTCATCAGGGCCGCGCAACGATGATCGAGCAACGCAAACGCGTCGTCCAGTTCGGCAACCGACAGGTCCGCGAGGTCGCGGTGGCACGCGCTGGCGACCTCGTGTTCGGTCGGCGCACAAAGCAATCCGAATGCCGAGAGAACACCGGGGAATCGAGGCACGATAATGGACGTGATGCCGAGTTCATCCGCCAGCGCGGTGGCGTGCAGTGGTCCCGCCCCGCCGAAGGCAACCAGCGAAGCGGTCCGCGGATCGCAGCCGCGCCGAACCGAAACCAGCCGGATGCCCTCCGCCATCTGGGCGTTAAGTACACGGCGCATCCCCAGCGCTGCGTCGTGCAACGACAGTCCAAGCGGGCGCGCTATCCTGGACTCGATCGCGGCGGCCGCAAGCCGCGGGTCCAGGCGAAGCGTGCCGCCTGCGAAATAGTCCGGATTGAGATAGCCGAGCACCAGCGAGGCATCGGTGATGGTGGCCTCGTCTCCACCGCGGTCGTAGCACGCCGGCCCCGGTTCAGCACCGGCCGAGTGCGGCCCCACGCGCAGCCCCCCGGCACCATCGATCCAGGCAATGCTCCCGCCGCCGGCCCCGATCGCATTCACATCGACCATCGGGATCCGGACGGGATAACCGTCGATCATCCCCTCTGCGCGAATCAGCGGCACGCCCTTGCGGATGAGTGCGATATCGCAACTGGTGCCGCCGATGTCGCAGGTGATGAGGTCGTCACGTCCCACCGCTGCGCCGGCCGCCTGACCACCGATGACCCCTGCCGCGGGCCCGGACAGAAACAGCCGGACGGGCCGGTGGCGGGCGACAGCCGCGGCGGCCACGCCGCCGCGTGACTGCATGACCTGTAACGGAGCGCGAACACCGATGGCCGCGAGGTCAAGTTCCATCGCCTCGAGGTATCGGTCCAGGACGGGCTTCACGTAGGCGTCGAACGCGGTGATGCTGGTGCGCTCGAATTCCCGGAATGCGGGATCCACGTCGCACGACAGCGAGACCATGACCCCGGGCGCCATCTCCCCGATGACCCGCGCTGCCTCACGCTCGTGCGCCGGGTTCACGAAGGAAAACAGGAATGCAACTGCGATTGCGTCGACCTCCTGCGCGATCAACTCCGCAATCGCGCCGCGCAAGGACGCGGCATCCAGCGGCGTCACGATATCGCCCTTGGCGGATATCCGCTCGGTCACGCCTCGACGGAGGTGGCGCGGCACAAGGAACACCGGCGAACTCGCCTCAACCCCGAGATCGTAGATGTTGCGCCGGTAGCTGCGCCCGATCTCCAGGACATCGCGAAATCCCGCCGTCGCCAGGAGTCCAACCCGCGCTCCCTTGCGCTCGAGCACTGCATTGGTGGCGACGGTCGTGCCATGAACGACCCGCGCGACGCTGGCGAGGCTGACACCCCATTGCGTCTGCATCACAGCAAACGACTGGCGAACCGCCTTGCTCGGGTCGGCCTTGGTCGACGGGATCTTCAGGAGCCGGATTGCTCCTGAAGCATCCATACCAACCACGTCCGTGAACGTGCCCCCGATATCGATCCCGACGGCGAGAGGACTCTCCATCCGCATCTCAAGACCGTCGACGAAACGGTTCGATGCCATCCATGCGCCCCGTCCCCTCGTTTCGATTCACAGGATCGAATGCATCAGGGAGTGGTGATCTCCCGATTCCAGCGATCGACCCACTTCGGACGTTCCTTGGTGACTGCGACCCAGTCGGCCGAGAGCAAGCGCTTGAGGGTCGCGTCGCCGGCCGGCAGCTTGGCCGCGACAGCAGCGTCGAGCTTCGCCTCGCGATTCACCGGCGTCAGGTACGTGAACTTCGCGTTGGCTTCCTGGGCCTTCTCGCTCAGGACGAAGTTGATGTACTTCTGTGCGGCAGCGAGATTCTTCGTTCCCTTCGCGATCCCGATCGTCGAATCGATGATGTACGCGCTCTCCTTCGGGATCGTCCACCCGATGTTGCCGCCGCTGTCGATGAGTCCCTGGGCCCTGTCGGAGGTCCATGTGGTCATCACGATGTCGCCCTGGGTGAAGAGCTGGGACACCTGGGCATGCTGGTTCCAGAACGTGAGGATGCTCGGCTTCAGCGTCTTGATCTTCGCAAACCCCGGATCGATGTTGGCGACGCTACCCCCCTGCATGCGCGCCGCCATCATCAGGTACATCGTGCCGTGCGTGGTGTTGATGTCGGGGATCGCAATCTTGCCCTTGTACTCGGGCTTCCACATGTCCTCGTACGACTGCGGTACCGCCTTGATCTTCCCTTTGTCGTAGGCGATCACCTGGCTCACGTACATGAACTTGGTGTACGGGTCACCGCTGGTCCGGAACTGGGGATACAGCTTGGCCATGTTCGGGACGCTCTTCACGTCGAGCGGCTCATAGAGACCCTCGCCGTGCGCCTGCGCTGCCCCCACCTCGTCCATCATCACGACGTCGATCTTGGCTTCAGCCTTCTGCGCCCGCATCATCGCCACGGTCTCCATCGTGAGACCGGTCGCGATGCGGACCTTGATGTCGGGATTGGCTGCCTCGAAAGGCTCGATGACCGCCTTGCGCCAACCCGCCTCGAAGGAGCCGCCATATACGATCACCGTGAGCTCTGTGGCCGCGCCCGCCACCGCCGGCATTATCGCCAGACCTGCAGCCACCAGGCTCGACATCAACGATCTGCGCATCATCCGAAGGGCCATCGTGTTCTCCTTTTCTGGGTTGGACGGACAAGCCGACCGCAACGATCAGCCTGCAAAGAACCGCACGTCTTGAGGGCGCCACCGGACGGCAACCAGCGCCCCCGATGCACGCTCCTCTACACCGGGACGACGTTGCTCTCGAATCATAATCGCATCGCCGGTATGGAGAGTCAATACGTACTCGATCATCCCGGCGAGACGCGTTACGTCACTGATGCGTGCCTCGATTCGATCCGGGACGTCGGACTCGACGAACTCGATCTTTTCGGGACGGATAGCGAGTACGCCGCTCGCTTCGCGCGCCGGCGAGCCGGTGAGTGCGACGCGCAATCCGCCCGGCGTGGTAAACACTGGATCGTCACCGCCACCGCTGACGCTACCGGCGAGGAAATTCGATGTGCCGATGAAGTCCGCGACGAAGCGGGTCTGAGGATGCTCGTAGATTTCGACTGGTGTACCGATCTGCTCGATGCGGCCTTGATTCAAGACCACGACCCGATCGGCCATGGTCAGCGCCTCGTCCTGGTCGTGCGTCACGAAGAGCGTCGTGACGCCGATTTCCTTCTGCAACTTCCTGATCTCGTGCCGCATCTGTCCACGCAGCTTGGCGTCGAGATTCGACAGGGGCTCGTCGAACAGCAGCAATTTCGGATCCAGGGCCAGCACCCGCGCCACGGCGACGCGTTGTTGCTGACCCCCCGAAAGCTCGCGCGGATAGCGCTTCTCGAACGCCGTGAGTCCGACGAGGCCAAGAGCACGCGCGACACGCCGTGCGGTTTCCTCCTTGCCCACCTTGTGACTGTGCAGGCCGAACTCGATGTTACCGCGTACGGTCATGTGCGGAAACAGGGCGTAGTTCTGGAACACCATCCCCATATCGCGACGATGCGGGGGGACGTCGGTGATGTCGACACCTCGAAGCAGGATGCGCCCGGCGCTCGGGACCACGAACCCCGCAACCATGCGCAGGGTGGTGGTCTTGCCGCATCCGGATGGTCCAAGCAGGGCGATGAACTCCCCACTTTCGACGCCGAGATCGATGGCGTCCACCGCGGGCGCACCGCCACCGTCGTAGCGCTTGGTCACCCCACGCAGCTCAAGATCCCACGTCACGTCAACTCCTCGTTATCGGCGCACCGAAAGGAAGCGCGCATAGACCGGCAGCCCGATGACGAGCCACGCGGCGATCAGGGCCGTCGAAATAGCCGAGATGGTGGGATCGCTCGAGTATTCGACGTATGTGTAGATGCGAATTGGCAGGGTCTGCAGGCCCGGGGCAGTCAGAAACAGCGTGACGACCAGTTCGTCGAAGGAAAGGATGAATGCGAACACCGAACCCGCGAGCACTCCAGGGCGGATCAACGGCAGTGTGATCAGGAAGAAAGTCCGCCAGCGGCCGGCGCCGAGGTTGCGCGCCGCCTCCTCTATGGCGGGATCGAAACGGGCCAGACTGACCATGACCATACGGATGACAAAGGGCGTGATCAGGACGACGTGCGCGCAGACGAGGTTGAGGAACGTGCCGGACAGACCGATTCGGGTGCTGAAGACCAGGAGCGCGAGACCGAGCACGATGGTCGGGAACAGGATCGGCGACAGCAGCAACGCGGAGATGAGTGCCTTGCCGGGAATGGGGAAGCGGGTCAGCGCGATTGCGCTCGACGTCCCCAAGATGGCGGCGATGAAGGTACTCGATGTCGCCAGGAGGGCGCTCACCTTGATCGATTCCACGAACTCGCGCGAGGCGAGAAACTTCTCGAACCATCGGAACGTGAATCCCTCGGGAGGAAATACCGGGTACGCCGTGGTCGTGAAGGCAGTGGCGACCACCACCAGGATGGGGGCCAGCAGGTAGATGATGATGACGGCATTGAGGGCCTTCAGCATGTCAGCCGCCGCGTGGTCTCGCCGTCAGGCGGAACGTAAGCACGAACAAGGCGAAAATGGTGAACAGCATCACGAACGCGATCGCGCCCCCGAAGGGCCAGTTCAGCAGACCCATGCTTTGCTGATAGATCAAGGTCGACATCAACTTGATGCGTGGGCCGCCGATGAGGCTGGGCGTGACGAATGCGCTGACCGCGAGCGTGAAGACCAGGACGCTGCCGGAAACGATCCCGGGGAGTGCCAGAGGCAGGGTGACCTTGGCAAAGACCCGCGCCCGGCGCGCGCCGAGGTTCTGCGCCGCCTCGTAGAGATGCGGATCAATGTTGAGCAAGGCGGCGTCCAGCGCCAGAACCATGAACGGGAGCAGCACCTCGACCAACGCAATGACGATCCCGGTCATCGTATACATCATTCGAATCGGTTCATCGACGATGCCCAAGCCTATCAGCGACTTGTTGATGAACCCGTTGTTGCCGAGCAGGATCATCCAGCCGAAGGTGCGCACCACGGCGCTGGTAAGCAAAGGCAGCAGCAGGACGAAGTACAGCACGCTGCGGCGCATGCCGCGCAGCCGCGACAGCAGCAGGGCAAGGGGAAATCCGAGGATGAGGCAGCCTGCGGTGGTCCAGGCGCCCAGCGCCAGGGTGCGCCATAGGACATCCCGATAGAAGGGGTCGCTCAGGAACTGGACATAGTTCTGGATCGTCCACTCGTCGAGGATGCCCTTACCGGCCTCGTACACTTGCAGGCTAATACCCGCAAGCATCACGATGGCCCCGGCCATGAACATGGCCAGCCACAGTACGTTGGGGGACAGCAGCAGGTATGGGACCGCGCCTTCCGGCGCCCCCGACCGCGCTTTCAATTCACCCATTGACCGCCATCGACGTCGATGACTTCTCCCGTCATGAAATTGGGCGTGACGGTCGCCAAGAACGCGACTACCTCGGCGATGTCTTCCGGCTGTCCTAGGCGCCCCAGGGGAATCGTACCGACGATGAACTCCTGGTTTTCCGTGAAAAGCTTCGAGGTCAGCGCGGTGATGACTGCGCCCGGGCAAATCGCGTTGACCGTCACCTTGGGCGCCAACTCCTTGGCCAAGCCCCGCGTCAATCCCAACACGCCGGCCTTGGCCGCGCAGTAAGAAAAGCGGCTCACGGCCGTGTTACCCGCCCCGGTATGGGCACTGACCGACGAGATGTTCACGATTCGGCCACCACGTCCTGCGACCATGCTCGGCGCGACGGCCTTGCACCAGTTGAACTGACCCTTCAGGTTGATTGCGATGACCTCGTCCCACTCCGCCTCGCTGATCTCGAGAAGCCCCTTGGGTTGCGAAATCCCGGCGTTGTTGACCAGCACGTCGACCCCACCCCATGCATCGAGCACCGTCCGACCATGCTTCTGGGTGGCGGCGTAATCGGCGACGCTGCCGACCAGTTGCAGCACCTCGACGCCGAGTGCCGCGATCTCGCTGGCAACAGACTGGAGATCGTCAGCCAGTCGATCCGCGAGCGCGACGGCATAGCCACGTTTCGCCAGCGCCACGGCCGACGCCCGTCCGATTCCGCGGGCTGCGCCGGTCACGACGGCGACTTTTTCCGGTTTTTCGGCCATCCGAGTGGCTCCCCTATCGATGTTTTGAACCCGCGCGCTCGACTCGGTGGCGGGCTACTGCCAGTTGACTGTGGACCTCGTGCACCGCAAAGCCGAATACTTTCAGCCTGCTTGCTCACTAGCATGTGCCGTTGCCCACTCCACGACCTCCCGATGGGTGCCGAACCATACGTCACCCTTGGCGCGCGCATGCCGGATCAACTCGTCGACAATGAAGATGCGCGACCGATAACCAATGATGTGCGGGTGCATCGTGAGCTGAAAGATGCCACCTTCGACGTAGGCAGCGTCGAACTCGCGCATGAAGATTTCGAGGACTTCGCGTGGCGGCGTGTAGGGGCGAAGAGACTGGAAACGGTGCATCAAGAAATACACTGCATCGTCGCGCACCCATTCCACCGGCAACTCGACCACGCCCGTCGGTTCGCCGTCAAGCAACAATTCGTAGCAGTCCTCATCCGCCATCAGCGAGCTGTCATAGAGAAGTCCCATCTCTTTTTCGATGGCAAGGGTGTGCGGACTGAAGTCCCAGGAGGGGGTCCGGATCCCCACCGGCCGGACGCCGGAGATGGCTTCCAGCGTGTCCGCCGAGCGCAACATCAGATCGCGCTCGGCCTCAAGTGGAAGGACCGAGTTGAGTTCGTGAATCCAGCCATGCATGCCGATTTCGTGACCTTCGGCAACGACGGCGCGCTGCTCCTCGGGATAAAGCAGGGCAGTCACCGCAGGCACGTAGAACGTGGCAGGAACGCCGTGCTGGCCGAGGAGCTTAAGGATCCGCGGGACTCCCACACGATTGCCGTATTGGCCCCATGACAGCCGACCGATGGATTTGCCGCCATCGCGCAGTTCGTTGGTCTCGTGATCGGAGTCGAACGATAGCGCGACGGCACACCGGGCGCCGCCCGGCCATGAAGCGGGTCGGTAGGGACGACCGGCCCTGACATGTTCTACGAGTTGCCGCCAGTGCGCTTCGGGCCACTGCCATGGTTGCTGGGTGGGGTGGTCACTCACGCATTCATCCTTGGTCGACACCTTAACGCCTTTGCTCTCGCGATCAGTCAGCTTATCGTAATATAAAACCATGCGAACCGCGAGCCCGCGCGATCACTTCGTGATTTCACGTTCGTTGAAATCACCATCGCCTTGAAGACGGGCAAGAAGACGGGCAAGGCGTGGCTCTGGGCCCTGGTCGCGGCCGTTGCAATACAAACGGCGTGCGCATTCAGCACTCGCGTATTCCCAGTTCTCGGTCCCGCCCTCACCGAGGCCGCGCGCGTCTCCCCGGAGGCCATTGGATATCTCGTCGCAGTCGGCTCGTTGGGCACGCTCTGGTATCTCGTGGCTGGTGGTGGCGTGCTCGTTCGACTGGGCCCCGTGAGGTCGATGCAGGTCGGGGCGACCATCGGGGGCGTTGGCCTTCTGCTCGCAACCACCGGGTACTGGCCCGTACTGATGCTGGCGTCGTTCCTGATTGGACTTGGCTACGGTTCAACGCCAGCGGCGGGCAGCGAAGTACTGAATGAGTATGCGCCCGCCCGCCACCATTCCCTGATGTTCTCCATCAAGCAGGCCGGCGTGCCACTGGGCGGCGCCGTCGCCGGTCTGCTCGTCCCGGTCGCGCTCGTCGCCGTGGGCTGGCAGTTCACCTGCGTCGGCGCGGCCCTGCTGGTAATACTGACCTGCTTCCTGATCGAGCCACTGCAACGAAAGATCGATCGCAATGCCGACCGCGACATGCCGCTGCACCTCGGCTCTTTCATCGATCCGCGAATGCTGGCCATGCCTTTTCGATCCCTCGCGGGCAATCCTCCCCTGCAGCGCGTCACCATCGCTAGCTTTTTTTTTGCCGTGGTGCAGGGATGCCTCGTTGCCTTCTTCGTCACCTATTTGATGGTGGACCTCGGCGCCAGCCTGCTTACTGCGGGCCTCGCCTTTTCGGTCATGCAGGTGACGGGGGTTGCAGGACGGGTTCTCGCAGGCTGGCTTGCCGACCGGCTGGGTTCGCGGCGTCTCGTCATCGTCGGTCTCGCAGTGGCCTCGGCCCTCACCGTGCTGTTGCTGGCTGGGCTCGAACCGGCTTCGCCGCAGTGGGCGATACAAGCTCTGGCGGGCGTTGTGGGGGTCGCTTCGAGCAGCTGGAACGGAGTGTTCCTGGCGGAGGTCAGTCGGCTCGCGCCGAAGGGAAAGGTCGGCGAAGCCACGGCCGCGGCGACCTTCTTCACTTTCATCGGGTACGTCGTCGGCCCGGCAGGTTTCGGGGCCCTGCTGGGCCATGGCGGATCGTACTGGGCGGCATTCGCGATGCTCGCGGCGATTGCGCTCGCAGGCGTCGTCGTCATGACTCTCCCTGTCCGTCGCTAGGTCCCTTCGTGCGTCCGCGAGTGACGATCACTCCGCCTGACGCGCCCTCGTCCATCGCCATGGCCCTGCCCGGCGACGCTCACGTCCTTGTCATCCTCGTCATGGATCACGTCCTCGCGGGCTTTGCCAACATTCGCCTCCACAAGCTGGAACGGCGAGTTTCTCGTTGAAGCAGGCCACCTCGCCTCCCAGAGCAAGGTCGGCGACGCCACTGCGGGAAGCACGTTTCAACCTTTATCGGCTGCGTCGTCGGCCCCGCCGCCGTGGGAACGCTGCTCGCGCAAGGCGATTCGTACCGCATGGCCTTCGGAGCGCTCGCCGCGATTCCGATCGCCTGCATTATCGTCCTCGCGCTCCCGGCGCAGCGCTGACGGGACGCCACGCGCCCGGGCACTCCCTTACGTCATGGACCGCACAGATGCCAGCGTGTCGGCGATAAGCATCGTGCCATCGGACAGTGCGTCGGTCACACGGTTGCGCTCCCGCACCAACGCGGTTTCCAACATCCACCGCGCCGGCGTGTTCACCGACGTATGCGCCAGTCGATCCACGTCGTGCAGGCTCGGAATCATCCTGCTCTGGGGCGTGTAGCCATACATGTCGTGCCCGTATGTTCCGATCGCGGTGCTCTGGATAGGAATCAGCAACCGGCTCAATCGCTTCAAGCACCGATTGATGGCATGTGCCTTCCGCTCGAAGGCGTCCGAATGAGGAGGTGCGCAGGCTCGTAGCGCCTGGGCAGCTCGCTCCAGTTCGAGGGCCTGCGCCCGGAAGATGTGTGCCTTGCTCAATGTCACATCGAGGCCGACGACCGCGCCCAGGGGAAGAAGTTGCTCCAGCCGGCCGATGAACTCGTCAGCCACGGTGACGAACTCGTAGGGCAGGATCGAAGCCGTGCAAAGCTCCCACAGGTAGGAGCCATAGACGCGCAGATGGTCGTCCATCGCGGCCCAGTCGATCTTGTCAAGCGTATTGTGCATCGTGTGGTGCCACCAGCCGAAAGTGGCGCCGGCTGTGGCGGCAAGTTGCTCGCGCGTGTAGACCCCGTTCCCCTGCATCATGGGCACGCCGAGGCCGAAGAAGGATGCATCGCCCATCTTGCCCGCGCGCTCCCAGGCAAGATCGCGTCCCGGGAGGAGGCGCCGCTCGACGCTCTGGTGGAAGCGCTTCATTTCGGAGTTCGACCACGAGCCCCAGACCCGAGCTTCGGCGCAGGCCGGCTGATCGATCTGAAGATAACCGACCGCATGCTCGCGCAGGCGATCCCAATGCCGGTCCGCGAACCACGCCGAGCCGGACATCGTTCCGGTTTCATGAGCCGTCCAGAAACCGAAGACGATTCCTCGACGCAGTTCGTGGCGATGCAGGTGAAACACGCGCGCAAGCTCCAGCATGCAGGCGTTCCCCGCGGCATTGTCCGTGGCGGCTTCTCCGAACCACGAGTCCTGGTGCCCACCAACTATTACGAAATCGTCGTCGTCACCCTGGGGGCTGATCTGACCGACCGTGATCTGGACCGGGCACCAGGGATTTTCCACGTGGGTGCGCAGCCATACTCGAACTTCGTCGCGCTTGGCCATCTCCTGAAGGCGCAGCCCAGCGGAGCGCGCGATTCCAACGCACGGCAGGGTCGGCATTTCCGCATGCAGCATGCGTTCGGTCGGGACGCCCCAAGCCGACTTCACCGAACCATAAGGCACCGCAGCGCTGTCCGGCGTGCCCCAATTGATCATCACCACACCGGCACACCCACGAAGCGCGGCAATGCGCTGCTTTTCGTGCCGGGCAGGAGGCCGGGAAAGCTCGACTAGCGCTATCGTTCCCGCCGCTGCCCTACCGGCATAGTCCTCGAACCCGCCGCCCCCGACATCGAGCAGGGTAGCGGCGACGCCATCCTCGCTGGTTGCCACGCTATGGCCCAGGGTGCTCGCGTCGACGGTCAGTTCTACCGGCGACCGGATCTGCAGGTCCGCAGCACCCGGAAAGCTCACGATGGCCGACAACTCGTGGACATCTGCCGCCACGCCGGCACGCCGCATAGCTTCCGCGCTGTACTCGGCCATCCTGCGGCCGTTCGCGGATCCGGCCAGGCGCGTCGGAATCTGCGTGGCAATCCGGATGACGTGCTCGCGGACGTTCGCGACCGACAGATCTCGATGGATCTCGGCTTCGCTCATGTCGTGGGTCGGTCTAGTGAGCACGGTGCCGCCACGTCGCCGAACGGTTCCCACTTCTGGGTCGTCTCGGAGCGAAACAAGGCATCGACGACCTTCATGTTCAGGATCGCGCCCCGGGGTGGCGTGGGTACCAGTCCCCACTGCGGACCGCGCGCGAGAATTGCTCGAGCATCGCGACATACTGGTCGGTGACAGGCATACGAATGGTTCTGCGTCCCACCGACGTCGTAACCTTCACCTCAGCAGAACGTCGGTCCAAGCATTGAAAGGAAGATGGATCGTGATCTCTCCCGCCGTGCCGATCAGATCGACCCGCTGCGACGGGTACGATTGGGTGCCTACCGTGAATGTCGAGCACGTCGAGCCAAAATTGAGGATGCCCGACGACAGGACATCCGTGCCGAATTCTGGGTCGCGCTGAACGGGGCTGACCACTTGGGCAGGTTCTCTTCCCATGAGGTATTGCGCGCACTAAACGGCATAGCAGCCGATGTCGGGAATCGCTCCGCCGCCGGCCGCAAGGATGTTGCGAATATTGGCCGGATCCTTCTGCGTGAAGTTGAAGAAGGCATGAATGCGCTGCACATGACCAATCTCGCCAGCCCGGACGATTTCGCACGCACGCTGCCAATGTGGATGGAAGCGGTACATGAACGCCTCCATCACCATCACGCCCTTCACTTCGGCGTGCCGGATGGCACTCTCGGCTTCCGCCGCACTCGTGGCGTACCGCTTCTCGCACAAGACGTGCTTGCCGGCATCTGCGGCCTTTCGGACCCAGGCTGCGCAGAGATGGTTCGGAAGCGGTACATAGACCGCGTTGATCGAAGGAGAGGAAATTCATCCGCACGAGGCCGAGTATTTCGGATTTGGTGATGCTGGTCAAGCAGCTGCGGCGAGAGAGCGCCGACGATCCTCCGCCCACGCGGTGGAGAGGCAGATTCCCGGGTCGACCGCGCGGCAATGCGGTGTTGGCGAGCAGACTTCAGGTCGATTGGCGGAAGCCTGACTACCAGGCGAGGCGCTGATCGAAGACGAAGTCCGGAGCGGGTGGGACGCGAGTGTCCGCGGGGAGTGCGTCGCTGGTGGCATCGTCGTGCGCCGCCCACAGTGGCGGCCCGCGGGCCGGGGCGATGGTGGGTGGCGCGATCGGTTGGCCGAGGGCGAGGAGGATGTCGCGCACGGTGGTGCGGTCGGTGATGCAGGCGATGATCCGCATTGCGCCCCCGCATTTGGAGCAGCGGAGCGGGAACACTTCGTCGATGCGGGCCAGCAGCACCGCCCAGGCATAGCAAGCGGCGCGACGGTGGATCGGTTCATCGGCCGGTGGCGCCGGGTTGGGGTGTGGCGCGGTGGGTGCGGGCGTCGCCGTTGGCGAAGCCATGGCGGTGACTGCGTAGCGCAGGGGTGAGTTGGGCGCCAGCACGCAGTAGATCGAGCCCGAGGCCGGGTCGCCGTTCGATCGGCCCACGGGGCCGATTCTGTACGTGGGCAAGACGGTGGAGTTGTAGCATTCGCCGGACGAACCACGATTCCACGCGCTCGGGCGAACAGTCGATGTTCGATGTTTTCAGGTGACTCGAGCCAGGCGCGCATCGCCCTGATGCTTACGAAGTGCAGGCCGCGGGGGGCGGGTCATCGGATTGACGCGTCCGTCGTTGTGCCTCGCGTGGCTTCGACGTCAGCGTCGAGGAGTACGATAGTGATTTGGGGAGCCGCAGTTGCTCTCGATTGCCCTCAAAGCGCATCCATGAGCAGCGAATCCAATCCGTGGCAGGCTTGGATCGGCCGCACTGAGCAGCACGTCGACGTTCTCAACGCCGCACCGTTGGCGGCATGGTCGGCGACGCTCGACCGCGACGATCCGCCTCCAACCGCAGGCAACTTGCTGCCGCCGCTCGCCCATTGGCTTTACTTCCTGAAGATGGCAAGGACCAGTGAACTCGGTCCGGACGGCCACCCGAAGCGCAGTGGCTTCCTGCCGCCGGTGCCGCTGCCGCGACGTATGTGGGCCGGTGGTCGCCTCGCCTTCCTGCGTCCGCTGTACGTCGGCGACACGATCACCCGGGTGTCGCGCATTACCGACATCACTACCAAGACTGGGCGAACCGGCGCGCTGGTGTTCGTCTCGGTCAATCACGAACTGTCGGGAGATACTGGCCGCGCGTTGACGGAAGAGCACCATATCGTCTACCGCGACCCGCCGGCGGCAGACGCGCCTGCCGCCAAGCCGGCGCCGGCGCCCGTCGACGAAGACTTCGTACGCGAGATCGTGCCGGATCCGGTGCTGCTGTTTCGCTATTCCGCGCTTACCTATAACGGTCATCGCATCCACTATGACCGCAACTACGTGACGGAAGTGGAGGGCTATCCGGGTCTGATCGTGCACGGCCCGCTAATCGCCACGCTGCTGCTCGATCTGCTTCGGCGACAGCGGCCAGAGGCAAACGTCACCCGCTTCGAGTTCAAGGCGGTCGCACCGCTGTTCGACATCCATACGTTCTCGATCTGTGGCAAGGAGGAGGGCCCCGGCAGGTGGCGCCTGTGGGCCCGCGACCATGCGGGCGCATTGGCGATGCAGGCGCTCGCAGTGGTATGAAGGCGAGTCAACAAAGACAAGAAAGGACAAGGCCGGCGCCGCTTACGCTGCCGAGGAGAGCCGATGCGCAAGACTGATACCGACCAGTACCAGGAAATCCGTGATGCAGTGCGTGCGTTGTGCGCCGAGTTTCCCGATGCGTATCACCGGGAAATCGATGCGCAGCGTGGCTATCCGGAAGCCTTCGTCGATGCGCTGACCCGCGCCGGGTGGCTGGCGGCGATGGTCCCGCAGGACTATGGCGGCGCTGGCCTCGGCCTGACCGAGGCCAGCGTAATCATGGAGGAGATCAATCGCAGCGGCGGCAATTCGGGCGCCTGTCATGGCCAGATGTACAACATGGGTACGCTGTTGCGGCACGGTTCGACCGCGCAGAAGGAGAAATACCTGCCCAAGATCGCCAGCGGCGAATGGCGTTTGCAATCGATGGGCGTCACCGAGCCCTCGACCGGGACCGATACCACCAAGATCCGGACCACCGCGGTGCGCAAGGGCGACCGCTACGTGATCAACGGCCAGAAAGTCTGGATCTCGCGCGTGCAGCACAGCGACTGGATGATCCTGCTGGCGCGCACGACGCCTCTCCCCGACGTGAAGAAAAAAACCGAAGGCATGTCGATCTTCATGGTCGATTTGCGTGAAGCCGAGAAGACGGGCATGACCGTGCGGCCGATCCCCAACATGGTCAATCACGAAACTAACGAGCTCTTTTTCGAGAACCTGGAGATTCCGGCGGAGAATCTGATCGGGCAGGAGGGCCTGGGCTTCCGGTACATCCTCGACGGCCTCAACGCCGAGCGCACCCTGATTGCGGCCGAGTGCATCGGCGACGGCTACTGGTTCATCGATCGCGTCACGCGCTACGTTCGCGAACGCGTGGTGTTCGGCCGTCCCATCGGACAGAATCAAGGTGTGCAGTTTCCGATCGCCGAAGCCTACATCGAAATCGAGGCGGCGAACCTCATGCGCTTTGCCGCCTGCGCGCTCTTCGACGCGCAGCAACCGTGCGGTGCGCAGGCGAACATGGCCAAATATCTGGCAGCGAAGGCGAGTTGGGAAGCCGGCAACGCATGCATTCAGTTCCACGGCGGCTTCGGCTTCGCCAACGAGTACGATGTCGAGCGCAAGTTTCGCGAGACCCGCCTCTACCAGGTGGCGCCGATTTCCACCAACCTCATCCTGAGCTACGTGGCCGAGCACCTGCTCGACCTGCCGCGTTCCTTCTAGGGCAGCGTCGATGAAGCCATTGCAGGGCATCACTGTCGTCACGCTCGAGCATGCGATCGCCGCACCCTTCTGCACGCGCCAGCTCGCGGACCTGGGCGCACGCGTGATCAAGGTCGAGCGTCCGGGCGCTGGCGATTTCGCCCGCGCCTACGACACGCGCGTGCGCGGCCTCGCGTCGCACTTCGTGTGGACCAATCGCAGCAAGGAGAGCCTGACGCTGGACTTGAAGCATGCCGCCGCGCCGGAGATCGTCGGGCGATTGCTCGCCGTTGCCGACGTATTGGTGCAGAACCTGGCTCCGGGTGCCGCCACACGGATGGGCCTGTCGTTCGACGCCCTGCACGCGCGGTATCCGCGGCTCATCGTCTGTGACATTTCAGGCTACGGCGACGACCCCAGGAATCCGGGACCGTACCGGGACAAGAAGGCCTACGATCTGTTGATCCAGAGCGAATCGGGATTCCTGTCGGTTACCGGTACGCCCGACGAGGTCGCGAAGGCCGGCTGCTCGATCGCCGACATCGCCGCCGGCATGTATGCGTACTCCAACATCCTGGCGGCGCTGATCGAACGTGGCAAGACGGGTAAGGGGCGCCGCATCGACGTATCGATGCTCGAAAGCATGGTCGAGTGGATGAGCTATCCACTGTACTACGCGTTCGACGGCGCGGCGCCACCGCCGCGCTCGGGGGCGGCGCACGCGACCATCTATCCGTACGGCCCGTTCCCGGCGGGTGATGGCGCCACCGTGATGCTCGGCCTGCAAAATGAGCGCGAGTGGCAGGTGTTCTGCGCCAAGGTGCTCGAACAGCCGGCGCTCGCGAGCGATCCGCGCTTTTCGTCGAACGCGCTGCGCACGGCGGCCCGCGATGAATTGCGCCAGCTGATCATCGAAGTGTTCGCGAGCCTTACGGCGGCCGAAGTCGTGACGCGCCTCGACGAAGCGCAGATCGCCAATGCCCGGGTGAACACCATGCAGCAAGTCTGGAAGCATGCGCAGCTTGCGACCCGCGGGCGCTGGGTCGATGTCGATACACCTGCCGGGCGGGTGCCGGCATTGTTGCCGCCCGGCGCGGCCGATGTGGCCGACGTGCGTATGGATCCTGTTCCGGCGCTCGGCGAGCACACGGAGGCGCTGCTCGTCGAACTGGGCTACACGGCGCCCGCGATTGAAAAACTGCGCACGGAAGGTGCAATTTGATGATGCCCGCGTTCAAAGACGTCGTAGCGAGCGAAGCCACACCCGGTCGGGCCCTGGCCGCCTTTGCGGCGACGCTGGATGTCTCGGCGATCCCGACCAGCGTGCTCGATCGAACTGAGGACCTGTTCATCGACTGGTTCGGTTCAGCGCTCGCGGGCAAGGGCGCGCGGCCGGTCGAGTCGATCGCCCGTTTCGCGCAGCGTATGGGACCCGCCGACGGAAGCAGTGAAGTGCTGATCCATCGCCGGGGCACGAGTCCGCTGCACGCGGCCATGTGCAATGCCGCGGCTTCGCACGTGGCCGAGCAGGACGACGTGCACAACGGTTCCGTCTTCCATCCGGCCACCGTGGTGATTCCGCCGGCGCTGGCAGTCGCGCAGGCGCTGGGGCGTAGTGGCGCGGAACTGCTGGCGGCCATCGTCGCCGGCTACGAGGTGGGCATTCGGGTCGGTGAATTCCTGGGCCGCTCCCACTACCGCATCTTCCACACCACGGGCACGGCCGGCACGCTGGCGGCGGCTGCGGCCGTCGGCCGGCTGCTCCATTTGACGCCGGTGCAGATGGCGCACGCGTTCGGCTCCGCCGGCACGCAATCGGCGGGCTTGTGGGAATTCCTGCGTGAGGGCGCGGACTCGAAGCAGTTGCATACCGCGCATGCCGCGACTGCCGGTCTGATGGCCGCCTACCTCGCGGCCGATGGATTCACGGGCGCCCATCGCATCCTGGAAGGCGCCCAGGGGCTTGCCGCCGGCACGTCGAGCGATGCCGACCCGGCGCGCCTGACGGCCGGACTAGGTTCGCGCTGGGCGCTGATGGAAACCTCATTCAAGTTCCACGCCGCTTGCCGGCACACGCATCCGGCCGCCGACGCGCTGCAGCGCCTGCTGCAGACGCACGATCTGCAGGCTGCGGATCTCGCCAAGGTCACGGCATTGGTGCATCAGGGCGCGATCGATGTGCTTGGTCCGGTGCTCGACCCGCAGACCGTGCACCAGTCGAAGTTTTCGATGGGTACGGTGCTCGGACTGATCGCCGTGCATGGCCGCGCCGGCCTGGCGGAGTTCGACGCGCATTGGCGCGATCGCGATGTGACGGCGGTCGGCGCGAAGGTGGAAATGCAGCATGACGTCGAGGTCGACGCCGCGTATCCCGTGCGTTGGATCGGCAAGGTGCGCGTCACGACGAACGACGGCCGTACGCTGGAAGCGCGCGTCGATGAGCCGAAGGGCGATCCGGGCAATACGCTGACGCGCGCTGAACTCGAGGACAAGGCCGTGCGTCTTGCCACGTATCGCGACGGCGCGACTGCCGCGGAAATGCGGCACGTGATCGAACGCATCCGTACCCTGCGCAGCGCCGCGCAGGTGGAGCGCTTTCTCGTGCCTGCCGCCAATTAGGCCGACTGCGGACTGCCATGTTGCCCCGTTCCTATTTGTTCGTGCCTGCCGACCGCCCCGAGCGCTTTGCCAAGGCCATGGCCAGTGGGGCGGATGCCGTGATCATCGACCTCGAGGACGCCGTCGCGCCATCCGCCAAAGCGGCCGCACGACAGGCGCTCTCGGCGTGGCTCGATCGTGGTTCGGGAGGCGTCGCGGTTCGGATCAACGCGGTGGATACGCCCTGGTTCGCCGCCGACCTTGCCGTGGCGGCGCACGCAGGTGTGACCGCAATCGTGCTGCCGAAGGCCGAACGCGCCCAAGACCTGGCACAGGTGCTGGGCCAGGCGCCGCACGCCGCGCTCTTGCCGCTGGTGGAAACGGCCGTTGGCATCGATCGCGTGCGAGAGGTCGCGGGTGCCGATGGTGTGCAACGACTGTTGTTCGGTTCGATCGACCTGCAGCTCGACCTCGGTATCGACGGCGAGGGCGAGGAATTGCTGGTTTATCGTGCGCAGCTGGTGCTCGCGTCGCGGCTGGCTGGCATTGCCGCACCGGTCGATGGTGTGTGCACGGCGCTCGACGACGAGGCACTGCTGCGCGCCGAGACACGCCGGGCGCGACGCTTCGGTTTCGGCGCCAAGCTCTGCATCCATCCGCGCCAGGTGGCGCCGGTGAATGAGGCGTTCCGCCCGACGGCGGAGGAGCTCGACTGGGCCCGGCGTGTGGTCGATGCCACCGCGAAGGCAGACGGTGCGGCGATCGCGGTCGACGGCAAGATGGTCGACCGCCCCGTGCTGCTGCGGGCGCAGGCGCTGCTGCTGCAAGCGCCGGAGCAGAAGCCGTGAAAGATGCAGCGGACAGCGCAACGGCGGCCCCGCCGCAACCTGCCAACCCCGCCGACGTACGGGAACCCTCAGGACGTTCTGGAATGCGCGCCAAGTGCCCGCGACCGCCACGGTGGTGAGCGAAACCTTGACGCTGATCGCGAGGATTGCCGCCATTCGTGCATACCAGCCGGTCAAACATCAGCTTGAGAATTGACCTAGGGGCATACCAATTGATCGGCCCGATCATGGCCCAGGTGTCGGCCATGTCGAGGCGCACATAAAGACCAAGGTTCAACATAAGATCCGGCTCTTTGCGACTATCGCGTTCGTAACAGTCGCAGGGCCAGACACAAAGCGCCATGGATGTCGCCACGCACGGTTCCAAGCCGATCTCGCGGACAAACGAACGCGTGTCGCGCGCGATGTACGGTGAGCCATTATCACTCAACCATTCAATGGGCTGAATCGGAATCTCGCGACCGAAACGGGCTTCCACTGCCTCGACCATCAAGCCTCATACCATTTCTCCGGCATTGCCGTCGGTGTTGGCCACCCAGCTTCGACCTGCCACATCACTCGTCGTCGCTGGTGCCACCGGCTTGCATCGGCTGGTCACAGTCGCCGCAGATGAGCTTTAGCCCGCCCTTCCCCCACGCCGCCGCGCTGCATTCGCGGCAGACGTACTTGCTGCGCCGGCCGGATCTTCCCGGCATCTTCGCTTCGAACCGCCCCGCGGCGTCCGCCCAACTGATCATGAACCCCTTCGCCATGAGCTGTGCCGTCGCCCTCGCGAAAGACCCGCCGGCGCGAATGGTGTGGCTCATCGTCTGT
>Ga0105046_10001306_pt1 | contig 38132 bp, 35 predicted proteins | sample MAT03_FD_78385 | JGI IMG/M metagenome (GOLD analysis project Ga0105046, IMG submission 78385) | Freshwater microbial communities from Lake Fryxell liftoff mats and glacier meltwater in Antarctica - MAT-03 (megahit assembly) | ecosystem: Environmental > Aquatic > Freshwater > Ice > Liftoff... | reverse complement strand
GAGAATGAAATGAGTTGTAGAATATCTAAGAAAGAATGGCCGCTTCGAATTCGGTCTTTTTATACTTCGAGAGCTTTGCCATTAAACCATTGCTGAGCTGTATAGAGAGATCGGATTTTGAATAGTTTTTGAGATACGCCTTGTTGATGATCCATGACTTATGGACGCGTATAAACGTGGGAACAGAACTTAAAACGGTTTCAAAATGTTTAAGATTTTTGCTGACCGTGTACTTTTTATCGCGTGTGTGAATAATGCAGTACGATTCCTGTGCCTCAATAGCAATAATGGATTCAATGGAAAGGATGTGTTGGTTTCCTTTATCGCTAATGATTACATTTTTCAGTTGTTTGTTTTCGAGAGCATTGCTTAAAAGCGAAATTCGATCTGTTTGTTGGCTAAGATTGTGCTGCTGTAAAACCCTGTGTATCGATGATTTGAGGCGGGAAATATCTATAGGCTTTAGCAGATAATCGATCGCTGCAATTTCAAATGCCCGAACCGCGTATCGATCGTAGGCGGTGATGAAGATAATAGCGAAATCAATTTTGTCAAAGAAATTTACAATTTCGTAGCCCGCATAGTTTGGCATTTCGATATCCAGAAAAACAAGATCGGGCTTTTCTTTTTTTATAGTCTCAACTGCCTGCTCTACATTCGTGCATTTGGCAAGTAGTTCCACATCCGGACAAAAACGTAATAGAAGATTTTCAAGAACATCGCGGGCACTTTCTTCGTCATCAACCAATATGGCTCTTAATTTATTCAATTTTCAAAATTAGAATTATTGCGTCGCTCTTCAGTTGATAGTTTAGCAATAGATGTTTTTAGTTTATGAATAGCTTAAAATTTATGTTTAGCGGGCATTCTTAAAATTACTTTGGTTCCAATTCCAACGCCGTCTTTTTTCAGATCCTCATACACATATCCAAATTCAGCTTTATGAACATGGCTTAGAATTTCAAAGCGTCTATGAATGGCTTTTCCGGAAAAGGATTCGTGCTCCGTTTTCTGGCGTTGTTTTCTGGCTTTTGCTTTTTCCCTTCCAATGCCATTATCTTCAACGGTACAAATAAGTGTGTCTGCCAGCTCAAAACTTATTTTTAAGATTTTAGACCCTTCCTTGTGCAGCAGGCCATGCACCAATGAATTCTCAATAAACGGTTGAACCAATAAGGGAGGAATCATAATGTCAATAGTATTATTTATCTCTATTGTAAATGTAAAATCCTTTTTAAAACGCAACTTTTCAAGTGATAAATACAATTCAAGCAATTTGATTTCCTGCTCAAAATCAATAAAATCTTTGTCCGAATAATTCAGAGTTCTGCGCACAAGGTTCGAAAACGTGGTTATATAAGAATACGAATTTTCTATATCGCCTTTTAGCACTAGATCCTGTATCGAATTAAGGGAGTTAAAAATGAAATGGGGATTCATCTGTGACTGAATGGCTGTCAACTTAGAGGCATTTAATTCATTTAACTGTTTCGATTTTTTGCGCTGAGTGTTCAGTTGTCCTCTGTAGATCAACCAGACTATTGCTAAAAAAAGGACAATTACGGCGGACACAAACCACAAACGAGAATAAAAAGGAGAGGAGATACTAAAAACATAGGTAATGCTTTCACCCTGCGATTCATTATTCGCAGCCCTCACCTGAAAAGTATAGTCGCCAGCCGCCAGCGCATTATAGGTTACTTTGTTGTTGCTAAATATGTTAGTATTCCAGGTGTTGTCATAACCCATCAGTTTATAGTGATAACGAATGTTCTCCCGGTTGCGCAGGGTGGGTAATGCAAGCACAAATTCCACTTTACGTTGGTTACTTTTAAAAGAGGAATATTTTGTGGCATTTACTGACTCACCATTCACATAAACAGCATCTAACTTTATTTGGGGAAGAGCTTTGACAGGTTGAAGATAATTAAGATCTATTTTTTGGACGCCTTTTGAATGACTTACCCAAAGCGTATTATCCTGCGAAACAAAGTCAAGGATACGCTCACGTGGGAAGCCAAATGCTGTATGGATGGATTTGAGGAGCTTACCATGAAGGTCAAATTCAAACAATCCACGTGAAGAACTTCCTATGAATGAATTTTTTAGGAAGAGAATTTTGTCAAGAGGCTCTTCTATTCCTGAAATTATCGGACGGATGCTGTCGATTATTTTTTTTCCATAGGCCACGAGAATTCCATTTTTTTGTGTGGAGACATATAATTGTTTTTTATATAGAAAGAGATCTAAAGGAAAGATTGTTGCGTTGTGGTAAGTGATATTTGAAATGGCTCCTGTGGAATCCATCATTAAAAGTCCTTTTGAGCTTGCAGCAAAAAGTAATTTATCATCACGATTATACTCTAACGCATAAATCCGGTGGTCTAATCCTGGAATTGTTTGCAAGTGCGGCTTGTTGCCTTTGAGGTAACATTTCAAAACGCCGGTGTTGGTTCCTAAGTACGACTGTTCCGGTGAAATAAAAGCTACATCCTTTAAAGAGGCAAGGGTTATATCTGAAATTTTACCACTCGTTTTGGTGTAAGCGCGAATGTACCCGTCGTCGAAAAAAACAAAATTGCTCGCAGTATCGCCGTAAATGCCTTCAATGGTGCGCGTTCCTGCCTTTCGGATCGTTGTAAAAATACCCGTGTTATATTTTATTAATGTCCCTTGTGTGGTTCCTAAAATTAATTCTGTAGGGGTAGAAATTATCAAAGTTGCTACAGGGTCATCCCGAAAAGAATTAATAGCGTCTGGAACATTCAGATCGGGTACTACCAAAATTCCCTTGTCGAAAGTGCTCAGTAAAATGTTACCTTCCCTGTCTTTATAAATATCTGAAATTAAATAGTCCTTGTAGAACACGGAAGCTATAGTGGAATTTGTTGTGTCCTTTAACACAGAGATCCCGCGCAAGGTTCCTGCAATCCATAATTCGCTGCCCATTTCATAAAGCCGAATAGCTTCGCTTCTGCTAAAAACGCTGCTACTTCCGATAGATGTTAATTTGTAATGCTGGTGATCGTAAGAATAGGTCTGCTTATTTTTCAAATCAATTGCGTAAACGAATCCATCGATCTTAAAAAACTGCAAAGAGTTTGGGGTTTGACGCTGCGAAGTTTCGAATAGCAAAGCGTGTTTTGATAAGGTACCTTTACTGTACTCTATTATGGTGTCGCTGCCACTTAAATGAAACAGTACTTTATTTTCAGAAGTTTTAAAAGGCGGGGCTAAATAATAACCAACGGGATACTTCATAATAAGTTCGCCGGTTTTGTCTAAAATAATTATTTTTTTTGCCCCTACAATCAAACGTCCATCAGCGGCGACTGAAAGGCTGATGTCGGAGGTTGCTTCGTTGTTAAGAAGCTCATAGAATAGTTCACAATTCTTACCACGGATTCTGAATACCTGATTATTAAGGTTGTGACAATAGATAACACCAGTCTCATCTGAAACAAAATTAAAAACGGACTTGCTTTTTGCTTCATCACATTCTATTTTTTGGTAGTCATAAAAATCATACCGGTAGAGTCCGCTGTTGGTTGCAAAATAATAATTTGCGTCCTTGTCCTGTATAACGTCGTAAATCTGAATGCCTCTGAACTTTTCTTCACCAAGCATAAAATAGGCTGGCTGCTGTCCAAATAAAATTCTGGGCGAAGAAAGAAGAAAAAATATAAGTGTATGTTTTATCAAGTGCTATAAATCTTGCACTCAAATATAGGAATTCAAAATTAAGGGAACATTCTATTTAAATGGTAAAAGAAAGAAGTGAAATGTAAGATGCTATTTGAAATCCCATATTAAAAACCGGTGCCGTGCTTAATCACCTGCACTGTCCGCGCCACCGTTGGTAAGCTGTCTCCGTAATAATTTACTCCGTCATAATGCAGGACATAAGTGCCGGGAAGGGACATATTTAAAGGTCCTGTACCTTTTAGAAAAATACCTGAGCAACGCAGCTCTCCGTTTATAACGCCCATAATTTCTGCTCCCGGATCCTTGTACGTGGTTTGCGAATACACAAAATCTGTGAAAGACCCATCCAGTCGGATTTCCGATTTTGCTTTATAAGGAACTGTTTTGGTAGCAGCTTCTTTTTCGTCACATTCGTAAGAAATAAATAGGTAAGTGATCGCTATAAAAAGTGCCAAAAGATATTTTTTACTGATCAGAGGCCGTAAATTATCAAAACTGAGAATTTTGTTTTCCATTTCTTATGTTTTGCGGATGGTGAAAACGTTTTTGCAAATGTATCTCAGAGGAGGCGCGTACAGGTACACTGAGCTTTCTATAGTAAACGTATTTCTTGAAGGAGATAAAGTCCCTGTGAGAACACTTGAGCTTGTAACGAAGTTGCGATGGTAAAACCATCCTTCTATCACACCATTATTTAGGGTAGCAAAGGGAATGAGGTACTCAGTACCAATTTTCAAAGCATTTAATTCGAAACCGTTTTTTGTCGGGCTTGAAGAAATAGTCGCCGTGTAAGTATTTGTGGTTGCCGTTGGATTCGGAGAGCCTGAAACAATCGCAGTGCAGGTGCTGGCAACATCGTAAAAGCCATTTAAAAAATCTGTGTTGTTTTTAACCACACACACTGTTCTTGTTACCGTTGCCGCGTTATGTCCTTTAGCGTCCGAATAATCATAATCCAGCAGGTAAATCCCCGGAACGCTTGTGTTCACGTACCCCGTTACATGAGCGTAATGGTCGCAGTCCATCTCTATTCCTTCACCCGTGACAAAAGCGCCGGGATTTTTGTATTGGGTATTCAAATAGGCGGTGTCAATTTCATTGCCAGTGATGTTTATTGTGAGCGGATTAACCGGTTCAACGTTTGGGTCTTCACTACAACTCAGCAGTGAAATAATGATGAACGACAGAAGTAAGCGATTTGTTTTCATGAATAATCGAAGTTAGTTCTATTTTAAAAGTGAACTTGTTACAAGGCTGTTATCGCTTTGTTAATGACTTGTTAATGTCAACAAATCGTTTCGCAAAATACTTAATTTTGAAATTATCTTTTCTCATTCTAGTTATGAAACCTATCACTCTTTGTTCTCTTGTCCTTGCCACTCTTTTAATTGCGGCCTGCAACCCTTCTAAAAAAAACATGAGGGCAACTACTACTTCGCCTGTTACAACGGCACCCGCAAGTGCCTCCGAGGTTGATTCCGGACCTTCACTTCCGCCGAAATCGAAGGATGGTATTTTTGCTCCGGGTAATAATGAGTTTGTTGCAGTGCAAGCTATGTACACGGATGTAAGTATGGAGAAACTCACACAGGGATATACTATTTATACCGGTGTGTGTACAAATTGTCACAGTGCAAAAAATATTTATAGTCGTCCCCAGGAAGCGTGGGCGGGCATCATTGACGACATGGCTCCTAAATCGAAGCTTACGCCAGAAGAGAAGGATGCGGTTTATAAATATGTAATGTCGATTAAAGTGACACAGCCGAAATAAGTTTTTTGGGAGAGAAGACGCTCGGTAGTTGAACGGCGATTCACATTTGCTCTGAAGTTTCCTCACATCTCATCAGGGCAGGCTGGCCACAAAAAATAAAAAAATCTCGTCAGAAAGTATAATTTACTATCAGGAACAATCCGCTTTTCAGCAGCCTTCCATCTTCGTACCGAGATAATTAATAAAAGGCTTACCGTTTTTAAAGCCATTAATGGAAGTGAAAGCAGGGATGGAAGAAAAAGTTTCTATTTGCGGAACGGTTTTGCGAGAGTCTGCACAGCGCACAGCAGCAAGTAAACTCAGAGAAAGTAGGATAAAAAGTGTTTTCATGTCTTTCGGAATTTGGTGCTCCAAATGTAAGTGCTCTTTAAAAAAAATCTTGTTAGCGAAGAGTTATTAGCCTGTTAACGACTTGTTAACGTTGACAATTCACCAATGAAAATAGCTAATTTTGAACGACACATGAAGCTGAACCGTACCTATTTATTTATTGGCATTTCTTCCTTCGCTTTGGTGATCGTTCTGGTAATTCAAATGAACTGGATTTTTCAAACGGCAAAAATTAAAGAACAGATCTTTAATGAAAAAGCAACCTTGGTTTTGTCCAAAACAGCCGAGGCCCTTTCGATGGATACAGCTACCATTAAAAAAATGGAAGTGTGTGTAGGTAAGAATGAAACCCATAAGATAGATTCTCTTCTCGCTAAGTACATGAAAATTTATCATGTGCAAATTGCTTATTATTTTGAAGTGAAGCCGGGTGCAGTAGCAGTTAAAGAAATAGACGATCGCGAAAAGGATACCGTCGCGAAAAAGGAGAAAGCAACTATGTTCACGCCTTATACCGCGCAACCGGGTTGTTATCAGGCTTGTGTGGGGAGCACAGGTAATCCCGGTGATGGTCTCGAGCTGAAACTGGTCTTCCCTGATTTTGAAGAATTTATTATAGAAGAAATGGGAGTTCCGTTTATCTCATCCGTAATTCTGATACTTGTAGTGCTCGTGATGTCGTGGCGTACTATTTTATCGCTGATGAAAGAAAAAGAGATTTCCGAGCATACGACAGACTTCTTAAACAATATGACGCATGAATTTAAAACGCCTTTAACCAATATTGCTTTAGCGGGGAAGATGATGACCAAAGATTCCAACATTCGTGAAGAGGATAAAATAAGGCATTACTCCGGGATCATCCTTGCAGAAAATGAAAAATTAAAACTCCAAGTCGAACAAGTACTAAGCATGACAGCCCTTGAAAGGGGTGAGATTCCCCTCAGAAGAACAGAACTCGACTTTCATAAATTAATAGAAGAGTGCATAAAGTGTATCAGCGTACAGATTGAAAACAAACAAGGCCATTTAAGTTTATACCTGGATGCGGAGAATTTTGTTATCATCGGCGACAAAACGCATCTTACCAACGCCGTCTGTAATCTCATCGATAATGCCATCAAGTATTCCAACGGAAATCCTGAACTTTCTGTTCAAACTTCCAACAGTGAAAGGGATTTGATTCTTGTGGTTGCAGACAATGGCATTGGCATAGATCAAAACTACCACGAAAAAGTTTTCGATAAATTTTTCCGGGTGCCTACAGGTGACGTGCATGAGGTGAAAGGTTTCGGTCTTGGCTTAACCTACATAAAAAAAATAGTGGAATTGCACGGAGGTAACATTAGACTTGAAGGCGCGCTTGGAGAAGGAACAACATTCACCATTACTTTACCTTATGGTTAAAGAGCGGCCGAAAATATTACTCGCGGAAGATGATCTTAATCTTGGTGTTCTTTTAGTAGATTATCTGGAAACAGAAGGGTTTGATGTGAAGCTTTGCAAGGATGGAGAACTGGCTTTAAAAACGTTTCAAAACAATGAATTCGATCTTTGCCTGCTGGATGTGATGATGCCGAAAGTAGACGGCTTCGCAGTAGCGAAAGAGATTCGCGAAAAAAACAAAAAGATTCCTTTTATTTTTATTACCGCAAAATCTTTAAAGGAAGATAAACTAAAAGGTTATAATCTCGGCGCAGACGATTACATTACCAAACCTTTCGATGAAGAAGAATTACTTTGGAAGATCAAAGCGGTGATCCGCAGAATGCCGGAGAATAAATCTGTTGCCAAAGTGGATGTTATTTCATTGGGTAAATATAGTTTCGATTATACTAACCAGTCCATAGCGCTTGCTGGTCATACAAAACGCATGACCGAAAGAGAAAGTGATATTCTCCACTACCTAGCAAAGCATCGCAACAAAATAATAAAACGCGAAGACATGCTAAAAGAACTTTGGGGCGAAAACGATTATTTTTTGGGAAGAAGTCTGGATGTGTTTATCACGAAGATCCGCAAGTACATAAAAGAGGATCAGACTTTAAGTATTGAAAATGTTTTTAAGGTGGGTTTTATTTTTAATGTGCCTTTAGATTAATATTTCACTAAATTCACGAGAGTATTTGGACGAGTAAAAACCCGAAACCGTTTACTTTTTTACATGTAGTACTAACCCTTTTTTTTATAGTTACCGTTCCAATTTTTCTCTTCACCAGACGCTTAACTTTTGCACCTATAGTCTTTTTTGTTCCGTCAAGTGCTTCAATGTGCATAAAGCCATCTTCCATGAATGTAATGCCAAAAGCCCATCGCTTTTGATTCTCTAATGGCATTTGATGCAGCGGTAGCTCCTAAGCGAATTAAAGTGCTAGTATGCCCTTTATCTCCTGTAAATGCTGTGTTATTGACATTTTCGACGGAAGAAACTAACCACGCTGTCTTTTCTTTCTTTATTTTTATTTTTTTTAAACTGGTTTTTCTGAACTTGCTTTGGTCCCTTTTCTTTGCAGCTGTTTTAACTGGTTTCTTTGCCACAGTATTTTTTCCAGATTGCCTTCGAGACTTTAAAGTATAATTGAAAAAATCAAATTATCTAAACAGAATAAGGATAATAAAAATAAAGCTTTCTATTTCCGGTTTTTTGTGTTTCAGCTTAGCGGGAAAATTATTAATTTAAAGGCATCAATCTTACCGTGGAAGTTAAAAACATAATTGATAAAACAAGTGCCGTTAAAGCGTGAATGATCTTTAACACATCGGCATTTTAAAAAAATAATTGAAAAACCTAAAACACTAGCAACCTCATGAAACACTTAAAGCACCTTGGTATTTTAACCATCATTATCTTCTCTGCTACGTTTACAAATGCGCAACCGACTACTTCAAAAAAAGTAGAAGCCTTAGTTTGGTATACCGACATCATGCAAGCCAATGAAATTTCGAAAACGTCCGGCAAACCGCTCTTTGCTTTTTTCACGGGTAGTGATTGGTGCGGATGGTGTAGGAAATTGCAGAATGATGTATTTTCAAAACTTGAGTTTATTCAATGGGCTGCGAAAAATGTGGTTTTAGTGGAACTTGATTTTCCAAAAGGAAAAGCGCTATCTCCTGAATTAACGCAACAAAACGCCAGTCTTCAGCAGACGTTTGGTGTGCAGGGGTATCCTACTATTTGGCTTTTTTTTCTGAATAAAAATCCCGAAGGAACCGGTTTTAGCATTGATCCCTTAGGTTCGCTGGGTTACCCATCTGGTGCGCAGGTGGGCAAAGAGCAGGTTAAATTTATAGAGGGAGCAAACGCCCTTCTTAAAAAGAAAAGCACGAAAAAATAAGTTGCCTACGAACGGCAATTTGTTTGGATTCTAGCTCCGGAAACGATTTTTATTTTATCCTTATTAAAAGTATATTTGTTTAATACCACTCAGGTTAATCATCATGAAAAAATATTTTTTATTTTTCGCGGTAATCGCGATTTATTCAAGCACTACGAATGCGCAGAACGAAGACCCCTATTTATGGCTCGAAGAAGTCGATGGTAAGAAAGCACTTGAATTTGTTGCGAGTCAAAATAAATTAACATTAGACAAACTTACCAGCGAAAAAGAGTACAAGAATATTTATAATAAAAGTCTCGAGATTCTTAATTCAACCGAGCGAATCGTTTACCCAGGTACGATGGGGGATTACGTTTACAATTTTTGGCAGGACAAGGAACACACCCGTGGAATCTGGAGAAGATGCTCTAAAGCCGACTATGTGAAAGGTCAGCCGGTATGGGATATTTTACTGGACGTAGACGCCATGAGTAAAGAAGACAGTATAAAATGGGTTTATAAAGGAAGTACCGGCCTTTATCCTAAGTACAACCGTTTCCTGGTGAGCCTTTCAAAAGGTGGTGGAGACGCTGTAGTTGTGCGGGAGTTCGATGTAACAACAAAAAGTTTTATCAAGTATGGTTTTTCACTCCCAGAAGAAAAGGGTGGAGCGAGTTACCTGGATGAAAATACTTTGGTGGTTTCTACAAATTTCGGGGAGAATACAATGACCTCTTCAGGGTATCCGAGACAAGTGAAACTCTGGACGCGTGGTACCGCATTAAAAGATGCAAAGCTGATTCATGAGGGAGCCGCAGATGATGTCTCTTCCGGTGGCTCTGTGATTCGTGACGGCGCAACCACTTATTTGCTGGTAAGACGGGGGGTTACATTTTATTCAGGGCACAATTTTGTGTGGTCAGATAACAAGTTAGTGAAGCTTGATCTTCCTGAGGATATTGAAGTGCAGAACCTCTTGCGAAATCAATTGATTGTTGAATTAAAATCGGACTGGACCCTAGAAGGGAAAACATACAAGCAAGGGTCGCTTGTGAGCCTCAATTTTACTTCTTTGATCAAGGGTAAAAAAGAAACACAGTTGATTTTTCAACCAGATGAATTTACCAGCATCTCGGGAAGTGCCTGTACAAAAAATAAGTTACTTGTGAATTTACTGAGCAACGTAAAAAACGAACTTTATATTTATTCATTCGAAAAAGAAAAATGGAACAAACAAAAAGTGAATGCGCCGGATTTCGGGACTATTTCCATCATTGACACTGACGAATTTTCGGACCAGTATTTTTTTAATTTCATGAATTTTATAACGCCCTCGAAGCTTTTCATGGCAAGTGCTGACGATAATACACTTAAAGTTTATAAGTCGTTACCGGCATTTTTTGATGCTAGTAAATACAAAGTAGAACAATTCAAAGCGAAGTCTACCGACGGAACTATGGTGCCTTATTTTGTTGTTTCATCCAAAACCTTAAAATACGATAGCAATAATCCGACTTTGTTATATGCTTATGGTGGATTTGAAGTTTCGCAGGCTCCTTTTTATTCCGGAACTGTTGGAAGTGCATGGCTGGAGAACGGTGGTGTGTATGTGCTTGCGAACATTCGTGGAGGTGGGGAGTACGGTCCTAAATGGCATCAAGCTGGCTTAAAGGAAAAAAGACAAAACGTTTACAACGATTTTCATTCGGTTGCGGAAGACCTAATCGCCAAAAAAATAACTTCGAGCAAACATCTTGGTATTATGGGCGGCAGTAATGGTGGCCTGTTGATGGGAGTTGCTTTTACACAGCGTCCTGAGCTTTACAGTGCTGTTGTTTGTCAAGTGCCTTTGCTAGACATGAAGCGCTACAACAAATTACTTGCCGGCGCCAGTTGGATGGGAGAATACGGCGATCCTGACAAGCCAGAAGAGTGGGCATACATTCAAAAATATTCGCCCTACCAAAACCTGAAAAAAGACATGAAGTATCCTCAAGTTTTCTTCTCCACTTCTACGCGCGACGACCGTGTTCACCCGGGACATGCCCGCAAAATGGTTGCCAAGATGGAAGCGATGGGTTATCCTGTTTATTATTTTGAGAATACAGAGGGAGGACATGCGGGATCTTCTACTAATGAGCAAAGGGCGCGGGCAACAGCCTTACAATATTCTTATTTACTGATGAAGCTTAAAAGTTAGAGCCAAAATCAAAAAATAAAAAAATCGCTACAAAGCGATTTTTTTATTTCAGTACGTACAATTGAAAAGGATTTTCACCATGACCAAGGCCTACTGTAGAACAGGAACCACGAAAAGTTTTGGGAGTTTTATTCCGCGGCTTTCGAAACCTGGTCTCTAGTGTGCCAAAAAAATCCAGTAGTGAATAAAAATCAGATCTTGTAAGTGACGGCGTTGATACTCATGCCCGCTCCAACAGAAGCTAGCAGAATCACATCACCTGGTAAAAGGGTGTGTTCAGGGTATTTGTTGTTGAGAACTTCATCCAATAGGACAGGAATACTTGCTACAGAACTATTTCCATACATGCCAATATTCATAGGCATCACATGTTCTGGTGGCGGACTAATATCGTACAGCTTGTAAAAACGTTTTAAGATAGCGTCGTCCATTTTTTCATTGGCCTGGTGCAAGAAAATTTTCTTAAGCTGACGGATGTCCGTTCCAGATTTCTCGAGGCATTCCTTCATTGCCAGAGGCACATGGTTCAAAGCAAACTCATAGATTTTTTTTCCATCCATTTTAAGGTACTTTGCTTTTTCAACAGGCTCTTTTTTATTGGAAACATCGTAATAGAGAAAGTAGGCCTGATCAAAGCTATGTGTTTGTGCACAGGTGGCAAGAATTCCGTTCTTTGCAGGCTCATCATTTCTTTCAAGAACCACCGCTCCAGCGCCATCGGCATAGATCATGGAATCACGGTCGTGCGGATCGATCACACGGGAAAGTGTTTCCCCGCCTACTACCAGAATTCTTTTCGCATTTTCAGCGATCAAATATTGCCTGGCCAAAATCAGCGCTTGCACCCAACCTGGACAACCAAATAAGATGTCGAAAGCTACACAATTAGGATTTTCAATTTTAAGGAGGTGTTTTACACGAGTGGCAATGCAGGGCATGATGTCAATCAGGGGAGACCCCGATTCTACATTTCCAAAGTTGTGCGCAAGAATAATGGCATCGATTTGCTCTGCATCTACACTAGAATTTTCCAAAGCTTTTTTTGCGGCCATTGCTGCAAGATCCGACATGTTCTGAGCCGGTGATGCATAACGCCGCTCCTGAATACCAGTAATGCTTTTAAATTTTTCGACTACAGTGGTCTGGCTATGCGCAAGTGGAAGTCCGGCAGTGTCGTAAAAAAAACTGTCGTCAAAGTGTTGATTTGTTATTATTGTACCCGGTAGGTAGCTTCCTGTGCCTGTGATTACAATATTCATCCGTGTTATTTAATTTGATAAAGATAAGTTGCAGGAAGCTATAAACAAAACGTTGGGCTATCCTTGAAAATAGGAGCGGATAATTCTCGAAATTCTACTAAAAAAAAGAGGCTGTCTTTTGTGAGACAGCCTCTGTAAAAGTGTACGTGATTACCCTAGTACTGAAACGTTAACGGCGTTTAAACCTTTTTTACCGTTTTCAGTATCGTAACTTACTTCGTCATTTTCGCGGATATCTTCATTTAATCCTGTTGCGTGAACGAATATTTCTTGTCCGTTTTCTCCTGTGATAAATCCGAAACCCTTGGCATCGTTAAAAAATTTTACTGTTCCTTTGTTCATGTTGTTTGTTTTTTTTGTTTCAAAAAATGAAACGTTTATTTTGTTAATTAATAATCCAGATCGCACATTGTGCGCGACGGCCTGTTATAAAAAATTTGAAGCTAATTGGAATGCAAATACGAAATTACAATCTGATTGAGATACAACCTTCTATTAAAGTGGGGCAAATATAGGTATATTAATTGATCTTTTCAATTTTAATCTTTAAAACAAGACAATGGTATGGTATCAGCACACCTGAGACAAGTTTTTTGCACGATTTTGCTGTAAAAAGGCTCTGGTTCAGACTAAATCAACTTTTGAAGCAACAATTAAACTATTAAATTTAAAGCATGGCCTACAACGAAAAGATAGCAGACCGCATTCGAGAAGCATTGGTTGACTTTCCTAAAGTGGATGAGAAAAAGATGTTTGGCGGCGTTTGTTTTATGGTGAATGATAAGATGTGCGTGGGTGTTATAAAAGAAGACTTGATGTGTCGAATTGGTCATGACAAAGAAGAAGAGGCGTTTGGGAAAGTTGGTTGTCGCCCCATGGATTTCACAAGCAGACCAATGAGGGGCTATGTGTATGTGAGCGAAGGGGGGATCCGCACAAAAAAGTCTTTTGACTACTGGATCAATCTTTGTCTGGATTTTAATTTTGAAGCGAAAGCCGCTAAAAAGCCAAAGAAGAAACGCATTTAATATCTTTTAGGGTTAATTTCCCGAAGTTCGGCTTCGATTTTTTTTGCCGACGATTACACAGATTATACGAATTACGCAGTTAGGCGTAAGTTTAAAAATGACGACAACTAAACATCAAAATAAAGGTAGCTGGACTTCTCTTTTAATTGGCGGTCCTATTGGACTTCTTTCGATGTTTTTTTGGGCTTCTTTTACCAGCTGCTTTGTTTGGTGAAGGGTTTAGTTTGGCGATGGCAGCTTCTCTATTAGTTTATCCTTCTCTCAGCCTTATACTCTCATTCCTAATAATACTTTGGTTTGCTGGTAGGTATGCTGCGGACAATTTAGCAAAAGGACAGAACCTGTTTTTAGTTTCGACCAAGTATTCAGTAACTATAAATTTTGTAATCTGGACGATATTTTATTTAGTTCTCTTATTTTTTGCGCGGGGAACAGGCACCGAAATTTTCTTTTATCTTCCGCTCTTTTCAGCTATCATCGGTATAATTTTGGCTCCTTTTACAGTTGGACTTTTAATTTGCTTAGTGATCAAGCGAAAAATTACTGACGCAAACTTGGACAATGAAATCTTATTAAGTGACAGTGAGCCACCGACAGATGCGGAAATAGAAACCGACAATTCACAACTACTTCTTACAAGACATACATATATCTGCGACGAAGGAAAACTAGTCATTGAACAGAAAATAGACATACCTTCTTCAGAGGACGCAGCTTTCCTGAATGGGGCACTAGCACCATCAGCAAAATATAAAGTTGGTGAGAAACAATTTGTTTTGATTTCGAATGGGTACGTTTATGCAGTTAGGGGTTTTACGGACAACAAAACCTAAAACATTAATTTCTCTTCCGCTTACTGTATGTTGACAAGGAACAAAAAGCCAACGCCTAACAGTATTGGCTTTTTAAAATCTTTGCACTTCCGTACAGTTAGCATTGCGAACGACAGGCACCAGGCAAGGCCGCAAGATGAGTTATATATCTGGAGCGTCTGTTTAATCAGTGGGCTTATTTTCACCAGTACCTCGCAACTCTTCTGCTGAGCATTTCATTATCTAACTCGAACAAAATTCACAGTTGTCATCGTTTGTGGGATTCGCCATCTCCATTAATTTTTTTTGGGCTTCGGCTTCAATTTGTTCAGGCGACCATTCGGGATTCGCGATTTTTATGAGCGACTTAATAAAGTTGCTGTTTGGCACTGGTGTAGAGGTTGTTTGCATACTTAAGCTACTTTTTTTAAGGTTAAAAGGTTTAATCGTGCCGGGTAATCGGTCTGTTTATCGGTTCTGCCAAGCAAAACAATAATATCGGATAAATCGTATCGCCAGGGATTAGTAAGGGCCTGTTATTTTTAGATCCACAAGACATCGCCGAAAACCGACCAGGGCTTAAGTTTTGAATGCGTCTCATTTGGACTGCGGTAGGGTGCCGCTATTTCATTTGCTTGTTTTACGGCAAGTTTCGGAGCTTGTATTCCTGCGCTGCAAAAATGTGGCAGTTCACGGCGGGTTTCATTTCGTTTTAAGTTTTCCATCTTTTTTCTTTTTTAAGTCATGAAACAGGGTGAGTTGCTTCACGGCGGGTTAAAATTTTATCTACTTATCTAAATATATCGATATATTAAGGTAAAAAAAAGGGAAGCTGTTTTGATATTTTTGAAAGGCCTTTCTTTTTCTGCTACAAAGAAAAGTAATTAATCGATACATTGAAGAGTATCGATCTATAATTTTATTTTTTTAACTTTCGTATTGATTCAGAAACTTAATGTAGGCTCCCAAAACTTCTTTATTAATCTGGTAACTGGCGTGGCGTCCATCTTTCTCCGCAATTATAAGATCGGCGTCAACAAGTTGTTTGAGGTGGTGTGAAATTGTAGATTGAGCCAGGTCAAGGGTTTCTACAATAGACGTGCACTGACAGGGACTTTTCTGACGTTTAATCATGTCCATCATTTTTAAGCGGAAAGGATCACCCAATGCTTTAGAGATTTTTTCGATCTTTTTTAAATCCAACTTGGTATTCATGGTACAAATGTATCGATTTTGTTCGATAGATGAATGTTATATAAGGTCAAATCTAATACGCTCGCGTTTGTTTCTTGAGCATTACACAAAGCTTCACTGAATGGGAATTTCTGTAGCGGTCTGCATTTCTGTATACTAAATGTTTTTCAATAGCCCACAACAAGGAAGATCTGCATATAAATAAGTGAGCCGGAATTTGTGATCTATGGCCTAATCTGAGTAATCTGCTTAACTGCCTTTAAACAATCAATCTTTACCGTTGAAAAATATTTTTTAATGGCTGGAAGTTCCGATTTATCTTCAGCGAGTTTTTCCATTTCGGATAAAATGGGTAATAATTTTTTGTCAAGTCCAACCATTGGTACAGATGACTTTAGTTTATGTGAAATGCTTTTGATGCTTTTAAAGCTTGAATTAGCTATCGCTTTTTCCAGCCTCGAGAGTTCGGTGGGTATTTGGTTGGCAAACATATCCAGAATTTCTGTTACAAAATCAGGGTTACCGAGGGAGATGGCGTTCAGGTACGCAAGGTCAAGCGCACCTTCCGACGCATCTTTTGTCTCTTTTTCAAGTGCATTCAAATTTGTTTCTGATGATTTTGTGTGTACCAGTTGGAGAATTTTATCGTGAAGCTCGTCAGGCCGGAAAGGTTTCGAAATGTAATCGTTCATGCCCAGCGCAATGCACTTTTCCCTTTCGCTGGGAAGGGCATGGGCAGTAAGCGCAATGATGGGTATTTCATTTTTCAGCGTTTGACGAATAAAATGTGTAGCCTCGTAGCCATCCATTTCGGGCATGTGCATGTCCATTAAAATAAGATCGTATTTTTTCTTCTTCAATTTTGCCACGGCTATCTTACCATTATCAGCTATGTCTGTATCAAAGCCAAAATTTTTTAGCACATTTTCTGCGAGTTTTTGATTCAGCGTATTGTCCTCAGCTACGAGAATTGAAATTTTAATGGATTTGTTTTTTTTCAGCGGAGATTTTTTGTTCTTTTGAGGTTGCTTACTGGTTTCTTCCGGAAGACCATAAGTTAAAATGACATCTAAAGTCGAACCTTTTTTTGTGGAGCTTTCAACTGAAATACTACCACCCTGCAATTCTGTAAGTTTTTTTACAATGCTAAGACCTAAACCTGTTCCCCCGTATTTCCGAGTAGTGTCGTTGCTTCCCTGGTTAAAACGTTCAAAGATCACCTTCATTTTATCTTTCGGAATTCCAATACCACTGTCCTGAACTCTGAATAAAACTTTGACTTTTTTATTTTTATTTTCGAGTTGCTTTGCACTCACTTTTATAGTTCCTTTTTCGGTAAATTTTATAGCGTTGCTCACCAGGTTGGTAATGATCTGGGTTAGGCGCATAGGATCCCCCGAAACCTCTTCCGGAATATTAGTATCACAGTTAAAGCTGAGCTCGAGTTTTTTCTGTTTCGCTCTTTCGTTAAATAAAACAAAAAGCGATTCAAACAAGGACCTGATGCTTATCGGCAGTACGTCAATCTGCATCATACCAGCCTCAATTTTAGAAAAATCGAGAATGTCGTTAATTAGTCCCATCAGACTTTTTCCTGAATTGCTTATCGCACTTGTAAAACCTCTCTGTTCAGGATTTAATTCGGTTTTTAGAAGAAGATCTGTGAACCCTAGTACAGCGTTCATTGGCGTTCTAATTTCGTGACTCATGTTAGCGAGGAATTGTTCTTTTGCAATAGCCGATTCTTCGGCAAGTTCCTTTGCTTTACGCAATTCTTCTTCTATTTCTTTTCGCTCGGTAATGTCCTGCATGGTTCCCCTGAAAAGCGTTATAGTACCTTCTTCGTTAAGAATCGGTAAAATGCGACTTTCAATCCATTTAATAGTGCCTTTGGCCGTCACAAAACGGTTTATAGAAGCTGTGGGCAGTTTATTTTGTTCAGTGTTCTTAATGTTTTCTATCACAGTTGCGCGGTCATCCTGGTGAATGGAATTAAAATATTCTTTATAATTCATGGGCTCCGATTTAGGATTCATTTCCATGATCTCATAAACTTCTTTTGACCAGATGATCTTTTTTTCGGCGACATAGTTTTCAAAGCTTCCCATTCTGCCAATGCTCATAGCTTCTACCAACAACATGCGCGCTTTAGTTAATTCCCTCTCATTTTCCTTGCGCTCTGTAATGTCATAATACATACTAAGCGCGTATTTTTTGTTTTCAATTTCAATAATTTCGGCAGAAACAAGGGTGTGTTTTTTTTTGCCGAATTTATCGAAGAAGGCCATTTCATAATTCTTTAAATAACCTTGTTTTTGAAACAGACCAGTCATGATGCTACGGTCGCCCTCACTGAGCATCCCCATTTGCGCACTGTTTTTTCCGATGGCTTCTGCAGGTGTATATCCCGTAAGCTGGGTAAAGCTCTGGTTGATCTCAACTACCTGGTTGGGATTTATTTGCGCCAGCACAAATGCGGCCGGACTCGCATGAAATATTTTACTAAACCTTTCATCTCTCTCCCTTAATAATTCTTCAACCTTTTTTTGCGCGGTAATTTCCGTATAAACGCAGCAAACGCCCATAATGCCTTTTTGATCATAGAGGGGAAATTTTGTTACAAGGAAATGGCGTTTTTCATTCCTGATCGTAAAGGTGTATTCAATGTCGATTCGTCTTTCTTGCAGAAGCACTTCCCGGTCACTGGCCTGAAGCGTTTGTACAACTTCATCTTCCCTGAATTCGTAATCTGTTTTTAAATAGATATCTTTTGAATAAACCCCAAATGTTTTTTCGAATTGTTTGTTTACCATCAGGTAACGAAAGGAAGGATCCTTGATAAAGATCACAGAAGATGTGTTGTCGAGTATGGATTGCAGGATATTTTTTGTTTCTGAAATTTTGCTATTCGCCGCAGCAAGCTCACCTTCAATTTTTTTACGCAGATTAATATCCCTTACAATGCCTTGAAAACCTATAACTTTTCGTTCTTCGTAAAGGGTTACAACATTTTGTTCCACCCATTTTTTATCCCCGTCCGCTGCTATGATCTGAAATTCATAATTAGTCTGGTGAATCTTGCTGCTCAATTGTTTCTTATAAAAATTAAGGGTTGCTTCCCTCCATTCAGCAGCAACGAGTGTTGTAAAGTGTTTTCCGAGGAGCTGATCTGTGCTGTACCCGGTAATTTTATTTATCGCGTTACTGATGTATTCAAAATTTCCAGCCAGGTTAGTTTTGTAAATAATGTCTCCTGCATTCTCAATTATTTTCAGGTACTGATCCTTGGTTTCTTCTATTTCCCTTTTTTTTCTTCTTAGTTCGAATTGCGTGACGACAAGTTGTGAAAGCGTAGTCAACGTTGTTCTTTGCTGTTGTGTTAATTTTCTTGGTGTTGTGTCAATCACGCAGAGTGTGCCAAGATTGTGGCCCTCTGGATTTATTAAAGGAGCACCTGCGTAGAACCGAATATTAGGATCTTCCGTCACCAGTGGATTATTTACAAAGAGGTCATCGGCTAACGCATCTTCTACTTCAAAAATTTCTGTTCCAAGAATAGTGTACTGACAAAAAGAAATGTCACGCGGCGTTTGTTCTGCTTCCAATCCAACCCGCGACTTGAACCATTGGCGGTCCTTATCGATCAGACTGATCAATGAAATAGGGGTCTGGCAAATTTCAGATGCAAGACGAGTAATGGCGTTGAGCTCTTCCTCTGGTAAAATACCCAGGATGTTATAGGAGTCGAGGGCTTTTTGCCTTTCCTTTTCATTCTGAGGTTCTACGGTTTTCATGTATGTGGAGATTAATAAGGTCGTTTTAAAAAGTAGCGAATAAAATTTAAAAAGGCTCTAAACAAAAATAAAAAAACATTGGACAAACCACAGTATAATTAGCTAAGAATTTGATTTAATATTTATGTAAATAAAGCGATTCTCTTTGTAAATTCGGATTTTGTAAGAATCATGCATACTTTGCAGCAATTAGTTTCCGGTGAGTTAAAAGGAGTAAAACACGTTCGGTTGTCCTGCGGTTTAACGGAGTTTCCCCGTGAATTGTTTGAACTCGCTGAAACCCTTGAAGTGCTTGATCTTTCAAAAAACCAGCTCAGCCGGCTGCCCGAGGATTTTGGTCGTTTTTCAAAATTGCGGATTGCGTTTTTTTCAGAGAACGTTTTTTCGGAATTTCCTAAAGTATTGTCAAAGTGTAAGGTGCTAAGTATGATCGGCTTCAAGTCAAATCAAATTACAAACGTTCCTGAGAACGCATTGCCTGAGACAACGCGCTGGCTGATCCTCACCAATAATAAAATTAAAAAGCTTCCTGCTTCTATTGGAAAATGTAAACCGCTACAAAAAGTTGCTCTGGCTGGAAATCTTTTGGAGACTTTACCTGTGGAGATGGCAAACTGCAAAAACCTGGAGCTACTTCGTATTTCAGCAAATAAGTTGCAAGCGCTGCCGCAATGGTTGTTGGGCCTGCCGAAATTATCATGGCTGGCATTTTCAGGTAATCCTTTCAGCGAGAATAGAAAGAGAGTGGATGACCTACAAGAAGTTGACTGGACGGAATTTGAAATTCTTGAACAACTGGGCGAAGGGGCATCGGGTAATATTTTTAAAGCGCGTTGGACTAAAAAGAATTCTTCAGAAGTTGCGATTAAAGTTTTTAAGGGAGAGGTAACCAGCGATGGTTTTCCCGAAGATGAAATGCGTGTAGCGATTGCCGCGGGAGTGCATCCGAGTCTGGTTGCATTACTGGGTAAAATAAAAAGTCATCCGCAACAACGTCATGGACTGGTAATGCATCTTATCCCGTCTTCTTTTTCCAATCTTGGAATGCCACCAAGCATGGAGACCTGCAGCCGCGACACATTTCCAGCGACGACTGTTTTTTCCGCTACACAAATTTTGAATATCACTACAGCAATAGCGTCTACTGCGACTCATCTGCACGAACAGGGAATAAATCACGGCGACCTCTATGCGCATAATACTTTAATTGACAAAAGCACTAACACGCTGATAGGCGATTTTGGTGCAGCTTCGTTTTACGATAAAACTTCTGAGCAAGCGAAAAAAATTGAGCAGCTTGAATGCCGTGCTTTTGGCTGTATGTTGGATGATCTTTTAATGCACCTGCAAGCTGGTGAGGAAGATTTAAAAATCACAAAAGAACTACATCAACTTAAAGTGGACTTAATGCAGGAGGATACCGAAAGTAGGCCTTTGTTTAGCGACGCGTATAAAAAACTAAAAACTCTGTCATAACACGCATAGAAATCTACAACAGCAAAAATAAAGTGTATCTCTGGATTGTCTTGAGCACGGTGTTCTTCGTGACCGGACTGTGCTTTTTTATTTTTGAGCCGGATTTTGCTTTGTCCTTTTTTGACTTCGATGTGATAAGTTCTAAAAATACAGGGATTGCTCTACTGATTATTTTCTCGTTGGTGTTGGTTGCTTATTTCAGGAAGCTGATGGCCAGAGGGCCCGCCTTTATTATCGACGATAGAGGGGTTTGGAAGGGCAGAGGCGAAACGCTGAAGGACCGGATTCTTTGGGAGAACATGGTGGGGGTGTACTTAAAGGACTTACAGAACGTAAACTACGTAATGTTTGAAATCAATAATGCGAAGGAAGTCCTTGATTCGGAAACTCCCTTTTTTAAAAGAAAGACGCTAGCCTTTATTATTAGAATGAACGGCTTACAATTAGCACTTACAGGAGCAACGCTAGATCGTAGCTCCGAAGAAATTTATGAGATTATAAAAAATATGCATAATGAGAAAACGAACTTCAAAAATTGAACGAACGCTTATAATGCATTTATAAACTCAGCCATGTCATCAGGATTGAGAACAAAGTCAACGTCATTTTTTAAGAGTGCACGCTGCGGCATAAACGGAGATTCCGCCGTATCAGGATTTTGAACAGCAAGTTGCCCGCCATTTTTTTTAACTGTTCTCAGTCCTTCCACCCCATCGGCATTTGCGCCTGATAAAAGGAGACAGCAAAGATCTGCACCATAAACATCGGAGGCAGATTCGAAAGCCACATCGATGCTTGGTCGGCTATAGTTTACTTTTTCAGAAAAATCGAGGGAGAAGCTATTGTTTTTTTCGAAGAGCAGATGGTAATCTGCCGGGGCTAAATAAATTGCACTAGGTAACAAGGGTTCCTTATCTTCTATTTCTTTAAGAGGTATTTTTGTGCGGGTTGCAAATAAATCCGGGAGGGAAGAATCGCTTGAATTTTTTCGGTGTAAAACAATGGCAATGGTGAGCGTTTTTTTCTGCAGCACATCAGGTAGAATTTTTAAGAGAACTTCAATGCTTCCCGCGGAACCGCCCACTACAAGTAGCCTCGCGGAACGAATTATTTTATCTTTCTCCATATTTTCTCCCTCCCAGCCTGCGTATAATTTTTTTGTACGTCCGAAAATTTCAAAGTTTCTTTAGAGCCCAAGGCCAGATAACCTAGCTTTCCGAGACTTTCATCAAACAATTCAAAAACGCGTTCCTGTAATTCTTTGTCAAAGTAGATGAGTACATTTCTGCAGACAATCAGGTGAAATTCGTTAAACGATCTGTCGGAAACAAGATTATGCGTAGAGAAGATCATTTTGCTTCGCAATTCGGGGTTAAATTTTACACCTTCATAATTGGCGGTATAATAGGAAGAAAAATCCTGACGGCCGCCAGATGAAATGTAATTTTCAGAATAGCGCTTCATAGGCCCAATCGGAAAAATACCAGACTTCGCTTTCTCCAACACACCTGGATTTAGATCGGTAGCATAGATGAGCGATTTGTGTAACAAACCAGCTTCGTGTAATAAGATTGCCATCGAATACACTTCTTCGCCAGTAGAGCAACCCGCATGCCATATCCTGATAAAGGGATGGGTGCCCAGCACGGGAAGTATCTCCGTTCGCAGCTCCTTATAAAATGAGCTGTCGCGAAACATTTCGGTTACGTTTACGGTGATCTCTTCTATGAAACGGTTTATGTAATTGGTGTCTGAGGTCACCCGTTGTCTGAACTCTGCGAAATTTTTAAATTTGTCAAGTAGAAACAATCTGTTCACGCGTCTTTTAAGTGAAGCCTTCGAATAAAAATTGAAGTCGTACCCATACACTTCGAGGAGATCGTTTAGCAACAGATTTATTTCCTCGTCTATGACAACCATTTCAATCATTTGTGACCGTTGATCAGATGAATAAGCTCGTCGACATCAATGGGTTTTGAAACGTAGCCATCAGCACCAACAGCGAGGCATTTTTCCTTATCGCCTGTCATGGCCTGAGCTGTGACAGAAATAACTGGCGCATGATTTCGTTTAGAAATATTTTTGATCAGTGGAATTGCTTCGTAGCCATCCATGTCGGGCATCATCATGTCCATTAATATAACGTCTACTGGCTCATCACTTGTTAATAAATCAATCGCCTCACGCGCACTCGTCTTCGAAATGCAATCAAATCCTTTGGAACGCAGGATTGCCGTAAGGGCAAAAATGTTCCTGTTATCGTCGTCTACTATGAGTATTTTTTTCTTTGCCATTGCCGTTCTTTATGAAAAGTTATCGTAAAGCCACACCCTGAGTAAAGAAATCAGTTGATCGATGTCTACCGGTTTTGTGATGTAATCGGATGCGCCGGCGCTAATGCATTTTTCTCTGTCACCGGTCATGGCTTTGGCTGTGACAGCAATTACCGGAAGCTTTTTGTATTTATTATTTTCACGGATAAGCTTTGCAGTTTCGTAACCATCCATTTCAGGCATCATCATGTCAAGCAGCACTACTTCTATTTCATTATGCTCTTCCAATTTTTGCAGCGCCTCTTTTCCATTGATGGCCGTGACCACATTCATCTTTAATTTTTCAAGTGATTTTGATAAAGAGAAAATGTTCCGTACATCATCGTCGACGATTAAAACAGTTTTACCACTTAATATCTCAGAAAGTATGCCTAGTTTTTTATAATCGTTCTTGCGGACTTCGTGTTTTTTCTTTCCGTCTACTATGTGAAGGAAAAGCGAAACTTCATCTAGCATTCTTTGGTAAGAGTGGGCTGTTTTTACAACAATAGAATCTGCGTAGTGTTTGATGCGCTGCTCTTCTCTCATAGACAGGCTCTTACCGGTAAAAATGATAATTGGAAGATTTTCAAGTCCCGGATTTTTCTTGGCTTCCTCCAGTATTTGATAGGAGGCGGCATCGGGAATACCCATGTCCAGTATCACACAGTCAATCTCATCCTTCTTTAGGGCATTCACACTTTCGGCCACACTCCCTTTTACTTCCGAGCTTATGTTGTAGGTCTCAAGGTAATAAGCCAGTGCCTTCGCATGTTTTGGATTGTCTTCAATGATGAGCACTTTTTTAGATTTGCGATTCAACACGTATTCTATTTTTTTGAAAATGCCCGGAATTTGCTCGAACACCATAGGCTTATTGATAAAATCTACCGCACCTTTTAAGAGACTTTCGTTCTTCACTTTATAAGACGACATCATGTGCACAGGAATGTGACGCGTGGAAAGATCGTTTTTTAATTCGTCAATCACTTCCCAGCCGCTCTTCACGGGTAATTGGATGTCGAGTAAAATTCCAATAGGCTTATATTTTTTCGCAAACGGATAACCCTCGTCCCCGCGAACCGTCACAACGCCTTTGTAGCCATTTTTACGTGTTACTTCCAGAAGCGATTTTGCGAACGAAGTGTCGTCTTCAATGATCAGGATCATTTTATCGTTTGCAGTGAGATTATCTCTGTCGTCCGCAATGCCTTCCGGAATGGTACTGGCAATGTAATTGTCAAACTGTGATTTATGTTGCTGAACCGCTGCCAGTGGAAGTTCTTTTTCGGACAGATTCTCCGACTCAAAATAAAAATCAAAATCTGGCTTAATAACAGGCAGACGTAGAATAAACTCGCTGCCCTTTTTAACCTCGCTGTTTACACTAAGGTCGCCACCTAATAATTTTGTTAACTCTCTGCTGATTGATAAACCCAATCCGGTTCCGCCGAACTTTCTTCTTGTAGAGCCGTCAGCCTGCTGGAAAGCCTCAAAGATAAATTGTTGCTTGTCTTCAGGAATTCCGATGCCGGTATCTTTTACCACAAAACAGATTAGAGAACTATTCACAGCACATTTTTTTATTTCGAGGCTCACCGATCCTGTAGAAGTGAATTTTAGCGCATTTGATAAAAGGTTTTTTAAGATCTGTTCAACGCGGTTTTTATCGGTCTGCATACTATATGGTATCTCAGGACCCACATGCACTTTAAATTCAAGTTTTTTCTCTTTAGCAACTTCCTTAAATAAGCTTTTCATGTCTTCAGCAATGTTATTCAATGGAACATCGAGGTATTCCAGTTCCATTTTACCGGCTTCAATTTTTGAAAGGTCAAGAATCTCATCAATCAATCCTAATAAGCCATTACCAGAGCTTTGAATAACGGTTGCGTATTCTACCTGGTCGTTACTTAGGTTTTTTTCATTGTTTTCGGAGAGAAGCCGGCTTAATAATAAAATAGAATTCAGAGGTGTGCGCAATTCATGCGACATATTAGCTAAGAATTCTGATTTATAACGTGTGGTAGTTTCCAGTTCTCTTGCTTTGCGCTGAATTTCATGGTTACGTTCTTCCAATAAAACAGATCTTTCTTCAAGCTCTTCATTCGTTTGCTGCAATTCTTCCTGCTGTACTCTTAATTCTTCTTCTGAAGCCTGGAGTTTTTGTGACTGGGCTTCCAGTTCTGCATTTAAATTTTCAAGTTCGTTGTGCTGCGCTTGCAACTCCTCAGTCTGTGCCTGTGTTTCCTCTAACAAATTTTGGAGTTTCACATAACTGAGGGCTGCATTAATTCCAATGGCCATGGGTTCTGCATTGGTTTCGAGGAATTCAATTTCCAAAGGATGGTGTGCTCTTTGCAAACCGATCTCGATTACCGCAATGGTTTCATTTTCGTGAACAAGTGGTACTATGATGAGCGAAACCGGAGCCGACTGCCCTAAAGAAGACTTAATAAGAAATTCAGAAGGAAGGTCGTTGACGATTCTTAGTTTTTTATTTTGCGCTGTTTGTCCAACCAGACCTTCGCCAAGCTTGATGTGCAGTGGAGCATTGGTTGTTGAATAACTGGACGAAAGAGAAAACGTTCCGGTTTCATTAATATAAATAGCAGCAATGGGCGCATCGATATATTCTGTAATACACGAGATGAGCTTAGACGATAATTTTTTAATGTCGCGTTCGCCACGAATAGCATCTCCAATTTTCACAGTACCCTCCTGCAACCAACTCTTGTTTTTTAAAATGTTAAAGTTGGTCTCTAATGAGCCGGCCATTTTATTTAGCGCGCTGGAAACCCTTCCAAGCTCATCTTCTTTTTCGTCGCTGCTTCTAATGGAATAATCACCAGCCGATAGTTTTTGCGTCACGCCTTCCATAACGTTAATTCTCGAGGAAGTTTCCTTGTGTTTTTCTTCTTCTTCTTCTTGTTTTTTTACGCGTTCATTGAGGTCTTTTTTAATTTTTACAAAGGAGAAAAGTGTGATTAAAATAGAGATAAGGGCTGCCGCAATAACAAGAGCAGGTGTAAATTTCGTGTAAGTGTCGAGTTGGCCTGACCTTACGATCAGAAGTCTTTGGTCTTCAGTTCTTATGCGGGTTGCATACGATCTCAGATCATCCATCATGATTTTCCCCTTCATCATTTCCTCAAGCACGAGGGAAGAGTAGTTTGTAAGCCCTGTGTTTTCTGTTTTTGCTACATTAATTACCCGTTGCATTTGCACGAATTTGTCATTGATCAAAATTTTCATTTCAGCAATATTTTTTTGCTGCAGCGGGCTATCAAGGGTAAGGCCAGTTAAGTTACTAGCACACTCAATGGTCCGGGCCCGCCCTTGGTTATAAGGCTCAAGAAAGGTCGGGTTTTTTGAAAGCAAAAATCCCCGCTGACTGGTTTCAGCATCTTTAATAGAAGACATCATGCGTTCGGTCTCAATAATAATTTCGTTGGTGTGGTTAACCCAGTCGGCACTTTTTACAAGCTGACTGATACTATAGACAGCAGCGGAAATACTAAGAATGAGCAGTAAAGTTGAAATAAAGAATACGATCTGCAAATTTCTAATAACCGAATTAGAAGATGAGTTTGCTGGCATAATGTTAATTGTTTAGAGAATTATTTTTAACAGGGAGAATGAGCGTGAACACCGATCCTTTTTCTACTTTGCTTCTGGCACCTATAACCCCATTGTGTTTGTCTATTATTTTTTTTGTAATAGCAAGACCAATACCTGTTCCTTCATAAGTTTCACGGGTATGAAGGCGCTGGAAGATGACGAAGATCTTGTCTATATATTCTTCTTCAAAACCAATTCCGTTATCTTCGAAGTGGATCCTGCAATATTTCCCGTCGTTTAATGGAGGAGCCGAAATGGCTTTTTCATCCACATAATCTGAACTGATGATGATAAGCGGTGCAATATCTTTCTTCGAAAATTTTAGACCATTGCTGATCAGGTTCTGGAAGACCTGCCGGATCTGGCTCGGAATGCTATCAATCATTGGCATCCTTCCGAAGGTGATGGAAGCCTTTTTTTCGTTAATACTAATTTCAAGGTCAGAAAGAATTTCTTCCAGAATCGTGTTGAGGTCTGTCGGCTGAAAAAGCGAGGAGGCAGAAAGTCGCGAGTAATTGAGGAGGTTATCGATCAGGTCAGACATGCGTTCGGAGGCAAGAATTACTTTGTCGAGAAAAACATTGGCCTCGGCATTATTTTTTAAATACCGGTCTTTGATCAGGTAATTAAAAGTTTGAATTTTTCGAAGGGGTTCTTTTAAGTCGTGCGAGGCAACCCACGCAAACTGCTGAAGCTCGTGGTTTCGCGTTTCCAGCTCTTCATTTTTTTCGGTAAGATCCATCGTTCTTTCTTTTACCTTTTGTTCCAGCAGCTCGTTAAGTGTTTTCTGGTGATGGATGTCCATAAATGTTCCCACCCATTTCAAAATTTCTTTGTCCTGCACAATCGGTTTTATTTTCATGAAATAGTGCCGGTACGTTGCATTATTTATTTTTTTTAGGCGCACTTCACTGCTATATTCGCGCCCTTCAGAAAAAGCTAGTTCCCAATTGTGACAAATAGGCGCATCGTCGGGATGCACTTCCGGAAAGGCTGTTAACAAAGCCGAAAATTCATACCACTGTTCATTTACGTAATCAATTTGCCCGTTTTTATTCACTGTAAAAGCTATGAGAGGAAGTGCCTCCATTACCGAACGTAATTCGTTCATGTTCACCGCCAGCTCATCCTGCACCTGTTTCCGTGATTCGACCTCTTTTTTTAAGGAATTCTGAATGCGGTTTAGTTCTTTTGTTTGTTCTGAGAGTTTGTAAAAAGTTTTAACTTTAAGTAATAAAATATCGGGATCTATAGGTTTTGTCAGATAGTCGGAACCACCCGCTGTATAGCCTTTTGTAATGTATTGTTTTTCCTTGTTAAGTGCAGAAAGAAATATAATGGGCGTGTTCTGAGCTTTGCTGTAACCGGAAATAGCTTCCGCTACTTCGAATCCATCCATGTCGGGCATCTGTACATCGACGATAATGAGGGCGTAGGTGTTTTTAAGAACTTTTCTTAGAGCCTCTTCTCCTGAATTCGCGGTATCTACAGCAAAGTTATGCAGTTTTAATAAACTTTTAAGAGAGAAAATATTATCTGGGTTGTCGTCGACAATAAGAATCATATCCTAAAAATAAATAAATTTAAATACAATACACGTTTATTTTTTAGGCCAAAAGACTTGATTTTTTTTCAATGAAAAATATAACTGTGCCAAAGTCTACAGTCAGATAAAATATAAAACTAATTTGTTAATTATCTGCGGGTTAAAGATGCTTGTGTCCAGTTAAAGCAAATGCGGCGAATTCATCGAGCCTAAGTTGGGGAATTTTTTACCTATAAAAGCAGTTTATTTTGCAGCTTTTTTTGCGTTCTTTTTAAAGTATTTTCGCAGTAAAAAACTGTGTTGTGCCGCTTCCAAATCCTCGTCAAGTTTTTTAGAGCCACTGTCAAGGTTTTTAAGTGTGGATTTTAAATGCGCACCTGCTTCTTCGTCATGCAACAATACGCCCGCAGGTGTTTTCGGATTTCGTGTGGCACTGTTTAGATTAGAAACAAGTGAACTCGCGGTATCGGTAATCGTGTTTAGTTGTTTCGCTGATTTTTTAAGCGAACTAAAAAGTACGGTATCTGTTACCAGCTGGTTGGCAAGCGTGCCCTTTTTATTTAAGCCCGAAGTGAAATTTGAAAGTGAACCCATAACCTGATTGGCTTTGTCTGAAGCGTTTTTTAATGAGTTGCCTGTTGCCGAAAGGTTATTATACAAAGTTTCATCTTTAATTAATTTACCGATACTTCCTTTTCCTTCGCTGAGGTCTGTGCTGATGGTTTTAAGATTCCCGGTAATGGTTAAAAGATTTTTATTGTTCTCCTGAAGTGTATTCATCATGTCTTCGGTAGAGAATGTGGTTTCAACCGCTAATGTGTCATTTTCCTGAACCGCTGCCGCCGTTGAGCTTCCGCCATAAATCACCAGAATTTTATTTCCAATAAATCCATCGCTGCTAATTTTTACTTTCGCGTCCCTACGAATGTATTGCTGTGTTTTTTCATCTATGCTCATGATTACACGGACTTGAGATTCGCCATAAAATTCTACTTTTTTTATTGTCCCTATTTTTACTCCCGAGAACCAAATGTTATTTCCTTTCTGCAAGCCGTTAACATCGTCGAACAAGGTTATTACGTGCAACTTGGTTGAAAAAGTGGAGTGCAGATTACCGATGGTCAGCACTCCGGCGATAAGAAAAAGTAGGCCGACTAAAACAAAAACGCCAACAAGGATTGCACGTTTATTTGAAGATTCATTCATAGGTTATTGTATAAAATTGTAATTAAAAAAACTTTGTATTCTTTCTTCCGGATAATCAAACACTTCAGAGAAGGTTCCAACCTTCAGGAATTTTCCATCAAGCAGCATGGCTACACGATTTCCCGTAGCTTTTGCGCAGGTAAGATCATGGGTAATGATGATGGAACTGGTTTTATATTTTTTCTGAACATCATTGATGAGCTCATTGATCTCGATGCAGGTAATTGGGTCGAGGCCCGAAGTGGGTTCGTCGTAGAGCATGATCTCTGGTTTTAGGATCAAGGTTCTTGCAATCCCTATCCTTTTTTTTTGTCCGCCTGAAAGGTCCGAAGGCATTTGATTGATCTTATCTTTTAAGCCAACAGCGTCTAACACTTCGTCAACGGAGTCATCAATTTCTTTTTTTGTGAGGTGCTTAAAATTCATTCTAAGAGGAAATTCAAGATTTTGCCTCACGTTCATACTATCGTAAAGGGCGCTGTTCTGAAACGAGAAACCGATTTTCAACCGTAGTGCATCGAGTTCTGTTCCGCTAAGCCGGGGCACATGTTTTCCAAGAACAACAACATCTCCTGCATCCGGTTTCAATAAGCCAACCAGTATTTTTATCAGGACAGATTTGCCCGTACCGGATCGGCCAAGCACTGCCACGTTTTCTCCGCGGTGCACATCGAGGTCAATTCCTGTAAGCACGTCGAGCGCACCAAACGATTTGTAAAGGTTGCGGATTGAAATAACGACGTCGTCTTTATCAATAATATCTTTTTCCTGAGTTGTGTTCATATTAGTATAAACGAATCCAGTTACTTACCTGCACAATTACCACTTCTTCGATAAACACAAGGAACATCGACAACACTACGGCCTGATTAGCAGCCTTTCCAACACCTACTGTGCCGCTAGATGCATTGTAGCCCTTATAGCAACCAACCATACCAATAGTAAATCCGAAAAAGATAGATTTTACAACGGAGGTGAAAATGTCGAGAAATGTAATGGTATCAAAACCATTTTCGAAAAAGCTAAAAAAACTAGTAGACTCATGCGCATTTATATTAGAAAAGGAGCCTAATAAAGCTACGAAGCCACAATAAAGGGCCAGCACGGGAACGGTGATGGTACTGGCCAGAACACGCGTAACCACGAGAAATTTAAAAGGATTGATGGAAGAAACTTCCATGGCATCAATCTGCTCTGTTACCCGCATAGAACCTAATTCAGCTCCAATGCCCGATCCTACTTTTCCTGCGCATATCAGGGCGGTTACAAGCGATGCAAGTGCACGGAGAATAGCAATAGAAATGAGAGAGGGTAACCAAGAGGTCGCTCCAAAAGTTTCCAGAGAGGGTCTGGATTGTTTTGTAAATACAATTCCCGTAATAAATCCTGTTAGTGTGATCAAAGGCAACGATTTTAGGCCAATTTCAAAGCATTGGTTCATCAGCTCCCGAAAATGGAAGGGTGGTTTAAATGCTTCTCTAAAGAAACGGCCCATAAATTTGTAAGCGCTTTGTATGCCGATAAAATAATCGTCGAGCCCTTTCGAGAATAGGTACTGTCTGGATGGTTTAACACTCATATAGATTGTAAAAAGAAATTTACGTGCCAGTCGAAAAAACAGGACGTGTAAAGTGAGCAGCCTCGTCTTCCGTGGATAAATTCGTAACTAGACATTTTTTCAATTCCACACTAATTTGAAAACGGGAACATTTGGGAAATTAAATACTCAGGTTTGGGAAATTTATCATGTAAATTGTAAAATAATCGTTTCCAGTTGCGCTCCCGCCACTACGCCTGATTGCTGCCAGACAATTTTCCCCTTTTTAAAAAGAATCAAGGTGGGCACAGAACGAACGTGGTAGGCATTTGCTACCCCGGTATTTTTATCAATATCCACTTTTATAATCTTGGCTTTGCCAGTTATTTTGCCTGCAAGCTCTTTAAGGATGGGAGCCATGCTTTTGCAAGGACCACACCATTCCGCAAAAAAATCAACCAAAACCGGTTGATCACCATTTATTAAATCGTTGAACTGTGACATGATGTGGATGCTACAGAAAATATGTGAATACTATGCCACCGTCTGCTCAAGCTGATTATTTTTGTATGGCACAAAGTTTTCTTTTCCTAAACAGAAGATTAAAAACAAACATCATGAAAAAATCAGTCGGAATAGGGGCGATACTCTTTTGTTCGCTCTATATGGGTGCGCAAAATGATAAAAAAATTATGGAAGGAAAACAGGATTCTGTTTATTGCCTTGTTATGAAGGATGGATTTGCTGTATTAGCAAGCAGTTCGGGCCGTGTCATCACAAGCGATATTAACCTTGCCAATGGAACCAGAATCACTCCCAAAGGACTAGTGACAAAAAAAGATGGACAGCAGATCATCATGAAAGATGGGGATTGTACGAATACAATTGGTGAGCCAATGAAAGAAAACTAAACCATGTATTTGAAACGGCTCACAATTTCTATCATTCTGTTTCTATCGGTTTATGACTTAAGTGCACAAAAGTTAAAGGTAGAAAGTACTGCTTTTGCCAATGGTCACTATATACCTTATCGTTACACCTGCGATGCGGAGAACATAAACCCTGGCTTGAGAATAAGTGGAATTCCTGCTAATGCAAAAAGTTTAGTGCTGATTATGCTAGATACTAGTGTGGCTTTCGGGGTATTCGATCACTGGGTAGTTTGGAACATTGAGCCTACCGCGCTGATAAAGGAAAACAGCAAGCCAGGTGTTACAGGTCGCAACAGCCGGAAAGAAAATAAATACACCGGGCCTTGTCCACCTAACGGAGTGCACGAATACCATTTCAGAATTTACGCGCTGAATACTCTGTTAAACATCGCGGACACAAGTTCCAAGCCTTCGGTTATTAATGCCATGAAGGGACACGTAATAGATTGGGGAGAAGCCTTTGGCCTATTCCAGAGAGAGTAATTAAATCAACAATGAACCGTTACAACAAATACTTGTAACACATTAAGAAATAAGCATGAAAAAATTAGTCGTATATATCAGTCTTTGTATAAGTTTGCTTAGTGCTTGCTCTGCAAAAAGAGAAAAGGTAGAGGGGGAGCCTTACAATCCTTTTGATACTAGCGAGCAGATGGAAGATGATTCTGCTAACATGACTATTAATTCTGCTGACAGGTTTAGCTTACCTGATCTCAATTCACAACAATCAGATTAAATTCTAAATTCAATAACAAACAAGCGACTGTTTAAAAATCCCTCAAGTCATACTGAGCAGTCTCCCTTAATTTGTTTCAAGATCTGCCCTTGCTTCAGTTCCGGTTTTTGTTTCGGCATCTCTGCGGAGCTCTGATTTTGCTGAATGTATATTTTGAGCCCATAGCGTATCGGGATAAAGCGTCAGAAAAACTAGGCTTTTGAAGTTCCACCTTTTATTTTGATCAGCAGGTTCAGATAGTGCCTTTAAAGTTTTTGAATTACATTTTTGAAAAGTTTGTTTTACGATTGGCATTTTATTTGCGCAGTTTTTTAAATGGACCTGACTCAGCAGCTTATCTATCTTTTTGTAATCGCTTTGCCTGTAGCGGTAATTTCGTGGACGGTAACGCACGAGGAGATTTTTAAGGAACCGAGGGACTGTTGTGTAGAGAAAAGTAAGAACTGCAGAACGCTGATTCAAAGATTTTTTTTTTACGTGTGGACTTGTGAATACTGCTTTAGCTTTTAAGCCACCGCTTTGATTTTTTTCATCACGCGTTTCCAGCTTTTGTATGAAGGTTGGAGAGGCTATCTCGTCTCTTATTTCGCTTTGATCGGTGTCGCAAATATTTACATGAGCCTTTTCTTTTTGATCAGGACAGGAATTAAGAAAGAAGGCATAGGAATTAAAAAGGATGAAAAAGAGTTGGAAGATTTGCTATCACGGGGGTTCATTCTAAAAATAGCGTGTAAACTGAGAAATTAATTCCCCAATCACAAAGTGGCAAAAAATGTGCCAATCTTATATTAATAAAAGTAAAAACGCATTCTTTCCTCGAGCTACTTTAGTGTTTTTATTCGGCTAATCTCATATCTTTGAAATAAACAATTCTGTTATGCTGGTATTTTTGGTAGACGACGATTACGAAGATCATGAGATTTTTAAAATGGCATTAGATAAAGTAGATTCTTCTTTTGAATTTACAACTGCTGAAAACGGAGTAGTGGCTTTAGAGCGATTTAAGGAAGAGAATTTAAGGCCGGATGTGATTTTTCTGGACGTGAATATGCCACGCATGAATGGAAAAGATTGTATCCGCGCGCTCAGAAAAATGGAGCATCTAAAAAACACACCTATGATTCTATACTCCACACACGATGGACAGAAAGAGGTGGATGAAGCAAAGGAAGCCGGCGCAACGGATTTTATGACAAAGCCCGCCAGTATTCCTGAATTTTCGAAGGCTCTGCAAACCATCATTAACAAATACGTCAAATCACAAGAATAAATCATGGGCATCAAAAAAAATGCGACACCCGAATTTCTTTCCGGTGGTGGAGAAGCAGGTGAGATCATCCGCCATAAGGATTGGTCTCAGACTTCTTTGGGTGACCCTGAGAAATGGCCTCAAAGTTTGAAGACCTGTGTGCGTATTATTCTTACCTCAAGTCAGCCCATGTTTGTTTGGTGGGGAACTGACCTGGTGAATATTTACAACGACGCTTATAAAACCATAGTAGGTGGGAAGCACCCTTGGGCATTCGGCAGGCCCGCATCTGAAGTTTGGAAGGAGATCTGGAATGAAGTGAGTCCGCGTGTTGAAACAGTGATGACGCAGAACATCGGTACTTATGACGAAGCTTTATTGCTGATATTGGAGCGCAATGGATATCCCGAAGAAACTTATTATACATTTTCTTACAGTCCGATTCCCGGTGATAAAGGCCGTGTAGGGGGGATTATTTGTGCGAATATAGATCATACCGATTCATTGATCAACGAACGTTCTATTCAAACACTCCGCGATCTTGCAGCACTTAGCAATAGTGAAAAGGACGTAGAATACGTTTACAGAAATGCAGCGGAAGTGCTTCTTAAAAACAATAAAGATTTTCCCTTTGCTGTTTTTTACAAAATAGCGGAGGAAGATAAAACCGCTACAGCTGTTGCCTGGTCGGGTGACAAAGAGGGTTATAAGGATTTTCCACTCACTGCCAGTCTTGCCATACCAATGGATGGCACACGCAATCTTGCACGCGCTGTAGAAACGAACACAATCACGCATGTAAAAAACGATGGAAGGCGTCACAACATTCCAAAAGGAGCCTGGGATATCATTCCGCAGGAGTTTGTGCACATTCCTATCAGTCAGCCTAACAAAGGCAAGCCTCTGGCAGTGCTTACCATTGGACTTAATCCTTACCGGCAGTTTAACCACGTCTATAAGAATTTTATAAAATTGGTGGCCGATCAAATTTCGTTGTTAGTAAACAATGTACTTGCTTACGAAGAAGAACGTAAGCGCGTTGAAACGCATATTAAGATGGCGCACACGCGTCTTCATAACAATAACCAACTCTATAATTTATTTATTCAGGCGCCTCTTGCAATTCTGGTTTTGAGAGGCAAAGAGATGAACATTGAAATGGCCAATGAAAAGATGCTGGAGCTGCTTGGTAAAAACAAAGATATTATTGGCAACCCTTTAATGAAAGGACTTCCTGAAATAAAAGGACAAGGTTTTGACTTATTACTAGATAATGTTTTTACCAGCGGGACGCGCTTTGTTTCAAAGGAGAGTCCTGCTTCTTTGATAAGAGGAGGAAGCCTCGAAAATATTTATGTGAAATTCGTGTTTGAAGCTTTGTTCGATGAAAACGGTCAGATCTCGGGAGTGATGGCTGTTGGTGACGAAATTACGGAACAGGTTGCAGCCAGGAAAATAGTGGAGGTGAGTGAGAAACGTTATGAGCAGTTAATTGAAACGCTGCCCGTAGCTATTTATACCTGCGATGCAGAAGGATACATTACTTTGTACAATCAGGCAGCCGTAAACATTTGGGGTAGAGAGCCGGAAATGAATAAGGAAAAGTGGTGTGGTGCATGGAGGACGTTTAAGACGGATGGCGTTACACCGATTCCACCCGATGGTGGACCAATGGCGCAAGTATTAAAAGAGCGGTCGCTCAGCAATAGGGAAATGATCATTGAAACGCCAAACGGACAAAGGTCCTATGTTCGGCCAAACCCGACGCCGGTTTACAATGAAAATGGAAAACTGTCAGGTGCTGTGAATATGCTTACAGATCTTACCGAGCAAAAGAAAGCGCAGAAAAAAATTGACGAGAACCAGCTTTTATTCAACACAATTTCGAATTCAGCGCCTGTAGGTTTGTGGATCACTAACTCCGGGGGTAAATGTACTTTTGTGAATGAAACCTGGACCAGTTGGACGGGAGTGAGTCTGGACGACACTATTACTAACGGGTGGTTTGGACAAGTTGTTGAAGCCGATAAAGCAGAGGCCTTAAAAAATTTCACAACCGCAATACAGCAGAAGGTTTATTTCAGTGGCGAGTTCCGCCTCATGAGAGCCGACGGTCAGCTCCGCTGGTGCTTTACAGAAGGGTACCCTTTTGATAATGCAGAAGGTGAATTTATGGGGTACGCGGGTTCTGTTACCGATATTACAGAGAGAAAGACGGCGCAGGATGAACTTGAAAAACTGGTGGAAGAGCGTACAAAAAACCTCCGGTTAAAAAACAAAGAACTCAAGAGCAGCGAAGAGAAGTATCACCGGATGACGGAGGAGGTGCAGGACTACGCGATTATTCTTTTGGATAAAGAGGGGGCCATTATGAATTGGAACAACGGCGCTAAAAAAATTAAGGGATATACGGAGGAAGAAATTATAGGTAAAAATTTCAGAATATTTTATTTACCGGAAGATAGAGAAAGTTATCTCCCCGAAAAATTAATTTCGCAAGCAGTAGAAACAGGACGCGCTGCAGATGAAGGCTGGCGCATACGTAAGGACGGTACAACCTTTTGGGCAAACATTGTAATTACGGCACTTCACGATGAAAAAAGCAATGTGATTGGTTTTTCAAAAGTTACCCGCGATCTTACTGAAAGAAAAATTGCTGAAGATACTGCACGAAAATACCTAACGGAACTGGAGAAGCAGAATGCCGAGCTGGAGCAGTTTGCTTATGTGTCTTCTCATGATTTGCAGGAGCCTTTGAGGAAGATCAGGACTTTTTCTGATCTGCTTCTCTCGCAAACACCAGATGGAGAGCAAAAAAATTACCTCATAAAAATTAATTCTTCAGCAGAACGCATGTCGTCACTCATCAGAGATCTCCTGGATTATTCTCGTATTACAAGAGTAGCCGACGAATTCGTGCCGGTCGATTTGAACGTGATTCTTGAAAATGTAAAAACAGATCTTGAGGTTTTGATTGCTCAGAAAAATGCCATCGTCCTGAATGATCACCTACCCATTGTAAAAGGAATTCCTCTTCAGCTCAATCAGCTTTTTTTGAACCTGTTGAGTAATTCGCTAAAGTTTAATACCGGTGAGCCGATCGTTAAAATTAATATTAAGTCTGCACCGCTTTACGAAACCATAGCTGCGAAACTGGATCCTAAATGGCCGTATTTAAAGTTGACTTTTTCAGATAATGGCATTGGATTCGAACCACAATATGCAGACCAGATTTTCACTATTTTTCAAAGACTGAATACAAGGCAGAAGTTTAGTGGAACCGGGATAGGCCTGGCCATGTGTAAAAAAATCTTGGATAACCACAACGGTCATATTTTTGCGCAAAGTATACCGGCAGAAGGAGCGACGTTTAATATTTACCTCCCGGTGAGATAAGACCAAAATAATTTTATACCTATTTACTTGGAAACAACAAAAAATAATGCACACATACTCATTGCCGACGATGACCTCGATGACCATTACATCATCAAAGAAGCCATTGAAAAACTGAATGTTAACCACACATGTACTTCTGTATATAACGGTCTTGAATTAATTCAGCTTTTAAAAGGAACGGGCAAGACGGGAGAAAAACTCTTACCAGACATGATCATTATGGATTTAAACATGCCTTTACTGGATGGGCTAGGCGCGTTAAGTCAGATCAAAGAAAATGAGGAATTGCGTAACATACCTGTTTACATTCTTTCAACTAGTCGTTTTGAATACGACAAACAAAAAGCGTTGCAACTCGGCGCAAATAATTTTTACAGCAAGCCTTATAAATTTGAAGAGTTGAAAGATATCATCAAAGAAATTTACAACAGGACGTTTACCGTTTTTTGATTTTTCTACATGATTGGAATAATTTAAATGAGTACATCTACTCAAAAAAAGAAAAGCGCCTTTAAAATCAGTACGCAATCCGATAGAAAATCTTAATGCTTAATTTGGTTCCGTGCAACTGAGCCGGTAAAATCTGTAAATCTTGTTATTTCTCCTGTGCTGATGTACACAAAAGGCAAAGGCTCATTTTTCAGATGTCTGAGTTTAGCATTTGCATATTCTTCACCTTGTCCTTCGTGAACATTCATTCGATGT
>Ga0105046_10001304_pt1 | contig 38148 bp, 36 predicted proteins | sample MAT03_FD_78385 | JGI IMG/M metagenome (GOLD analysis project Ga0105046, IMG submission 78385) | Freshwater microbial communities from Lake Fryxell liftoff mats and glacier meltwater in Antarctica - MAT-03 (megahit assembly) | ecosystem: Environmental > Aquatic > Freshwater > Ice > Liftoff... | reverse complement strand
TGGCCACAAGACCCTGGTGCCGGAGGTGATCAAAGAACTACGCGAGACTTACAACCGCGGTGATATCCTCGTGGTGGCCGGCGGCGTGATCCCTCCGAACGACTACGACTTCCTCAAGCAGGCTGGCTGCTTCGATGTGTACGGGCCCGGGACGCGGATACCGGTGGCGGCGAAGGGGATCATTGAGGCGTTGAGGAAAAGATCGAGGCCCTGAACATGTCGATCACGACGCCTTTCTTCCGCTGTGTTCGACCTGGTCGAGATGGACACTACTCAGAGGGTGGTCGCTGGATGTACGTCACACATCCCAATTATGCCCCGGATGCAGTCCACTACTTACGAGCATTCGAGGTACTTCAACAGGACTTCCAGAGGTTGCTGGAATACATCGAACCTGCGGACGAAAATGAAAGTACCTATTCGTTCAGGTTCATGGAAATACTTCTGCGCGCCTGTGGAGAGTTCGAAGCAAACTGCAAGGCGATTCTGGGAGCTAACGGCTACGTGAAGAAAAACGAGCTCAAAGTACCGGACTACCGCAAACTGGAAAGGACTCACCATCTGTCCGAGTACGTTGTTAGACTTCCCGTATGGCGTGGCCTGCGTGCGGAGCGACGACCTTTTGATCGTTGGCAATCTCCTGGCGGCTTTGTATGGTACCAGGATCATCACGGCGCGAAACACAATCGACACATCGAGTTTCCGAAGGCCAGCTTTGGAAACGTGGTCGATGCCATCTCAGCCGTGGTTGCACTTCTCGCATCACAGTTCTACACATACGATTTCCGGCCTCAAGGGCTGGGAACAAGCATCGGTCAACCCGCTGATGGATTCGAGTTGGCGATCGGTGACTACTTCCACGTGAAGTTCCCTGTGAACTGGAACGCAGATGATCGCTACGCTTTCGATTGGCAAGCAGTGAAGTCTGACCCGAACCCATTTCAAGTGTTGACCTTCTGAGGGTCACGGTTGGAGTTTAGCGTGACAGATAGGACGGGAAAGCCCGCAAGCCTTGTAATCAGGGCGTAGGTAAAACCAACGGGCAACGGGACAACACCGGCTGCGACCCTTTCAGGTCGAACGCCTTCGTGGTGGGCCTTCGGCTACATGCTGTGCCCCCTTCGGAGTCGGGCATACTCATAGGTCGCACCGTATTCGATCACGGAGGGGACGCAGCCTTTAGCAAACAACGTCCCCGGCCACCACGACCCTGGAGGGGTCGCAGCCGTGTTCGTGTGACGGATCGAAGCGGAAAGCCCGCAGCGAGGAACGAGCGAGGACTTGCAGCGCAAAGCCGGCTCGGCTGCTCCCGAGCGTAGCCCTGCGGAGCGAAGGGATGAGCCGTGGGCACGCCCACCCTTCGAAAAGCTCAGGACGACACGTACATCGTGTAGCTCGTAGGCATCACTGTTATCAACTTATTACCAATATGATGCTCTTGGGCATCATTCGGATGTAACAGATACGGAAAAAATTCGTACACTTGTGGTGTACAAGCAGCGTTATTGAACATAAACACCGTTTACGATGACTGCAAGCAACATAAACTGGAAGGTTATGAAGGACGCCACCGTGGTGGTGCAACTGGGAAAGGAGCTGCGGCGCATGCGGCTGGAGCGCAACCAGAGCCAGGCTGAGGTGGCCACGCGCGCGGGCCTGGACCGCACCACCGTGGTGAAACTGGAGGCCGGTCGCGCCGCCACACTGCAAACCTTCGTGCAGGTGCTGCGCGCCATGGACCGGCTGGAGCTGCTCGATGCTTTCCATCAGGAGCCGCAGCCCACGCCCTACATGCTGGTGGAAGCGCAGGAGAAGTACCTGAAGAAGCAGCGCAAACGCGCGGGGCGTAAACAATCCGATGTCGCTCCGCCCAAACCCAAGAGCACATGGTAACGCACGCGAAAGTGATCCTGTGGGGCAAGGTGGTGGGCTTGGTGGTGTGGGACGACCAACTGCACAAAGCCACCTTCCAGTTCGACCGTTCGTTCACGCGCAGCGGGCTTAATGTGGCGCCAATGATGATGCCGCTGGACAAGGCGCGCGGCGGCGAAGAGATCTTCTCTTTCGGCAATACGCGCGACGAGACGTTCAAAGGGTTGCCCGGTCTTTTAGCGGACTGCCTGCCCGACCGCTTCGGAGACCAACTGCTGGCGGCGTGGCTGCGCGACCAGAAGCGCGACACGGCGAATCCTGTGGAGAAGCTGTGCTATTTGGGCCACCGCGGTATGGGCGCGCTGGAATTCGAGCCGAGCCATGCCGAACTGGAGGCCAGCAGCGAAGCCTTGCACGTGGACGAACTGGTGCGCGTAGCGCGCAACGTGATGACGCAGAAGGAGGCGTTCAAGACAAGTCGCAAGAAGGGTGAGCAGGAAGCGCTGTTGGACATCATCCAAGTGGGCACGTCGGCCGGTGGTGCGCGGGCGAAGGCGATCGTGGCGTACAACGCGAAGACGGGTGAGGTGCGCAGTGGTCAGGTCGATGATTTGGACGGCTTCTCCTATTGCCTGATCAAGTTCGATGGTGTTTCGAACGTAGCGCTCGGCGATCCGAAAGGCTACGGCCGCATCGAGTACGCCTACCATTTGATGGCCGTGGCGAGCGGGATCAGCATGATGCCCTGCACATTGCTGGAGGAGCACGGCCGCGCGCATTTCCTCACGCAGCGTTTCGACCGGGTGAAGCACGCTAAGACCGGCGCAACGCACCGCTTGCACATGGCCACGCTCTGCGGGCTGGCCCACCTGGACTTCAACGATCCGCTGCGGCACAGCTACGCCGATGCCTTCGCGGTGATGCGCCTGCTGGGCCTACCCTATCCCGACGCCGTGGAGTTCTTCCGCCGCATGTGCTTCAATGTGATCGCCCGCAACCTGGACGACCACACGAAGAACACTTCGTTCCTCATGGATCCGCAAGGCGAGTGGCACCTTTCCCCCGCATATGACATCACCTTCGCCTACGACCCGAAGAACATCTGGCTGCGCCAGCACCAGATGAGCATCAACGGCAAACGGCTGGACCTCACGCGTGCCGACCTGCTGGCTGTGGCGAAGGAAATGAACATAAAGAAGGCCGATGCGATCATTGATGAAGTGGTGGCGGGTGTGAAGACTTGGAAGAAGTGCGCGAAGAAGGCGGAGGTGGATGCAAAGCAGGTGGCGGCGATCGCGGGGTTGCATTTGGTGCGGATCTGAGGAATGCGGTTCACCACAGAGGCACGGAGAGCACAGAGAAACCGTGCAGAATTGATCCGCAACCCCGGGACATGCCCGGGGCGAACTGTAAAGACGCGACGACCGAACAGAACGGAATACCGTGGTGACGTGCAACGCCCGGCGCATCTTCCTCCTTCATCCTTCTTCACTGATCGACCGCACCCCACAGCGGCGAACCCGTTCGTAGTGCTGATGAGCGCCTGCCTGGGCGGCGTGCAGTGCGGCGTGGATGGCGGCACCAACGGCGATCATACCGGTCTGCGCTCATGGCTGCACCGTCCGGAGGTGCGTATCGTGAAGTTCTGCCCGGAGGACTTCTCCTTCGGTACGCCGCGCATGACGCCGGACATCCACGGCGGCAATGGCTTCGATGTGCTGGACGGCAAGGCCACCGTGCGCACCGAGGATGGCACCGACTGGACTGAAGGTCTTGAGCGAGCCGCTTATGTAATGCGGGGTCTCGCGCTCAAAGAGAAGGTGGAACTCGCGATCCTGATGGACATCAGCGCGGCTTGCGGCAATTCAGTCGTCTATTCCGGCTCTCGCTTCGCACCGAACAAAGTGTACCAACAGGGCCCGGGAGTGGCCGCAGCGGCATTGATCCATGCGGGTATTGCGGTGATCTCGCAACGGGACGATCGTTCACTGAGGCTGCTTCGCGATCTACTGGAACGGACCCGCACCGAGGGTGGCAACGAACTGGATCATTGGGAGAAGGAATGGTACAGGGCTACTTCGCGCGGTCCAGTTCCTGACGGTTCCCTACCTGGCCTGTTTCATCATCCTGAACGTCCGAACTGTGCCACCCAGGGTTACTTTCAGGATATATGAGCCAGCGCACAGGTGTGAGAAGTCCTGCGTTTCGATGTGGGCGCCGTACCAGAGTATCCGTCCAGCCGAGTCGTGCAGTTCGTAGATCTCGTTGCCCGTGACGTTCTGCAAAGCGATGCGATCGTTGAGGAGGTTGTCCAGGAGCATGAGTGAAGACGTTTGGTGATCCCCGATCCCGCTCACCGGATCCCAGATGATGATGCAGATGCCACCACCGCCCACGCCCGGAGAAGAGCCGATCCCGTTGCCACCACCGCCACCCGCGCCGTAGCCCGTGCCATCATCCGCCGGATCGCTCACCGTGCAATTCGGATCGGTGAATCCCGCGCCCTTCCCTCCTGCTCCACCGGGTGCGCCACCACTAATGCCACCGCCACCGCCGGGTGTATCACATTGTCCCGGTATGTAGGCGATCGTATTGCCGCCGGCTCCGCCGTTGCTTGTCACCCCGGCTGCGCCCCCGCCGCCGCCACCGAAGTACGTCCAATAGCCGCCGCCGCCAGCGCCGCCCGTTCGTGTCACTGTGCCACCGAGGCCCACACCTCCTGCACCGCCACCGCCGATGTTGGGATTGGGTACGGATCCTCCGTTCTCACCTGCACCGGCGAGAATGCCGAGCCCGCCGGCGATCGTAGCCAACTCGCTGCCACCGACCCCGACGACGATCGAATATGACGTACCCGGCGATACCGTGAACGTCCCCTTCGCATAGCCACCGCCTCCACCACCACCACCGCCGTTGCCACCACCACTACCACCAGCACCCACCATCTCGATGGTGATAGAGTTGACACCCACCGGCACAACGAACGTTCCGGATGCCGTGAAGATCGTTTGCGCGAAGAGCGCGTTGCCGAACGCGGCAAAGAGGACGAGGGTGGCGATGCGGACCATGGGGCGTGTTTCTGCTTTCGATACTACGCAATTCCAGCGGTGCCTTGGTCGGCTTGTGATGTGTCAAGGTTCGCACGGGAGGGGTATTATTGCAGTTCAACCATCGCCATGCGCCACCTGCTCCCCTCTTTCACCATCGCTTGTTCGTTGTCCATCACCGCTGCCGCCCAGACCATGGTGCCCGTGGCGAACGAATTCCGCGTGAACCAGAACGTGCCCAGCGACCAGTTACGGCCACAAGTAGCCGTGGGGCCCAGCGATGATTACATCGTGGTGTGGAAGAGTTGGATGCAGGACGACAATACCGCCAGCGTCTACTTCCGCCGGTACAACAGCAACCACATCGCCCTGAGCAGTGAGTTGCTCGTGGCCACCGGCCTGAGCACCCTGGAGACCCAGGTGGTGAAGGTGGTCTACTGGACCGATGGCAAGTACCTGATCGCCTGGAACACTGCCAGCAACGTGAACATGTGCGTGCTCAATGCCAACAATACGCTCGGCGCGATCGTGCCGCTGGCCGGCGGTGGGGAGTGGGACATCGCCGTGCGTGGCAACACCCTCGCCATGCTCTATGGCAGCGGGAACGCGGAACTCTACATCCGTGGCTATGATCTCGGCACCAACGATTTCATCAATGATCCCGTGCTGGCCACGGAGGATCCGGGCAACGATTACAACATGCCGAACATCCGCTTCAAGAACGATGGCAGCATGGTGGCCATCTTCGGCCGGGGCAACTACCCGAACCGCGTGTATCGCAAGAGCTTCGATACCGACTTCCTCGCGCAGAGCAACGAGACGATCGTACACGACCAGCAGAGCTCGCTCAGCTGCATCGATGTGAGCACCAACGCCAGCGATGAGATCCTGATCAGCACCAAGTGGGGCGTGAACGGCACCGACGTGTACCAAGCCTGGCTGCTGGATGCGAACGGCAACTACATCCTGGACGACATAGGCGTCTTCAGCTGCGCATACGCCTACTACACCAGCGAGTGCGCGCTGTTCGACAACGGCGACTTCGTCATTGTGATGGGCAACTGGCTCAGCTTGAGCGACCCGGCCGACTACGAGATCCGCGGCCGCTACTGGGCCAATTATGGCGCGCAGAGCACCGGCATCGAAGTGATGAACACCACCACTGCCGGTCGCCAGACCTACCCCGCCGTGGAGAAGCGCAGCGATGGCGGCTTCGTGGTCGTGTGGGAGGGCAACGGCTTCCAGGGCGATACGGAGGGCATCAACGCGCGCGTGTACACCGGCGCCACCTTCCCCGGTGTGCATGCCGGAAGCAGCGCGACGATGGTGGTGGATGAGACCGGCACTACGCAAACCCTGGAGCTGCGCTTGGGCACGCAGCCCACCGGTGATGTGGTGATCGACCTCAGCGTGAGCGATGACACCGAGGCCAGCATCGACGTGCTGCAGATGACGTTCACCACGGCCAACTGGGACCAGCCGCAGCCCGTGGTCGTTACCGGGCTTGATGATGTGGTCGATGACGGTGACATCAACCTGAATGTGGTGAGCACCATGAACGTGCTCACTGCCGATGCGCTGTACGCGGCCATGGGACCGGAGAACTTCGCCGTGACGAATTTGGACGATGACGCGATGTTCGCACTGCCGCTCGAGCAGAGTTTCTGCCGGGTGGACGGCATGGCCACGGTGAACATCATCGTGACCAACAACGGCTCACCCGTGGGCGATCCCAGCGCAATGAGCAGCAACCAGAGCGTGGTGGATGATAACGACATCAGCGTGACGCAGCAGAACGCTACCACCTTCCCTGTGACCATTGGCGCGCTGGAGGACAATGTGGTGGGCACCGCGACCATCACCATCACCGTGAACGATAGCAACTTCGACTACAGCGGCTCGTTCCAGGTGACGACCGTAGGCCCCACGCCCATCATCACCCAGAACGGCGGCGAGCTCAGCAGCACACCCGGTGTGGCGTACCAGTGGTTCCTGGATGGCGCCTTCATCCCGAATGCCGACGAGCAGACCTACACCCCCACCGAGAACGGCGTGTACACTGTGCTGGTGGTGGATGCCGACGGCTGCAACACCACCAGCGAGGAGTTCAACTACAACACCACCGGCATCGGCACGGCCAATGCCACCGCGCTATGGGTGGGCCCGCTCACGGATGTGCTGCCCCTGCGCGCACCGGAGGCCGGCCACCTGCGCCTGTTGGATGCCATGGGCAAAGTGGTGCTCACCGCGCGCGTGAATACCGGCATGCAGACGATCGCCCTGCCCGCGCTGGCGCCCGGGGCGTACACGGTGCTGGTGAATGAGATGGTGGTGCGGGTGGTGAAGGAGTGATGTGACCACGGATCTGGAGATCCGCAGTAGCGAGGGAATGAGAAGGTGGTGAGGGTGGTGAAGGAGTGAACCCAGTGCCGCAGCGTCCCGAGGCGGAGACCCTGCGAAGGTTTAGGCTGTATCGGAGGGTGACGAAACGGTGATGCTGCGGGCCTACGCCTCGTCGCTTCCAGCCGCCAGAGTTGCAGCCTTACGTTCCGCAGGAGTCACTGTTTTGGTCGCCGAGTTTCGCAGTGCTTTGCTGGCGGCGCGCGTGACAATCTTCTTGGCTTCAACCGCCTTCTCTCCCTCCACAACCTCTCGCTTCAAGACCTCATTCACCAGCACAGTTCGGATCTGTTCCACGGTTATGCGGATATCTGGTGTAACCCTGCGTAGTTCGCGGCGAATAACCTCCACGGTAGGGTCAGACAACACGATCGCACCGAGGAAGTAGCGGCTCAGGGCCTGCTTCTGCGCATGGAATTCACCGAGGGCCGAGCGTTGCCATCCTTCCTTACACCACAGGTAGAGGAGTTCCAGATCACTCTCCAATCTGCTGTTCATAACCGAAAAGTCGATATCTACCACAAGCTCGTGCTGGATAGGCTTAGTAAAGAACACGCGATACACGCACCAACGAAGTCCGGTCGTCAGTAGCACCCAATCCACACCTTGGTTCGCAGCGTAGTCCACAGCCTGCTTGATGTGGGCGTCTTTCAATTCGATTCCTATGGCCTTTACTTCGATCAATGTTGACAGCTCGTTGTCAAGCTTGATGGCCAGATCGCAATAGGTACCCCGAATGGCGAACTCGCTTGTCAGTTCAGAGTACTTGTCATATCCGAATACGTCGGCAAGCATATCCTTGACCACTGTGACCGTATCTGTCTCACCGATGTCTCGATTTTTAGCAGCTGCCAGAATGGGCTGATAGCGCCTGACACCAGCTATGAGGCGTTCGGCTACTTTCTTGGGGATCGCCATGGTCTCTTGAATTGCTCGAAGGGTGAACTTGTGTAAAGATGAACAAGTGGACCGAGAAACCGCCCCTTTCTGGGCGTAGTCTGTGCCTACGCCCCCGCTAACGCGAATGTTCTTTTCGCTGGGATCAGCCTTCGGTACTCCCGAATGATGGAGTTCCAGGTTCGTCCACTGCGAGCTGAGCCGGAGTCAACAACCCCTGCCTGTAGCTACGATCACCCAGCAGCACCACGAGGCCCAAAAGACCAAGGGCCAGGAAGCCAGCGAGGCCCACGGGAGAATTCACCAGGCTGTGGCCACCCCACGCGAAGAGCATGTACGTGCTCGCACTGCCGTTGAGGATGCCGTGCAATATGCACGGCCCCCAGACCGCACGGGTGCGCGTGCGCGACCAATCGAACAGCAGGGCGAGCAGTACGCAGAACACCACCATGAGCCCGATGCCGAGCACCGGATGCTCCGGATAGTTGTGCCCCATGGCGATGAGCGGCGCGTGCCAAAGCCCCCACACCATACCGGTGAAGAGCACGCGCGGCGCTACAGCCCACGTGCTGGTGGCGCTGTACAGGTAACCTCGCCAGCCGAGTTCTTCGCCGAGCATCACCGGCAGGTTCACGGTGCAGGCGCCTATGATCGCGATGAGCTGGAAGCCGAGCATGATCACGGCACCGGGGATCTCTACGTTCTTCAGCATGGCCAGCATCGGGGTCGCGCTCTCCGGTACGCCTGCCGCCGCAAGCATTTCGGTGATGGAGACGAGCATGCGTTGCTGCGATACCTCCACCTTTCCGAAGGTGAGAAAGCCCATGCCCTCCCCTGCCACATAGGCCACCAGCAACCCGAGCGGGAAAATGGCGGCACCGACAAGGGCCGTGAGCACCATGTATTTCCAGCGGATGCCCTTGAACGCAAGTCCGAGCCCGCTCCATGCGGCGCGATCGATGCGGCGTTGCTGGATGATGGCGGCTACCGCAGGACCGAACATGCACAGTACCGCGACCACCGTGTAGCCAGTGCCCGCCGCCACACGCACGCCGAGCGCGTATCCGATACCGGCCACACCCCAGCTGATGCCGAAGGCGAGCAGCAGGAAAGAACATACACGGCGCGGTACGGTTGGAAGCATGCCCGAACATACGGTCCAATTCTCAATGATCTTTCCAAGAACTTCGATCAGCATCGGGTGTGCTGAGGATCGGATCGGAGGCAGCGGACCGGGCTCTGCGAGCAGCATTGCCTACCTTCATCCGGCCTTGCGCCATCTCAAGGCGCAAGGTATTTCACATGAACATCCCACGATCCATCCGCCTTTCGGGCCTGGCCCTTTCCCTCCTATTCATCGGCTGCGCCGATGAGAACAAGGAATCCGATGCGGGCGCAACGCCCGCGGACACGACGGCAGCGGTACTCCCCTCCTTCGACCCCATGCAAGTACAGGCACCTCCGTCCGGAACAGCCGTTACCGACCCGAACCCCGCACACGGTGAACCAGGTCACCGCTGCGAGATCCCCGTCGGCGCTTCCCTGGCCTCGGCCCCTCCTCCGGGAGCACCAGATGCCGTTCCCACCACCAGCCCGATGATCAATGCGCCGCCCATACAAACCCTGCCCAGTGCAGCACCAACTGCAACCGCACCCGGCATGAACCCGCCGCACGGACAGCCTGGGCATGATTGCGCCGTGGCGGTAGGAAGTCCGCTGCCGAAGTAGGCGACCCGGGCGGATCAAGACAAGTTCCTTCATCATTTCTCTCCACGTAGTTCATCGCTCTTTGGTATCGTCACCTCCATGTCCAAGCTCAAGCTCGACCTGCACGAGATCTTCAACAAGGGGAAGGACATTGACCGCGCGCTGGATGACATCATGCAGGAAGCTGTAGACAAACGCATCCCGATAGTGGAGATCATTCCCGGCAAGGGCAGCGGGCAATTGAAAAAGAAAGTGCTCCGCTATTTGCAGCAGCCGCAGGTGAAGAAGCTCTACCACCGCATCGACAAGGACCGCGACAACTTCGGGCGCCTCTTCGTGCGTTTCAAGCACTGAAGGGCTACTCTAGGCGCCCAGGCTCACCCCCGCGTCGCGAACCACAAATTGTGTCGCGTGCCCCTGGTGCCATGCGCATGCACGGGGATCTCCTCCACCTTGAAACCGGCCATGCCCAGCCGCCTGGTGAAATGCACGTCAGGGTCGGTGGACCAGACCGCCAGAACGCCGTGAGGGCGCAACGCATCATAGGCCGATCGCAAGCCCCGGTGCGAGTAAAGGCGGTTGTTCGCAGGTTGCGTGAGACCCTCAGGGCCATTGTCCGTATCGAGCAGTATCGCATCGTAGCCACCCCGCCCTGTGCGGATCAGGTCGAGGACATCCGCAGTGCGCACGATCGCGCGTGGGTCCAGCATGGGATCGCCCGCTCGCGCACCCATCGGGCCTTGGTTCCACTTCACCACCTCGGGCACCAGTTCCGCCACCACCACCTGCGCTTGGGGTCCGGTGTGTTTGAGGGCGGCCGCGAGCGTGAAACCCATACCCAACCCGCCAATGAGGACGCGTGCCTTGAGCGGATCACGAAGGCGCTTCAGGGCAAGTTCCGCCAGTGCGTCCTCCGAGCCGTGCAACGCCGTGCTCATCAGGTCGCCATTGAGGCCGGTCACCTCGATCACATACTCATCATCGCGCTGGAGAAAGCGCAGTTCGCCCCCATTGTCCGGTATTTGGGCCGTGTCCAGCAACTTATTGATCCGCATGCGCATGGGCGCAAGGTCGGAATAGATCACATAGGGCGTCCGATCGGCGCTACGTGCCTGCCTTCGCGGTGCGCTCCGCAAGGCGCTCATCCACCCAGATGATGGCGTCCTGGAGGTGGGTGAACACCTGCACTGCGCGGCGCTGCTGGGGATAATGCGCGAAGAACAACTGGACCATGCTCCGCATCGTGCTGTCACGCGCGACGATGGCTTCCACCCGCATGATCTCGATCGGGTCGATATGTCCATAGTGGTCCTGGTCGAAGAGGCTCATGTCGAAATCACCCTCCTCGGGAAGGATGGAGATCACCGCGTACGGTATCGTCGCCAAACGCTTGCGCACTTCGAGGTTGTCCGCGATGGCCTTCGCGTTCAACACCGCAGTGGGTTTGAAACGAACGACCATCAGGTCCTCGTTGATGCGCTCGATCGTCGCGGCCGGGGTGTCGATGATCTCCTGTTTGCTCGTCGTTGACATGGCGCAAACCTAGTTCGCAGGGACAACCCGCTTCCTCCATTCTCCAAATGTGGTTGGAGACACATCGCAGCGTCCATGCGCGAGACCTGAAGTAAAACGCATCCAGGTTCGTCCCCCAGATGCTCAGGCCCGGGCATCCCCGCCTGTATCCGTCCTCCCTCACCCTTCACGGCGCACCGCTTCTACCTTCACCAACCCGTTCGATCCCGCATATGTCCTCCTCAAGAATGACCTGGGCGAAAGCCTTCTCGCAATTCATCTGGCCACGCCGCAAGCATGTGCTGCTCGGCCTGTTGCTTATCGCGATCAGCCGGGCCGCAAGTTTGGTGCTGCCCTGGCAGACCAAGGTGTTGCTGGACGACGTGGTGCCCAACAAGGACATGGATCTTTTGTGGGATCTGCTGATGTTGGTGGTCGGTTCGATCGTCGTGCAGAGCGTCACCTCGTTCATGCTCACTAAATTATTGAGCGTGGAGGCGCAGTTGCTCATCAGCAAACTGCGGGCTCAGGTCCAGCGCAAGATCCTCTCACTGCCGATCAGCTATTTCGACAATACCAAGAGCGGCGCACTGGTGAGCCGCATCATGAGCGACGTGGAGGGCGTTCGCAATCTGGTCGGCACAGGCCTGGTGCAGCTCGTGGGCGGCACCATCACCGCGATCGCCTCGCTCGTCCTGCTGATCAACATCAGCCCGCTGATGACGCTTTGCACGTTGGTGCCTGTGGGCATTTTCGCCATCATCGCGCTGAAGGCCTTCGGGAAGATCAGGCCCATTTTCCGCACGCGCGGGGTGATCAATGCGGAGGTCACCGGCCGCCTCACGGAAACGCTGAACGGTGTGCGGGTGATCAAGGGCTTCAATGCTGAGGAGCAGGAGAACCTGAGCTTCGAGCGCGGCGTGCAGCGGCTGTTCGAGAATGTGAAACAAAGTCTCACGGCCACCGCGCTCATCACAAGCACGTCGGCGTTGCTGCTCGGGCTGGCCAGCGCAGGCATCATGGGGCTCGGAGGCTACCAGATCATCCACGGCGAACTCACCCTGGGCGAGTTCCTCTCCTTCACGCTTTACCTCGGATTCATGATCGCACCGATCGTGCAGATGAGCAACATCGGCAGCCAGCTCACCGAGGCCTTCGCCGGGTTGGACCGCACCGAGGAGATCATGGACATGACGCCTGAGGACGTGGTCGATGAGCGGCCGGTGAAGCTGACTTCGATGCGTGGCGATATCCGTTTCAGTGACGTTTCGTTCGCGTACGAAGAAGGCAAGGAAGTGGTGAACAACATCACGTTCGATGCCCCGCCGGGTAGCGTTACCGCGTTGGTGGGAACATCGGGATCGGGCAAGAGCACCATCGCCGGCCTCGCGGCGACCTTCCTCACACCGAAGTCCGGGGTGATCACCATCGACGGCCAGGACGTGAGCAAGGTGAGCCTGTCCAGCTACCGGCAACACCTTGGCGTGGTGTTGCAAGATGACTTCCTCTTCGAAGGCACGATCCGTGAGAACATCCTCTTCCCCAGGCCGAACGCCAGTGAAGAGCAACTCCAGAAGGCCGTGCGCGGTGCATATGTCAGTGAATTCACTGACCGCTTCGAACTTGGCCTGGACACCGTGATCGGTGAGCGCGGCGTGAAATTGAGCGGCGGCCAGCGCCAACGTGTGGCCATCGCGCGTGCCATGCTCGCCGATCCAAAGATCCTCATCCTCGACGAGGCGACGAGCAGCCTGGACACCGAGAGCGAATCATTGATCCAAAAGAGCTTGAACGAGCTGGTGAAGGACCGCACAACGTTCGTGATCGCGCACCGCCTGAGCACGATCCGGCAGGCTACCCAGATCCTTGTCATCGAGCAGGGCCGGATCGCTGAGCGAGGAACCCACAGCGAGCTGATCGCCAAAGAGGGTCGCTACCACGAACTCTACACCTATCAGGCGCGCATTTGATCGCACCGGCCGGTCCACCCGTTCCTGGGCGACCCGCATGGCGGTGATCCGGTAACAATGGTCGTGTAGAACTCGCGTTAGGCATAGGTTACGACAGGCAGCGTGTTCCGCTACTTTCACGTCATCACAACGATGACCCTCCTCCGCGTCTCCGTGGTCGCGACCATTAGCTTGTGCGGCTTCACGGAGAGCGCTGCCCAGGTGGTGATCAACGAAGCATGTTCGAAGAACGTGAGCGTGCTGGCCGATGGACCGGACAATTTCCGGGACTGGATCGAGGTGCATAACGCCGGTGCTTCAACCGTGGATCTCGCCACGTACTTCCTGAGCGACGACGCTGATGACCTCGGCAAATGGCAGCTTCCGCAGGAGCAGTTGGCACCGGGTGGTTTTCTCGTGCTGTTCGAAGGGAACGACAATGGCGACGATCACCACTTCAATTTCAAACTGGCACAGGAGGGCGGGACGCTGTTCCTAAGCAATGCTTCCCTCGAACCCGTTTCGGAATTGGTGATGCCCTGGCTTCGCTTCGACCATACGTATGGACGTTGGTGGAGTGCGCCGGGAACATTGTACTACTACACGACACCAACGCCCGGCGCAGCGAACAACACAACGGGGTACCGGGGCTATGCCGCGACACCCCTGTTCGACAGGGAGCCGGGTTTCCATGCGAGCGGTTTTCTCCTGAACATCTCCGGCGGCAACGGGACCACGGTGCGCTATACCACGGACGGTCGTGAACCGGATGCCGGTTCACCGGAGGTAGTTGGCGGGATCAGCGTGAACAGCACCGGCACGGTGAAGGCCAGCGCGACCGGCGATTCACTGATCCGATCGGCCACTGCGGTGTGTACCTATTTGATCGATGAGCCTGTCGACCTTCCGGTCGTGTCGCTTTCGATGCATCCGGACAGCATGTTCCACGAGGAGTTCGGCCTTTACATGCTCGGCCCCGAAGCGGATACGGTGTACCCGCACTGGGGCGCCAACTTCTGGGATGAACGCGGGATCCCTGTGCATTTCGAGTACTTCGATGAGCAGCATGTGCGGCGTGTACTGCAGGAAGTGGAATTGCGGATCCATGGCGGTCGTGCATCGCGCAACATGCCGCAACGCCCGCTGCGGCTCACCGCGCGCGACGAATACGGGGATGACCTGATCCGGTACCCGTTCTTCAAAGAACGACCGGACGTGGGGACGTTCAAGCGGATCATCCTGCGCAATTCAGGCGCGGATTGGTGCCTGGCCCATTACCGCGATGGCCTGTTCCACCAGGTATCGTTGCACAACGAACTCGCCATTGATGAACTGGGGTTCGAGCCGTCGGTGGTGTTCATCAATGGACAGTACTGGGGCATCCTGAACATTCGGGAGCGCTTTGACGAGGATCATCTCGCGATCAACTACGGCGCTGATCGCGACGACCTGCTCATCATGGAGGAGGAGAACTTTTCGATCCAGGGTGACAGCGTCCATTTCCACGAACTGAAGGAGTTCATCTACACGCACGACATGAACGACCCGGTGCATTTCGCGCACGTGGACAGCCTGTTGGACCTTGACAGTTTCATGGACTACTTCGCCTTGGAGATGTTCGCGGGCAATGCCGACTGGCCCACGAACAACTTGAAATACTGGAAGCCCTCCATCACCGAAGGAAAGTGGCGTTACGTGCTGTACGACATGGATGCCACCATGAACGTGGTGGGCTGGATCCCGATGGACTTCGACATGTTCTACTGGGTGCTGGTGCATCGCGCGGGTTCCGTCCATGCGGAGATCTACCGCAGCTTGATGGGCAGGAACGAGTTCAAGCGGGGCTTCCTCAACCGCCTGGCCGACCTGATGAACACATCGCTTTCAAGCGAGCGGTTCAACGCGGAGTCCGAACGGATCAAGGCACAGATCCGTAGCGAGGTGGAGCGGCACTTCACGCGCTGGAACGCATGGTCCTACATGTGGTACCTGAACGCGGATACCACGATCCCGGCCTTCGCGCAACAACGGCCAGACATCATGCGCCAGGACGTGCTCGAGTGGTACCAATTGCCCAACACCGCAACGCTGCGCTTCGAGGTGTACCCGCCACAAGCGGGCGTCGTCCACATCAACACGATCGAGCCCGCACCTCCGTTCACCGGGGTCTACTTCAACGGCAACGACATCGACATCACCGCGCTGGCGGCCGCGGGTTTCCAGTTCGACCATTGGGAATACAGTGGCGAAGCGGAACAGCGACCGACCGATGTTCACTTGCGCCGGTCCTTCGCGAGCGACGGCACTATCACCGCGTGGTTCCAACGACCCGGCGAAACATTCACGGTATTCCCGAACCCTTGGACAGAAACGCTCGACGTGACCCTGCATGGCGATGCGGACGGTCGGTTGACCACTGTAACACTGGCAGATGCGACCGGCCGCTTGGTGCATCGATCGCAGCACCTGGTGGGCAAGGGCATGAATCGGATACAGCTCGGGCTTCCGCAACTAGCGGCAGGTGTGTTCACGCTGGAAGCCGAGGTGGATGGTACCCGGCGCGCAATTCGGGTGGTGAAAGTGCAGCCCTGAACGAAGCTGGTGAATGATCGTCCGGGAAATGACCAGTGATGATGTGCGGCCGGTCCACGCGATCCGGCTGCGTGTGCGCGAGAACCAGCTGAGCGATCCGTCGGTGATCACTGAGCGGGACTACCACGACTTCATGGAGCGCGATACCATGAGTTGGGTATGTGAAGTGGGTGGAGCGATCGCGGGATTCGCCATGGTCGATGTGGAGAAGCACAACGTGTGGGCCTTGTTCGTTGCACCGGAGCATGAGTTCAAGGGTGTGGGCAAACTGCTCCACGACGTTATGGTCGCGTGGTACTTCGCCCGGGCCGATCCGCTGCGCCTTAGTACCGCGCCACACACGCGTGCGGAAGCCTTCTATCGTAAGGCAGGCTATGCTGAGAAGGGCTTCACACCAAGTGGCGAACTGATCTTCGAATTGCGCGTTCGCGGTGCGGAATGAGAGGTCGATGTTCCCGCCATAAGGCGCCGCGATCGACCGATCGACTACATTCGCGCCGGGGCAAGTCCTGTACGACCAGCTCCCGCTGAACCCCCCAGGTCCGGAAGGAAGCAAGGGTAAGCGGTTGAGCGGTGCGATGCGGGTCGCTTGCCCCACTTTTTTGGGGGTAACCGAAGTCCGTTCGTCGCCACACGATTTCGATGTTCAGCGCTCCCGCTACCTTTCCACCATCGCCTGCGCGAAAGCGCTTCGGCGGATAAGATGTCTCACGCAGCGAAAGTGGTGCTGGTAACCGGAGGTGGCAGCGGCCTTGGAAAGGCTATATGCGCACGGCTGGCGGCACAGGGTGATATTGTCTACGGCACGAGCCGCAAGTTGGGGACGGTGATGTCCGATCGCGTCCATGCGCTGGTGATGGACCTTACCGATGAGTTGTCGGTGACCCGCGCGGTGGAAGAGGTGATCCACAAGGAAGGCCACATCGACGTGGTGGTGAACAACGCCGGTGTCGGGTTCCAGGGACCTGCGGAGGACACGCCGCCCGCGCTCGCGGCGCAGACCTTCGACACGAACGTGCTCGGTGCGCACCGTGTGTGCCGTGCCGTCCTGCCCCACATGCGTGGGGTGCGCAGTGGTCTCATCATCAACATCAGCAGCGTGGCGGCCAACTTCGGCCTGCCCTACCGTGCCTTCTACAGTGCGACGAAAGCCGCCTTGGACCGTTACGGTGAAGCGCTCGCGCTGGAGGTGGCCCGTTTCGGCATCGATGTGGTGACCGTGCAACCGGGCGAGTTCAAGACCAACATCGCGGGTTCGCGTTTGCGCCCGGCAACGATCTCCGATGCGCACAAGGCCGGATACGAGAAGGCCATGTCGATCCTTGATAGCAGCTTGCACTACGGCCGTGATCCTGATGAACTCGCGCAAGTGGTGGCGAAGGTGATCGCATCGCCGCGCCCGAAGACGCGCTACCTCGTGGCACAGGGCGTTCAGCGGATCAGTGTGTTGGCGAGCAAGTTGATGCCGGGACGCATGTTCCAGCGCATGCTGAAGAAGCACTACGAGTAGCATGAAGGCCTACGACTCCAACAATTGGTTGAGCGCCCTTGCCCTTCACCGGTCGGATACGTTCCGAAGGTTGCTGCCCTGGCTGGTGCTCATGGGCGCTTTCACCGCACTGGTGTGCTATCTGGAAGTGATGTACTTCCACCTGGGCAAGGAGAGCTACGTGAGCAATTTGCCGGTGATGCACAGCTTGCTCGGCTTCGCGATCAGCATGCTGCTGGTGTTCCGCACCAATACGGCTTACGATCGTTGGTGGGAAGGCCGCAAGCTCTGGGGCCAGCTGGTGAACACCAGCCGCAACCTTTCCGTGAAGATCGCCGCCTATGTTCCGGAGGATGCCACGACCCGCTCCTTCTATGCACGCCTGATCCCGCTCTTCGCACACGAACTGCGCCAGCACCTCCAACTGGAGAAAACGCGTTTGGAACTGGACGAGCAGCCGCACCCGGAGATCCCCGGTTTCGACCGCAGCAAGCATGTGCCCACGCAAGTGGCGCAGCTCATGACGGAGCGCACCTACCGCCTACAGCGCGAGGGCATCATCACCGGCGAGCAACTGCTCACGCTGGACAAGGAACTCGTGCAATTCCTGGAGATCGCTGGCGCCTGCGAGCGCATCAAGAACACGCCCATCCCCTACTCTTACAGCAGCTTCATCAAGAAGTTCATCTTCATCTACGTGGCCACCCTGCCCTTCGGTTTCGCGTTCACGCTGGGCTACTTGGCCACACCGGTGGTGATGTTCATCTTCTATGTGCTGGCCAGCTTGGAGCTGATCGCCGAGAGCATCGAGGATCCCTTCGGGAAGGATGAGAACGACCTGCCCATGGAACGGCTCAGTGCGATGATCAAGGGGAACGTAGAAGAGATCCTGGCATAGATCCTACCGCAACGAACGAAACGTGAGGTGCGGTGTACCGCAGGGACAAACGCATCCCATGCACCAGCGCATCCGCACACTTCTCTCCTGCTCCACGATCGTTCTCTCGCTCAACGCGCAGCCACAGGTCTGGGGCAACCTGCAATACGATGAGAATACGCGCATCTTCTTCCAGCAGGCCGAACAGCCTGTAAAGGCCACCGTGCAGGGCAATGTGCTCGTGCTGGAGGTGAACGCCATGATGAACGCACGGGCGGACAGCTACCTGGCGATCTTCCATGTGAGCCAGATCGGCCAGACCGCCGAAGAGGCTGACAGCCTGATGAGCGACCGCATCAACGGCCTGATGGAACAATTGAAGAGGGAGAAGGCGGAGACGGACGATGTCTTCATCGACATGCTGAGCTTCGTTCCCATCTTCGAGTATGAGATAACGCGCAAAGGCTTCAGCAAGAGCTATCAGGAAATACCGGCCGGCTTCGAGATCCAGAAGAACCTCCACATCCGCTTCCACGATCCGCGCGTGCTGGACCGCATTGTGACCGCCGCCGCCAAGCAGGAGATCTACGATCTGGTGAAGATGGACTACTACGTGCGCAACCAGGGCGCCTGCTATGACACGCTGCGCACCTTCGCCACGAGGGCGATGGAGAAGAAGCTCCGCGCCTTCAAGGACCTGGGCCTGCAGGTGGACTCGAGCTACCGCACCGGTGCTGAGCAGAACGGTGCCTATTTCCCGCTGGACCGCTACCAGAAATACCAGGCGCACAGCAGTGCGAGCCTCAACAGCCGCCGCCGTGGCCAGGTGGTGAACGATATCCGCAAGCCGACGACGGTGTTCTACAACAAGGTGCCCTACAGCCAGTTCGATCTGGTGCTGCACCCGGAGATCACCGAGCCGCCCGTGCAGTATACCTACAACCTCACCATCCACTGCCAGCTACCGCCGGCCTTCCCGCCGAAACAGGTGAAGCAGATCATCAAATACCTCATGATCACCGACAAAGGCGATGTGCGGGAATTGCAGTTGCCGTGAGCGCTGATCACGCCCCCTTGAGCCCCTTCGCCCTTCGGCTCGCGCTCATGACCATAGGGCTGGCCGGGGTATCGGTCTGAGGGCAAGGAAGCCTTACGATCACTAGACCCGAGAGAGCAAAAGGGTTACTGTTCATTCGGAACAAGCCGGCTCCGTGGATCCACAGGGTGCCAAGAAGAACGGGGGTTTCGTTCTGGCGGCCGCTGTGGGCCTGGCGCGCCTTACTAGCTTCGCTCCCATCAAAACCTGCGGAACCCAATGAAGCTCCGTTCCCTGCTTCCCTTCACGTTGATCATGCTCCTACCTGGCTGCAAGAAGGAGGAGACCCCGTCGGCGCACGCGCATGAAGAGGTCCACACCGTTGACCTGCGGCTCAAGTTCGTCTTCACCTATGGCACGCATTCGTACGAGATCGGATCGGAGTATACCGATGTCGCAGGGCGGATATACAGGCTTGAACAGATCCGTTTTCTGCTCAGTGATCTGGATGTGGTCAACGATGATCTGGAGGTACTGGCAACCTACCCTGCTGTGAACTTGCTCGTGGATGCTTCCAACCCCTCCAACGATTTCGCAATCGGTTCATTGACCGCCGGGCACCTTCACCAGATACGGTACAACATTGGGCTTGCCCCCGCGCTCAACGCGGCCGATCCGTCCACAGCGGCGGCACCCCTCGACGATGCTTCGATGCATTGGGGCATGGGAGCTGGACAGGGCTACTGGTTCCTGGTATTGGAGGGCCAGGTGGATTCGGACAACAGCGGCACCCTGGATGGCAGCGACAGCGACTTCTTCATCCGTTGTGGGACCGACGGCCTGCTGCGCTCCGGTTGGGCGATGATGCACACCGAAGTGCCTGATGGCGGCACACATACCGTGGAGACCGAGGTAGACGTCGAGAAGCTGATGGCCACTGTGGACGTGATGAACAACTTGACCGCCATGGGCAACCAGCCGATCAACGTGCAACTGATGGACAGCCTGGCGGCGAATTTCCACGAGTCCCATTGAACCGGTCATGCGGACGATGGTGAAGACTGGGCCGCTCATCATCGGTCTCGCGTTGCTGTCAGCCTGCAAGCGTGATGAGGTTGAGCCTTCGGATCAAGCCGATGGCTATCCCACACCCGCGCAGCTGAACGTGCCCGCAGGAGTCACCGCCGTGGTAGGGCTACCGTCCATGCCGCTGGACAATCCGCTCACCGTGGAAGGGATCGCCTTGGGGCGCAAGCTCTTTTATGACAAGGCCCTGAGCGACAATAACACGATGAGCTGTGGCTCATGCCATCTCCAGGCCGCAGGCTTTTCCGATCCCAGCTCGTTCAGTGCTGGTGCGGACGGCAGTATCGGGACGCGGAATGCCATGCCGTTGTCCAATCTCGCCTGGGGCACCTCCTTCTTTTGGGATGGCCGCAGTGTGGGCCTAGAGGCACAGGCCCATGATCCGGTAACGAACCCGATCGAGCTGCGGAACACCTGGCCGGTGGTGGAGGCCCGCCTCAACGCCGATCCGGCTTACCGCCAACTCTTCCACGCCGCGTTCGGAACGGAGGAGATCGACAGCAACTTGGTGGTGATGGCCATCGCGCAGTTCGAGCGGACGTTGACCTCCTTCAACTCGCCGTTCGATCGGTTCTACTTCGGCGGCGATGCCACCGCCATGAGCGAAGAGGCCCAGAGCGGCCTGACCCTTTTCCAGGCCCAAGGCAAATGCGGCGGCTGCCACACTGTTGGCTTGTTCACTGACAATGCGTTGCGCAACAACGGAATGGACCTGGTCTTCGCCGATCTTGGTTACGGTGGCGTTACCGGCAACGCGGCCGACATGGGTAAGTTCAAGGTCCCGTCGTTGCGCAACGTGGCGCTCACCGCGCCCTATATGCACGACTCCCGTTTCGCCACATTGGAAGAGGTGCTGAACTACTACAACGGTGGAGTTCACATGAGCTCGCCGAACGTGGACCCGCTCATGGACTTCTGGGGAATGAACCCAACGCCTTTCTCCCTGGATGAGATCAACGACCTGCACGCATTCCTGAACGCGCTCACGGATAGTACCTTTCTCACCGACCCGGCACTGGCCGAACCGTGACCGTGGGATCCACATAGTAAGCCTGATCGGGAGCACATCACCCATTGGCCCACCGACTTCAGTGACCATTTTCGCACCGCACGTATCCACAGAACACATGAACCGTATCGTTACCCTCGTCGCCACCACAGCGCTTTGTACCAGCACGATGGCGCAAGCCCTCATCGATCGTTACCTCACCGATGCGCTCACCTACACGAACATCGTTACGTCCACCGACCAGGTGAGCAACCCACGTGATCTGGACTTCAAGCCGAACACCAACGAGTTGTGGGTGATGCTTCGCGGGGGCAGCGGTGGCGGTGCAATGGTGATCGTAGAAAAGGCGGGCCTACCTGGCCAGACGGACGAGTACCGCAAGGATTCGCACAGCGGCCACTTCATGATCCAGGCCAGCGCGATGGCGTTCTCCCCCAACTCCGAGTTCGCCGCGGTGAGCGAAGTGCAGAACACCTCCTCGCCCACCAGCACCTTCATGGGGCCTGCCTTGTGGAACAGCGACCTGGACATTTTCGCCACTGTGTTCCAGAACAACTGGGTGAGCGGCATGCCGCTCGGCAGCCACATCCAAATGCTGCACCAGAGCCCTTTCGCCATGGGCATCGCTGCTGATAGTGCCAAGGTGTATTGGGTCATGGACGGCCACTTCGGCAATATCGTGCGCTACGATTTCGTGCAGGACCACGGTCCCGGATACGACTACCACGGCGCCGGCAAGATCTGGCGCTACACCGACGTACTCGTAACGCGCGTACCGAACATCCCCAGCCACATGGTGCTCGATCGCGAGAACGGTTGGCTCTACTTCATCGACGGTGGTGCGAAGCAGGTAAAGCGCATGAACGTGTGGAGCGGAAGCGAGACCGGGAACCTGCCAGCACCAGACACTTCCCTCGAGCCGCTCGCGAGCTACAAGCGTGTGGAAGGCGCGACCGTTGAGACCATCGCCACCTGGACCACCCAGCCATGCGGCATGGACTACGCACAAGGCCGCCTGATCGTAAGCGACCATACCAACGGCGACATCCGCGTTTACGATGTGAGCGGAACACCCACACAGATCGGCACCATCGCCACCGGGCAGACCGGTATCATGGGCGTGAAGATCGGCCCTGACGGTCGCATCTGGTTCGTGAACAACACCGGGAACAAGGTGGTGCGGATCGACCCCACACCATTACAGGACGACGCAGCGGTTGTCGGCATCGTCGCACCGGTGGTCTCCACCTACACGCAGGGCTTCTATTCGATCGAGGACGCGATCTGCGGCCCTTCCGTTACACCTATCGCCACGATCAAGAACAACGGTTCCAACACGCTCAGCTCGCTCACCATCGAATACGGGTTGGACGATGACGCGCCCACCAGCTATTCCTGGAGCGGCACCCTTGCTGCCGGTGAAATGGTGGACGTTACCCTGCCTGTGCTCCCTTCTTCCTCCGGAGCGCACGCGCTCACTGTGCGTACTTCGCAGCCCAATGGCAATGCGGACCCCAACCCCAACAACGACCGCATGGACGGCAGCTACCGTTCCATTGATCCGGTGCAGCCGATCCCGTTCACCGAAGGCTTCGATGCTACGGTCTTCCCCCCTGCCGGTTGGCAGTATGTTCACTTCAATCCCAACAACTACATGAGCCGCAATGCGACCGTGGGTGGGTTTGGCTTCAGCACCGGCTGTATGAAAATGGACAACTACTCTGGTGATATGGACATCACCGGGCAGTTGGACTATCTCCTGATGCCCCGAGTGGATCTCACCAACGCTTCTGCCGGTACACAGTTGGAATTCGCCTTGGCCCATCGGCAATACAACACATCTTCCACCGACCGCTTGATGGTGCAGGCCTCCACGGATTGCGGCGGTACATGGTCCACGCTCTATGACAAGCAGGGCGCTCTCCTGTCCACTGGAACCCCCACCACCGGAACGTTCACTCCCAATGCGGCGCAGTGGCGCACGGAGTTCGTTGACCTGGCCAGCGTAGTGGGCCAACCGGAGGTCCTCTTCATGTTCGTTAACCTGAGCGACTTCGGTAACAACATCTACGTGGACGACATCAACATCGGCACCAGCGTAGGCATCATCGAAAACCATGGAGCGTTCGGCGTACAAGTCTTCCCCAACCCGAGCAATGGCCAGTTGCAGGTCACCCTGCCGAATGAGAACCTGGGCCGTATCGCCGTCAAGGTCTTCGCATTGGACGGCACGCTTGTACATGGCGAGAACTGGGGCGCTACCATCGGTGGCATGCGCGGACTTGATGTGGGCCGTCTGGCCAAAGGCAGCTACCTGCTTGAACTGGCGAGCGAGCATGGCCGCATAGCGCGGGAGCGTATCGTGATCCAGTAAGGTCGATCAGTACATGTGAAAAGCCCCGGGCATATGCTAGGGGCTTTTTCGTTGCGTACGTCAGGGATTATCAGCAACGACGGCATCGTCGAACCCGAAGGCCGGTGTAAGGACGTGTTGTCCACAGGAGATGGTCGCAGTTCGATAAGCTGGAAGGTCAACGTCCAATACGCCCTGAAAGCGATCCGCTCTCAACCGATCCTGCGGAAAGACTGTGCATCGATGAAGTAGAGCACTTTCAGCGAGAAGCTGTTGATGCCGGGTGCTTCCCAAGTGCTGCGCACGTTGTCGAAATAGTTCTGGGTGATCGTGGGGTCCTCGGTGAAGATGTTGTCCTTCCAGCCCAGGGTGAGTTCGCTGCCCGGCGCGAAGTTCCAGCGGAACAACAGGTCCACGGTGAACGCATCGAAGTCCACGTTGTGCAAGGACTGACCGTCGTCGTCCAAGCCCGTGTATTCGGTCTCGCCCAACTTGCCATCCTCCAGCAATAGGTGGAAATCGACGTACTGCGCGCGGCTCCAGTAGTGGCGCACATTGGCCGAGAGCGACATGCGGTTGTTGAAGATGTACCGACCCTCCAGGCCCAGTTCGGTTGTCCATTGATCACGGCGGCCCAGGATGATGTCGTCGCCCTCGAAGGCCACCCAGCCCACGTCCTCGTCCTTGAACTCGTGCGATGCGCCCAGGACGAAGAAGAGCTTGTCGTTCGCCCGCACCCGTGGCTCCAGGGATGCCGTCATGGTCTTGCGATCGCGCTCGTTGAAGTGCCGGTAATACACGCTCGCGTCGAGCGCGAAAGGTTTGCTATAATCGGAACTGACGAACGTGTAGCCCTCGACGTTGGTGGGGAACTCGTACAGTCTGCCGGGTACGCGGGCTTCGAAGGGGTCGTATGTGATGACAGGCTCGGCCCGCACATGCCCGCCCACAGCGTCGAACCGACGGGTGATGGCAAAGGTGTTCACTTCGACGGCGAGGTTGAAGAAATGCCCCGGCTGGATCACGCGCAGGTATTCGCTCTCCAGCCCCACGTTCCAGCGCATCCATTTGCCCTTGGGCTTGTAGTTGGTGTAGGAGAGCGCCTGTTCCACCCCCCGGTAGTTGACGAACTGCCAGAAGCCCAGATCGTTCGGATCGAACTCCGGCGAAACCTCGGTGTAGTCCAACCCATAGTTCCAGGCGCCCCCGGTCTTCTCCGCTCCCACCGACCAGGAATAACCGGCGTCCTGCTCCACGCCGTCACCAAAGCGCCGTGCGACGCGGGCCGTGCCGCCCGTCTGTAACGAGCGCTCCCGGTTGTTGATGCGCAGGTCCACTGCGGTCGCATTGGCATCGTAGGTCCCCCCATCGCGCAGCACGCTGGTGTTGATCAGACTCACATAGCCGTTGTTCTTCAGGAGCTGGTCGGCCACGAGCACGTTGTAGTTCGTGAGTGGATCAGTGAGCACCTCGCGCCGGTTCCCCAGACTGTCCTGCACCGTTCCGTAAGTCGCCTGTGTGATCGCGTTGAGCAGGCCCAGGCCCAAGCCTTTGCGCCCGCGGCCGCTCACTTTGGTGGCGTTGATCAGCTTGCTCGTGCCAGGGTCGTCCGATACGGTCTCACCGGGACCGAGCGAATTGTACATGTCGTCGCGCAACAGGGGTACACCACCGATCCTTCGGCTGTAGAAGAGATCGGCGCGTTGGAAGAGTTCGGTGCCCTCGGTGAAGAACTGGCGTCGCTCGTTGTACTGGATCTCGAAGGGCGAAAGGTTGAGCACCACATTGTCCGAAACCACCTGGCCGAAGTCGGGCACCAGCGTCATGTCCAGCGTGTAGGCATCGCTCAGCCCGAGCTTCACGTCCATGCCACCGTTGAACGAACTGGCCCAGTCGCTGGCTCCTTCCACATCCGTTGGGTAGTGCTGCATGTAGGCGGAGGCGTACGGGTAGAGCATAAGCCGCAGCGGTGAACTCACATCCGTGATGCCACTACACTTACCACACTGGTTCAGGAAGCCCGCCTTGTTGGGATCGACCGGTGCCCAAAAGGATTTCTCGCGCTTGCGCCCCACGTGCCGCAGGAAATTGACGTTCCATTCCTGTACGTCCTGGGCGGGGAAGCGGATCGCGGAGAAAGGCACCTTCATCTCCACCAGCCAGCCCGTTGCCGTAAGGCTCGTCTCGCTTTCCCAGACCGCGTTCCATGCCTCGTCCTCCTCATCGTCGGCAAGAAGGAAATCGAGTTGCACGTTGGCGCTGGACACGCTGAAGCCGAAACCGTTCAAGCCGCTGCGGTAGGGATCGATCACCACGGAGAAGTAGTCGGTGATGGCGAACTCATCGCGCTCGCTCAGTTGCAGCATCAGGCTGTCCACCGCGGGATCGCTCAACTCTGCGGCGATGTACAGGGCCCGATCATCGTATATCACGCGCACACTGCTGGACAATGTGGGCGGCGTGTTGGGGATGGGTTCGAACTGCGTGAATCCATCCGCCACAGGTGCCGCGATCCAGGCCGGCTCATCGAACATGCCGTCGATGGTGATGGCTTGTGTGGTGCGGACCGCCCGGAGTTCCTTGCGCGGAGCGCCCTGCGCGCGAACGGAGATCCATCCACAGAAGAACACCAGCAGTACGGTGAAGCGCATATTTCCATCCCGTCCACTGCGGAGGGGCGCAAAGCTACCGGTGTGCGCTGAGACGCAAGGCCAGATCCGGGATGCACGGTTGGTCGCGTGGACCAAGCTACCGATCCACCTCACGCAAGGCCTTGTACATCACATCCAGCAAGCCACCCTCCCTGCGGTCGTCCACCAGTTGCCAGAACATGATACCACCCAAGCCTTCGGTGTTCACATAGTGCGCTTTGGCGGCGGTGCTGCGTGCATCGTCGTAAGTGATGAAGCTGCGTTGATCCGCATGGTAGGCATAGGCTGCTTCCGCTCCTTCATCCCTCAATAGCCGCCAGCCATTCGCTGGCGTGATGGTGGTATCGATCGAACTGCACGGGATCGTGTTCTTGAAAGTGCCCGGCTGGAACAGGCCGTTGCTCTCCGGTGGAACATCCTTGAAGATGCGTGCATAGAACGCAGCACCGATCACCACCTGCCGGCGCGGCACACCGAGTGAATCCAGCAGGCATACCGCATGGTCGGCGGATAGTGTTTGGCCCGGCACTGAGCGCAACGGCGTATGGTGGCCGGTGTGTGTGCTATAGCCGTGTACAAGATCGTAGCTCATGATGTGCATGCGGTCCACCAACGGCATCACCGCGGCATAGTCGAACCCGTTGATCAAGCATGCATCCGTACCGCCCGCCGCGAAGCTGATCTCGAAGCGATCGCCAAGCACACTCCGCAGTTCCCTTACCAACAGGGTGAAGTTGTCCCGATCTTCAGGCGCGAACGCATGACCAGGTGGACCCTGCACCGCAGGGTATTCCCAATCCAGGTCGATCCCATCGGCATTGTAGTACGCCAGCATGTCCTTCACGCCTGCGGCGAAAGTGCGGCGACCTTCTTCCCTGCTGAACACGGCGGAGCACGTTGCGCAACCGCCCCAGCCACCGAGCGACAAAAGCACTTTGAGGGATGGGTTACGCTCTTTGAGGGCCACCATGCGCTCGATGATCAGCCCTTGCTCCGGCGCGACCATCATCACATCCCCTTCCAAATGACCGAAGCACCAGATCAGATGTGTCAGCTGCTCAACGTGGTGGTCTTCCAGCCGGTCACCGTTGCCCGCGTAGTAGCCGATGAGCACTGGTGGTTCCTCCACTGCGCGTTGTTGCGCCAGGGTCGGCGAGGACAAGAGTATGAACAGGAGAAGAAGCGAACACCAACACATCGGTGAAATGTAGGCAGAGGATGCGAGCGGGGTAAGGTACTCGCCTGCGCGAGTCGGTCCATATTCATCGCGCGTGCACGGCTTCGACCGATACGCCGACCCGCGCCGCATGAACGTTGCATGCTTCCGCGCATCCGTCGAAGATCCAACCGGCTTGGTCTAATTCACATCGCTCAAGAGCTCAAGTCGTTCTTAAGTTGCCCGTGTGCAAACGACATCGACCACCTTCGCCGTCCAACGTCGGAACCCAGGAACCCGCGCAATGCCAGCGACCATACTGATCGTCGAGGACGAGACCATTGTCCGCAAGGACATCAAGGTGACCTTGGAAACACTGGGCTACACCGTTGTCGGCGAGACGGGCGACGCGGAGCAGGCCGTTGAACTGGCCGTGGAGCTGCGGCCCGACTTGGTGCTGATGGACATCATGCTGAAGGGCACGATGAACGGGATCGAAGCGGCCCTGATGATACGGGCACGGACAGGCTTGCCGGTGATCTTCCTCACTGCCTACGCCGACGACGACACGTTGAGCCGCGCGCGGATCGCACAACCGTACGGCTACATCCTCAAACCGTTCAAAGCCGTGGATGTCCACACCGCTATCGAGATGGCCGTGTACAAGCACTCACAGGACTCCGATGTGATCAAGGAGCGCGATGAACTTTATCAGTTGGCCACCACAGGCAATGCGAACCCACTCTTCCTGAAGAACAGCGGAAAATTGATCCGTCTGCGGCTGGAGGAGATCTACTATGTCGCAGCGCTGAAGGACTATGTGGGCATCCACTTGAAGGACAAGCGGTACATCACCCATGGTACCCTGAAGAACATCGAAGCCCGGCTCCCATCAACGGACTTCGTGCGCGTTCACCGTTCCTTCATCGTGCGACTGGACAAGATCGCGGCTGTTGAATTGCCCAATGTGATCCTTGATAACGACAAAGGGGTGGTCCCCATCGGCGAGTCGTACAGCTCGAAGTTGGTGGATCGGTTGAATCCGCGGTAGGTCCGGACGGCAGTTCGCGATCGGCGGTTCATGCGATCGGGTTCCGGCATCCGATCAGCCGGAGCAACTCCGTCGAAGTGGGCAGCAAGACACAAAGCGACCGAGGGACTCGAAGAAACTGCTTCTCCCAAACCCTGACGTATATTCAGGGCATGGAAGTCCGCACCGGAACCATTGAACACGACGCGCCTTATGTGAACGTAACGGCCGAGCCCGCGCGTGGCATCATAACCATCCGTTGGAAGAACTACGCGCCCAGTGGGACATATAGGGCCACTTTGAACCTCGCGGTGGATCTGATCGCGGAACACAAGCTGCGTTACTTCCTCACCGATCAGCGGCGTCGCGGCACGATCTTGCACGACGACGAGGTTTGGCTTGTGACGGACTGGTGCCCGCGGATGGCCAAAGCCGGTCTGGCGCGTGCGGCCATCGTGCAAAGCCCTGATTTCTTCAACCGCACCACCATCGAACGCGTTGTGCGAACCGTGCTGCCCACGGTGCCCTACCCCATCATGAACTTCATGACGCTGGAAGAGGCGCAACAGTGGCTGATGAGCCCCGAGGAAGTGGCGCTATAGCCGTCAGTTGAACAGGAACGAGGATCAACCACGGCGAATAGCAGGATCAAGGGACCGCCAACTTGATGACCGACCTCATCACCCTTCGCAGCCAACAACCGAATTGATATGGGCGCGGCTTTGCGGAACGCTTCACACCTGCGAGTGCAGTTCCAGCAAAGCAGCATATGCGGGACCCGGCAAGGGGATCGGAGCGACCGACCCCTTCTCGAGAAGAATGCCCTCCTTTCCCGCAGCCCGGAGCGCATCTCGAAGACGGAATGGATCGCCCTTCTCAATGGCGACGAACGGTGGGATGGATCGTGCTGGTAGTGTCGAGATCAAGGGCGTGATCCCGAACCGGTGCAGATCCTTCAATACCAAATGGGCAAGGGCGACGAGCGCGAAAGCGGAGATCTTCGCCAGGAAGAACGGGTGACGCACCTGGCAGGCCGAACACAGTGCGTTCCGTCCGTCCGCCGTCACCTTGTCCACACGGACCCGAACGCCATAGCGGTGCTGTAGCCAGGGTTCCTGGTCTTGCAAGTTGGCGAGAAGCTGAATAGCAGCAGGTGTCAGGGCCATTGAACCGACTTGTTGATCGACGTTCGCAAGGTCGATCATGGGCAGTGGATGGGTCAGCTTCTGGGATAGCATACGCGGGGCCTGTTACCGTCAGCGCTGTCCACATCGCACGCCACAGAGTGTGGGCATCCTATGGATCTCTGCATGCCCTGTTGACACTTGACTCTGCGCATCCTGCATCGTCCGGACCGGGAAACAGGATGGGAAGCGTTCACCCCGGATCGGGGAATTATCGCGATCCGGGCTGATCACTTGATCAAGTAGCCACCACGCGGTCGAAGGCTGTTCCGCTTTCAGGAGGCCTGAGATGCCGATGAACGGCGCGATCATCCCCTATCCCAAGGTACCGCGCCGCTCGCCTTCTCCGCTCACTTCAGCCAAGGACCTCAGGCTGCGCGTTCATGCCCATTCCCCGCTCGAGAAACAGTGCTGCCGATCCGGCTGGCAGCTATCTTAGCCTGCGTCCATGCCCGAACTCAAGCCCATATCGAAGGACGCGATCCCGCAAGCGCTGGCGAAAGCCACGCGCTACCGCTTGCTGAACGAGTCAGCACAGGCTGAGAGCATTTGTCGGGATGTCCTCACCGCTGATCCCGCCAACCAGGACGCGATCTACTCGCTGATCCTCGCCATGACCGACCAGTTCGGGCACAAGGGCGCCACCTCACTTGGTGATACTCTGAAGCTCACCGAACAACTCTCCGATCCGTACCACCGTGACTATGCACGAGGGATCATCTATGAGCGGCATGCGGGCGCGGCGTTGGAAGGCTCCTCCCAGCATGCGGGGTACATCGCCTTCGAGTATCTGCACCAAGCCATGACTTGGTTCGAGAAAGCCGAGAAGGTACGGCCCGAAAAGAACGAGGATCCCATACTGCGTTGGAACGCCTGCGTGCGGATGATCGAGCAGCACCGCTTGAAGCCTTCACCGGAGGACGAGCAGAGGGCGCCTCTGGGGGAGTAGTTCTCGGTTGTTGGTCGTCAGTTGGCTGTCTGCCGCCCAGCGGACGACAAATGCTTGCGTGCATGTTGCATCACGCCTGACAACCAACAAACGACAACTATTTCTTCCCGAACACTTTCCTCCACAACCACTGAACGGGATCGTAATAGCGGTCGGCCACACGCTCCTTCAGCGGGATGATGGCGTTGTCGGTGATGTGGATCCCCTCGGGGCAGACCTCCGTGCAGCACTTGGTGATGTTGCAATAGCCGATGCCCAAGTCCTTCTTCAATAGCTCGCTCCGGTCCTCGGTGTCCAGAGGGTGCATTTCCAAACCTGCGGTGCGCACGAAGAAACGCGGGCCGGCAAAGCCGCTCTTGATCTCGTGCTCACGCAACACGTGGCATACGTCCTGGCAGAGGAAGCACTCGATGCACTTGCGGAATTCCTGCACACGGTCGGCCTCGTACTGGTAGTAGCGGCGCTCGCCCTTCTTCAGCTTGAAGGGCGGGATCTTCTTGTTCACTTCGAAGTTCCAGCTCACATCGCACACCAGATCCTTGATCACCGGAAAGGTCTTCATCGGGCGGATGGACACAGGCTGATCCTCGGGGTACTTGTCCATGCGCTCCATGCACATCAGCTTCGGATGGCCATTCACTTCGGCGCTGCACGAACCGCATTTACCTGCCTTGCAGTTCCAGCGCACCGCGAGGTCCGGCGCATGCTTGTGCTGAACGCTATGCACCGCGTCGAGCACCACCATGCCCGGCGTGCTGGGGATGGCGTATTCCACCATCTCGCCGCCCGACTTGTCGCCGCGGAAGATCTTGAGGTTGGTGGTAGCGGACATGGCGAACGCCAATGTAGGGATCCGTATCCTCACATCCACGCCCGGCCAAGGCACGCTTCACTAACTCGCCCTACGGTCTGTGCCGCTCAGACAACTTTGCGCCCGGTCAGCAGCCGGTAAACGATCGCGATCACCGCAAGCACGATCAGGATGTGGATCAAGTTGCCAACTGCGGCGCCGAAGCCGATGAAACCGACGAGCCAGCCCACTATGAGCAGCACGATGATGATGTTGAGGATGTTGTTCATGATGCGTTTGTTTCCCCATGCTCCCCACCCATCGTGCCGCGAACGCGTTGACCACGTCAGCGTTCATTTGAGTTCGCCATTCCGGGGAAGTTGTGGATGGAAAGAGATCGGATCGGGCAAGTGCCACCCCATGTGATCGACGCGGACAACAGCGCGGTCTCCCTGAACACACTTCCACTGCCAGCGCGTTGAAGACGATGCCAGGTGTCAGAGGTCTACCTCCACGTCCGCACTCCGGGCCGAGAGCAGGGGCTACTCCACAATACAGGACAGGCAGGGATCGAAGTCCCTGCCTGTCTAATACTGTCCGCCCGACTTGTGTCCCACGCGGTGCGTGGCGCGCACGAATGCCCTACTTCTTCATTGTACTTCCTACAGCCGGACCACCGACCAGTTCGAAGAGCTCATCGAGCTTTGGTACGAGGATGATCTCCGTGCGGCGGTTACGAGCACGGTCCTCCGCGTTCTTGTTGCTTGCGATCGGTTGGAACTGGCTGCGGCCTGCGGCCTGGACCCGCTCCGGTGGTACCGAGTAAGTGACGGTGAGGAGGCGTACAATGCTCACCGCACGGGCAGTGCTCAGGTCCCAGTTGTCGGTATACTTCGAGGTCTTGATGGGGATGCTGTCGGTATGGCCCTCGACCATCACATTGATATCCGTGTTGGCCCTCAGCACTCCGGCCAATTTGCCCAAGGCATCTTTTCCTTTTGGATCCACCTTAGCGCTGCCGCTGGCAAAGAGCAGCTTCTCCGAAAGTGATACGTAGATCTTGCCATCCCGCTCGGTTACGGTCAGGTCCTCGGCCTTGAAGTTCACCAAGGCATCCGTGACCTTTTTACGCAAGGAGCTCATGGCATCTGTCTGTGCGCGCAACCGGGCATCCAGATCGTCCATGCGCTTCGCTTTCACGCGGAGTTCCTCTTCTGTCGCACGGAGTTCGCGGCCGCGTTGCTCCAGTTCCGCCTTGGTCATTTCGGCATCGCCCTGCAAGCCAAGGTATTCAGCGCGCATACCGCGCAGGTCACTGTTGCATGTGGCGCTATCAGCACGCATGCGCTCAATGGTGGCCGCTTTCATCGCGGCGTCCTCCTTGTACCGGCCCATCTTGCAGCCCGAACCGAGGAGGATGATCACCGCCAGCGCTGCCGCTGGAGGGAGGTATGTGAATGTGTTCCGCATGTGGTGTTCAGTTAGTGGGGTTATGAGATCAAGGTTCAATTGTTCTTGTCCACCGCGTCCTTGTCATCATCCCCGATGTTGACACCAAGGGTGAACAAGTAGGTGAGGTAGCGGCTATCCAAGTTCTGCACGGACACATCGTCGTTGTAGACACGGCTGAGTCCGAGGCTCACGCTCGGTTCTGCGGTAAACCGCCCCATGTCGAAACCAAGGGCGACATCCAGGTTCCAGAGCGCCTCATTGAACTCCCCATCATTGAATTCGATGTCCGAGTCCTTCACATCCTGGCTCAAGGAAACGTCGAAGGTGGGTCCCACCGCAAGGCGCATGTCGAACTGATAGGTATCGATGATGCGATAGCCCCCCATGAGCTTCAACTTCAAGTTGGTGACCACGATGGTCCCAGTTTGGGCGATCGTATCCTGAAATTCCACGAATGTGCTATTGCGGCCAATGAACGCACCGGGTTGCAGGTAGGCCTTGTTCCCCCACCGTGCATCGGCACCTATCAAAAAGCCCACCCGTGCAGAGTAGGTTATGCCTTCGGGTGGTTTGGTGATGTTCTGATAAGTGGCCCCCAACTGTGGGTTTATCTGCCACTGGGCGGTTGTTGCAAGGGCGATCGGTGCAAAGGCCATTGCGAGTATGATTTTTTTCATGTTTCGGGTTTGTGATCGACCACGTTGTTCCAATGGGCATGCCGCAGGTGGATATGCCGCGCATCATAGCGGATCCAGCCTTCATGCGCCCACCCTCCACGTCGGTACCGCAGGGACACTGCCCCAATTTGGGCATCGGCTGCCCCGCTCTTCCTCGTGTCTTGCGTCGCCTTCCTTAAACGTTCACCGCTCGTGTGGGAGCGAGCGAGTGCGACGGCCTGCGGACGAAGCGCCTGGATGGAGGACTATCAGCCCACCACTGGCGAGGGCGTCAAACTGCTGCGGCTTGGCAACCCGGAGCGCTAACTCGGCTCAGGTATCGATCAGCGCCTGCATTTCGGCTGGCGGGGGCTGCAACGGAACACGCTCCACCGCCACCCGGCTGCTGCGCTTGTGTACGATCAGGTTCACCTTGCCCCACTCCTTCTCGGTGTTCGGATGATCCTCGCGGGTATGCGCACCACGACTTTCGGTGCGCTCCAAGGCAGCCCGCGTTACGGCTTCGCTGATGTCGAGCATGTTGTTCAGGTCCATGGCCATGTGCCAGCCGGGATTGAACTGCACGTTGCCGCCCACCTTCACTTTCTTCACTCGTTCGCGCAAGGCGGCGATCGAGTCCAGTGCCATCTTCAGGTCCTTCTCCTCGCGAATGATACCGACGCGGCGTTGCATCATCTTCTGGAGATCCTCCAGCACGGTGTAGGGATTCTCTCCTTCGCTGCGCCCGAAGGGTTCGAGACTCTCCTTCACGGTCGATTCCACCTGTTCCTCATCGATCCGTGGTTGTGCGGTGATCGCCCTGGCGTGTTGCGCGGCATGTTGGCCTGCGCGCTTGCCGAAGACCAAGAGATCGCTGAGGGAATTCCCGCCGAGACGATTGGCGCCGTGCAGGCCCGCGCCCACTTCACCCGCAGCGAAGAGACCGGGCACCTTGCTCTCCTGGGTGTCGTGATCCACACGAACACCGCCCATGGAGTAATGGCACGTCGGTCCCACCTCCATCGGTTCCTTGGTGATGTCCACGTTGGCCAGCTCCTTGAACTGATGGTACATGCTGGGCAGCTTGCGGATGATCACATCGGCCGGGCGGCGTGAGGCGATGTCGAGGAAAACGCCGCCATGCGGAGCGCCGCGACCTTCGGCCACCTCGCGGTGGATGGCACGTGCCACGACGTCGCGCGTGAGAAGCTCGGGCGGGCGTCGTGCTGTGGGGATCTTGTTCACCACCACTGCGGCCACCCATTCGTCCGCCTCCTTCTCCGTGTCGGCGAACTCCTTCTTGTACATCTCCGGGACGTAGTTGAACATGAAGCGCTTGCCTTCCTTGTTCAACAACACACCGCCTTCGCCGCGCACGCCCTCGGTGATCAAGGTGCCTTGCACGCTCGGTGGCCACATCATGCCCGTGGGATGGAACTGCACGAACTCCATATCGAGCAGATCGGCACCGGCCCAGAGTGCCAGCGCGTGGCCATCAGCGGTGTATTCCCAGCTGTTCGACGAGACCTCCCAGCACTGGCCGATACCCCCGGTGGCGAGCACCAAGGCCTTCGCACCGAACACATGGAAGCGCCCTTTCTCGCGATCATAGGCCACGCATCCTGATACAGCACCATCGGTGATGAGGACACGCCGCACCGTGTATTCCATGTACACATCGATGCCGCTGTGCACGCCCTTGTCTTGCAACGTGCGGATGAGTTCGAGTCCCGTCCGGTCTCCCACGTGCGCGAGGCGCGGATGGCTGTGCCCCCCGAAGTTGCGCTGCAGGATGCGGCCGTCCTCGGTACGATCGAACACCGCACCCCATTCCTCCAGTTCGTTCACGCGATCCGGCGCCTCTTGCGCGTGGATCTGCGCCATGCGCCACTGGTTGAGGTACTTGCCGCCCTTCATCGTATCGCGGAAATGCACCTTCCAACTGTCGCGATCGTCCACGTTGGCGAGAGCTGCGGCTACACCGCCTTCGGCCATCACCGTGTGCGCCTTGCCCAGCAGGCTCTTGCAAATGATCGCGGTCTTCGCGCCCGCACGCGCCGCTTCGATCGCAGCGCGCAATCCGGCCCCACCGGCGCCGACGACCACGACGTCGTATTGATGCGTGGGATAGCGGTCCATTAGAATAGCAAATGGTTGTCGGTTGTCAGTTGTCGGTTCGGCTGTCGCGCTTTTCCGGCGCGCAGGCCAGTGCGACCGGACAACCGAAAACCGACAACTGACAACTGCATTGTCGCCATCATATGATCCGGAGATCGGTCCACACCCCGCTACTCACCATCCATACATAGAGGTCGGCGAACATCACCATAATGAGGCTCGTCCATGCCCAGAGCATGTGGTTGGTGTTCAACTTTGAGACGCCATTCCACACCTTATGGCGCGAATGGCCCATGGCTACGCAGGAGAAGCAATCGACCTTGCCACCGACCAGGTGCCGCAAGGAGTGGCAGGAAAAGGTATAGAGGCCAAGCAGCGTGGTGTTCGCCACCAGCACCAAGGTTCCTACACTGATACCGAAGCCGTCCGGCCAGATCATCGCATGCACCGCATCGATCGCCAGCACGATGATGAAGCCGAGGGCGAGGTACATGAAGTACCGATGCATGTTCTGCACGATCAACAGACCGGTCTCCCCCTTCCAGTTCTTGCGCTTCGGCTCGCTCACCGCGCACGCGACAGGATCCAGCGTGAAGGCCCGGTAGTACGCTTTCCTATAGTAGTAGCAGGTGAGGCGGAATCCGGCCGGTGCCCAGAGCACCATGAATCCGGGGGAAAGCCATGAGGGCATGCCCCCCCAGATGATCAGCGGCGAGTAGAACGGTGAGAGCAGATAAGCCGACGTGTCGTTGTCGATCACGTAGTGCGCGTTCATGATCACGCGAATGGTGGAGTAGACGACGAAGGCACTAAGGGCAACGAACACCGTCAGTGGTGGCAGCCACCAGAGATCCTGGCGCTCGGTGGCACCGAAACGCGTACTGCCCGGACGGATCACGACTTCTGCCATGGAAAGGGAATTGTGATCGAGAAGGCAAGATATCCGCCGGATCGATCGGTCCGACATTCAAGGAGCAACGGCAGGTCGCACCGCGCCAAGCCTGTGCGACACGGATCTTATCGGAGGTCCGGGCGCCAGGCCTGTAACGCCGCGCCAATGCCCTCGACCGGTTCATCGCGCGTGAAGGGCTTCGGGATGTGTCCGTTCATTCCTGCTGCACGGCTGCGCTCTAGTTCCTCTTTCATCACGTTGGCCGTCCTCGCGATGATGGCGATGCGCGACTATCCACCGTCGATCGCCTGGATGGCCTTCATCGCATCGTAGCCGTTCATCCCCGATTCCTGGATGTCCATAAGGATCACACTGAAAATTGTATTTAACCATATGGTTTAATACGTTTGTCCCGTCATGCTCGCATCCGACCGCCTTTCGCTCACCTTCTCCGCACTTGCCGATCCCACGCGGCGCGCGCTGCTGGCGCGATTGAGCACCGGTGCGGCATCTGTCAATGAACTCGCTGCGCCTTTCTCCATGAGTCTGCCGGCGATATCGAAGCACCTGAAGGTCCTGGAGCGCGCGCAGCTCATCGCCCGGGGCAAAGAGGCGCAATGGCGCCCGTGCGAACTGAAGGCCGAGCCGCTGCGCGAAGCCGATGCGTGGATCGAGCAGTACCGGCAGATGTGGGAAGAACGTTTCGATCGACTGGATGCCTACCTGATGGAGCTTCAAGCCAGATCGGTAGAAAGCAGATCCGCCACCGCAAAGACAGCGAAGGCCAAAAAGAAGAAGTCATGAACGCCAGCGAACGCGAGATAATCATCACCCGAACCGTGAAGGCACCGCGCGCGCTATTGTGGAAGGCCTGGACGGATCCCGCGCAAATGGACCTCTGGTTCGGGCCGAACGGATATACCAACAAGACGCCTTCCATGGATGTCCGCCTCGGTGGGCAATGGAAGTACACCATGACCTCGGCCGAAGGCCATGTGTTCGAGAACATAGTGACCTATACCGAGGTCTCACCCATCGACCGCTTGGCACACGATCATGGCGACTCGCAGAACCCCAAGCAGTTCGAGGCCGTCGTCACGTTCAAGGAAGTAGAAGGCGCAACGCTCGTTACCATGCGCTCGATCCTCCCCAGCAAGGAAGCGCGCGACTTCGTGGTGAAGGAGGTCGGTGCGATAGAAGGCGGGAAACAAACGCTCGCACGTCTGGAGGATCACCTACGAACGCTGATCAACCACTGAGCCATGAGCAAAGCAGCCATCTTCAAGTTCATCGTGGAAAAGGACGCCCGGTCGATCATCGTGGAGCGATCCTTCAAGGCTCCGCTGGACGCCGTTTGGGCCGCTTGGACCGATGCGGAGATCCTGTGCCAGTGGTGGGCACCGAAGCCTTACAAGTGCGTGATCAAGGTGCTCGACTTCCGTGA